>Ga0056115_1000215_pt1 | contig 28416 bp, 21 predicted proteins | sample WorMetOlspDAHAB1_FD_77007 | JGI IMG/M metagenome (GOLD analysis project Ga0056115, IMG submission 77007) | Marine gutless worms symbiont microbial communities from Max Planck institute for Marine Microbiology, Germany - Olavius sp. DAHAB.1 ...
ATTTATAGTTGCGTTAAGGTGATTCTAAACGGCTCGTGACTCCAGGCGGATGCATTTTACAGAAGCCAGAATTCGCTAAGCCCGGAATTTTGCCAGATCTACGACTTTTTCAGGAAACCCTAACTAATAGTTTCACTTGGGGTCGTGGGGCCTTCGCGTCAATTTATCCTCAGCCTTGGCGGATCTGATGAATAAGGTTTTATATTATTCAAATATTTTTAAATGGTCAAGAAAACACGGCAACACCATCCAATAGCGATTGTTCGTAGAATTGGCATATTCACCCAGACTAGTCGCCTTTTTTGCTGAAATATAGATTGGCAAGGGCGATAAGGGATGTGCCGACGATGAGCAGAAAAGAAATGGCATTGATGACAGGTGTGCTCCCGTCGCGAACCTGCAGATATAGATTGATCGGCAGCGTTGCTTCGTGACCGACCAGAAAAAGAGTGGTATTGAAGTTCTCAAAAGACATCAGAAAAGCCACGGCCCCGGCCCCGATGATGGCTGGTCGCAAAAATTTCAGCGTAATGTGCCAGATGACCTCAAAGCGGTTGGCTCCCAGGTTCAGGGCAGCTTCTTCAAGGGTGCGGTCAAATTTTTTCAATCGTGCCGATACCACCAGCGTGACCAGGGTGGCGATAAATGAAAACTGTCCCAACACTACCAGCCAGAAGCCGGGACGAAACAATTCAAAATCCAGATTCCAGTGGGTTTCGAAATAAATTCCCAGGGTGTTGCTGAGCAGGAGAATGGAAATTCCCAGGATCACGCCCGGAATCACCAGGGGGGCCAACATTAAAAAGTACAGCAAGTGCTTGAAACGGAAATCTTCCTGTTCAAAAAGAAATGCAGCGCAAGTGCCGACCGCCATCGACAGGATGGTCACAAAAAATGCAACGCGGAAACTGACCCAGATACTATCCAGGTTGATTTGATCATTAAAAATACCGACCCGTTCCGGTAAATTGGCGCTAAACCACTCCAATGTAAACCCTTTCCATGGTAAAGAGGGGAATTGAGAATCGTTAAACGCCAGAACACATGTTACCAGCAGCGGTGCAAAGAGAAATGTAAAATACAAAATCACATAAAACTTAAAAGATCGATTGTAGGCTTTGGATTTCGGCAGTGTCCGTATCATTGCACCACCTTTTTCAGATTCTGGCGGGTTAACTTTAATCCCAGCCAGACCACCAGAGAGGACAGTACCAGCAACAGAAAGCCGAACGCTGAACCCTGGTTCCAATTAAAACTGGCGATAAACTGGTTGTATATCTGCTCGGTAAACCACAGTGAATTTTTACCGCCCATTAAATTTGGAGTCAGATAGTTGCCTAGGGTCAGCATAAAAACCACGATCGAACCGGAAACGATGCCGGGTGTAGAATGGGGAATGATAATTTTAAACAAAATACTCCACATATTGGCGCCTAAATCATAGGCAGCTTCGATCAGGCTGTCGTCGAGACTCTCCAGAACCGATACAATCGGCACCACCATAAACAGCATGGATGTATATACCAGGCCTAGTATCATGGTCGAGTCTCGATAGAGCATTTCAATCGGTTGGTTCAAAATCCCCAGTTTGGTCAGAAAATGGTTGATGATTCCACTTTCGCGCAGCAGGATCATCCAACCGTAGACACGAACCAATTCACTGACCCAAAACGGCAGCAACAGCAGCACCAGCAGAAATCCCTGATATCTGGTCGCCACAACTTTGGTAATGTAAAATGCAACCGGCAGTGCAATCACAAAAGTCAGAAAAGTTACCAGGATAGAGTAAAGCGCCGTTCGCACGAAAGTCAGCCAGTAAATGGGCTCTTCGAAAAAATATAAATAATTGTTTAAACTCCAGGTCATCTGCCCGTCATCGGCTTCATACCGAAACGACATGATCAGCAGATCGATGTGAGGCAAAACAATCATCAATACCAGCCACATCAAAACCGGTGACAAGAAGAATAATAGTGCCCAGCGCTTTTGCTTTTTCATGGAAAAAAGGATTCAGGTGTCAGGTTTCAGAATACGTTTTACAAGTTACGGGTTGCATGTTTCAGTTTGTATGTTGTGTGTTGGGAGTCATGGCTTCGGGGATACTGGAAACCGGATACCGGATTCGATGTGGATCACCGCTTGCTGCTTACATCTTTTACTTTGAGCCTTGAACCTTGAGCTTTCAGCACTGAACTCTTTTTTTTTCCGAATTCCCACTTCGCCTTTTACTATTCCGACTTCCGCTTTCCAAATTCCCATTTCCAAACTCTGTCCTCCGCCCTCTATCATCTGACTTTTGTCATCTGGCAAAACAAATACCCGACTGCTCGTTCCAGCCGATTTCAATTTTATCATTCTTTTGGATGTAGTCGAATTGGCGGGTTTGGGGCAACGCGATCAGCAGTTCGGTATCCGCGTCAAGCGGGTGGCCCAGTAGCCGGCTGTTGGCCCCGTCGAAAAGAATATCCTGGACGATAACTTCAAAGCGATTCAGGTTGGAAATGCTCGGGTCGGGTTGGATCAGCATGGCTTCCGGGCGTAAAAAAAGGTCTACCCTATCTCCCGGTTGCATCGGTTTCTGAAGCTTGGTGCGAAATACATTGCCTTCCACGGTTTGCACTTCAGCCGTGTTTTCAGTGCACTGCTGAATTTTGCCGGTCCAGGCATTATTGTCACCGACAAACTGGGCTACAAAAGGTGTTTTGGGGCCATTGTACAGATTTTGCGGGGTATCGACCTGTTCAAAGACGCCTTTATTCATCACAGCCACATGATCGGACATCACCAGGGCTTCGGACTGGTCATGAGTGATGTAAACAAAGGTGGTGCCGACTTTAGCCTGCAGCTTTTTCAATTCGACTTTCATCTGCTCGCGCAACTTCAAATCCAGTGCGCCCAGTGGTTCATCCAGCAACAACACCGCCGGCTCCAAAACCAAACATCTGGCAATCGCCACCCGCTGTTTCTGCCCTCCGGACAACTGATCAATTTTCTTTCCGTCAAACCCGGCCAGATCCACCCGTTCCAGGATGGTATTCACTTTCTCTTCGATTACCGCTTTGCGCTCTCCACGTCGTTTGAGACCGAAAGCAATATTCTGGCCGACATTCATCATGGGAAACAACGCCAGATGCTGAAATATCAAGTTCACCGGCCGCTTATTCGGGGAGATACCGAGCATACTGTCCCCACGAATCTCGATGTCGCCCTGCGTAGGTTCCGTAAGCCCGGCAATCATGCGCAACAGGGTTGTCTTGCCGCAACCGGAGGGGCCTAAAATGGAGAAAAATTGACCATCCGGAACTTCGAAAGACACATCGTCTACCGCAATGAACTCTTTAAACGTTTTGGAGACATTTTGGACCGACAGATCGATTTGCATAAAAAGCCTAGCTCAACAAAGTGGAAAATAAATAATTAAAAGCAGAACCAAACTTTGCCGGGCGAGGATAAACCACCTGCCCAGGCCCCTGCAGGCTGGAATAAATTTCCTCTGCAGGGGTGCGGTTTATCCCCGCCCGAAACCTTAACATTAGTTAAGAATGAACTTCCCCGCCGCAAGCTGCGGGGAAGTAAACCCGATAGACTTCACAATCTCCACCTCACATTCATTATAATCTGTGTAATCTGCGAAATCTGTGGATTAAACAAGTTTTATCGCTGAATAACCGTACAATTCAGGTTGCTTTACGACCTTTATAGCGAAACATGCTTTTTAGGCTACTTGGCGGCTTTGACCTTGTCTAGGATTCTGCCTTCAATTTCTTCCAGCTTGGCCGGTACCGGCGGATACCATTTAATGTTGGCTATGGCTCTCAATGGAAAACAACGCTCAAAATTTGCTTTAACGGAAGCATCCAATAATTGTACGGCCCCAGCGGAAGCAGTTCCATATTTTTCGGAATTGGTAAAAACCGCAGCATTTTCCGGTCGCAGCATGAAATTGATCCATTTATAGGCGGCATCCACATTTTTGGCCTTGGCCGGAATCGCAAAGGTATCTATCCACCCTAAAGCACCGCTTCTTGGCGCAACAAAGTCAATGTTCGGATTTTCAACGTTCATTTTCCAGCCACCTTGGTCCCATGCCATGGCAATATGAACTTCACCTGATCGCATCGACTGCAGCAGGTTATCTCCATTGGTCCAATAATTTTTCACGAAATCCTTGCCGTCAATCATGGCCTGTCCGACTTTCTCCATTAAAGCCTTGTAAGCCATGGGATCGCTATACTTGGCAAACGGGTTTTCCCCCATGGCAAAAGCCAGTGCGATCAATGTCGGTCTTTTAAGGCGATAGCTGATTCTACCTTTGTACATGGCATTCAATATGTCGGAGTAGTCGGAGGCATTGGGGGCAAATTTTTTATTGATCACCAGCCCGGATGTGCCCCAACAAAACGGCACCGCGTGCGGTTGGCCGTTGACCATGGTATTGAGTTTGACCGCTTCCAGCATGGGTTCAATAATCTGGTCGGTTTTCACCTTGGACATATCAATGGGTTGGTAAATATTGTACTTGGCCTGCACGGCGGCAATGCGGTCCTGGCTGGGCTGAGCCAGATCGAACCCGGCACCGCGGGTGGCCCTCAGTTTGGCAATCATTTCCTCGTTGTTCGATTTGGTAACTTTAACAGTTATTCCAGTCTCTTGTTGAAATTTTTCGACCAGAACCTGGGGAGCATAGCCCGACCAGGTGAGCAAGGATAATTCTTCGGCAGCAGACAGGTTAGCAAAACCAAAGACCAGCATCGTTGCCAGGATCAGTGAAATTACAAATACTTTTTTCATAATTAAAGTCCTCCTTTTTTGGGGTTGAAGCGCACGGAAAGTAAAATCCAGACCTGCCAAGCATTTAATTACTATTTTCCAGGGCGGATTCATTCGGTGAAATTCAAAGTCACCAAAACAACTTTCAATCAAAATGTCAAATTAAAAATTTCTCATATGCACTATCCCATTATTTTACGAACATTTAGTACCTATTTATTGAAATCACATCATGTTTGCGAAGGAATTATCTAACAAAATATTTTCGGTTTTTCCAGGTTGGGGTATAGTTATTTCGAGATGTTGCGTCGATTCAACCTTTTCTTGCCGATACTAACTTTTTCATGGTAAGAACTTCCGCAGGTCTGGAATGCATTTTGCCAGGTACGCAACGTTCCGCCGGGGAGCGGACCCGGGTTACATATTCATGAGTAGAAAAAAACCTTATACCATTATCTGGGACTTTGATGGAACGCTTATACCAAATGACCCCTGCGACAGCGAACAGTCTTTGATAATGTACAAGCTAGACGAGGCCGGAGAAAAAATTCCCCGCTTTACCTATACCCTGGCCAGAATACTGATCTATGCCGACCAAAAGGAATATCTGCGTAAAACTTTTAAGCGGTTTTACATCCGGTTTATGACCGGAACTTCGGTCGCGATATTTGACCCGGTCGGCAGGCGGCTGGCCGCTAAAATCTCACCAGCGGAACGGCAGGCGATAAAACAGCTTGCAAATCTGGGCCATCGCATGATCGTGTTGAGTTGCGGGACTGTAAATCTAAGCGAAAGCACCTTGCAGAAAGCCGGCCTTGGCGGTTGCTTTGAGATTATGGCAGGAAACCGATTTGAATCAGACAATGGCAAAATCTGCGCCATGACGCTGCATATACCCAACCCGGAGGACAAGGTAAGATTTCTGGCCGACCAACAGATAGATCCTGACCGATGCGTGGCCGTCGGGGATGGGTATACGGACATACCCATGTTGGATTGGGCTAAAATTTCGGTATTGATGGACAGAACCGGCCGCAAACAAATGAAGTATGCCAATAAAAATTACCACGTTGTACGATCGTTGCCCGAAATTTTAGGTATAATAAAAACTAGTTAGCCACGAATTGACACAAATAGCAAAAATCAGGGACATAAAATGTGTAAAAATTGAATCTGATTATCTGAAAAGAACTATTGAATAGGATTTTGGGGGAGCAGCTTTTTTAGTAATTTGGACTTACCGGGTAAACACAAAATTGGATTCGTGATAATTCGTGTTAATTTGTGGCTAAAAATTTTAAATCGGTGCCATTTTGAAGTCAAAAAATCTTATCGTATTTGACATGGACGGCGTCATCATGGACGTATCGGCCTCCTACCGGGATGTGGTTCGCCGGACGGCCGGACTGTTTTTTCAGCCGGCCCGGGGGGCGGAGAAATTACCGACCCCCCTTTTCGAGCTTGCCGACTTGGCCGCTGTCAAGCAGAGCGGCGGACTCAACAATGATTGGGATCTGACATTTGAAGTAATCAGTCTATTCTTTTCGCAAGTTACCAATCCGGGTACTGATGAGAACCGTGATCCCTGGAAGCGCTACCAAGAAACGATCAGCCGCTGCCATGTGGCTTCAATGGTCGAATTTTTGCAATCAACAGATAGGCCGCTGTCCTCCCTACTCAATCAGCATGGCCGCTATGAAGATCCCTTTATCAAAAGCCTCTATAAAGGCGATGTCGGCAGCGGCAACATAATCAAACAAATATTTCAGGAAATTTACCTTGGTGAACAACTCTTTCGGTCTACTTACAATATGGATCCCTCAGTATATCGGGGTAAAGGTTTTATCTTGAGAGAAAAAGTATTGATCGACCGGCATTTCTTGGAAGAGTTGGCCGCCCACAACGTGTTGGCCATTGCCACCGGACGTCCTAGAGCGGAAGCAGAATACCCGTTGAATCATTTCCATTTGAATCAATATTTCGCAAAGATATTAACCCTGGACGATTGCCTAATCGAAGAAAAACGGATTCTCGAACAGGAAGGCCGCATGGTTTCATTGAGCAAACCCAACCCCTTCATGCTGGACGCCATGGTAAAAATATTCCGGGAACCTTTTGACCACTTTTATTATATTGGAGACATGCCGGATGACATGCTTGCGGCCGGCGCGGCTGCGCCGAATTATATGGGAATCGGGATTCTTTTGACAGCACCGGATAAGGAAAGTCTCAAAAGAAACCTGACGGCAGCCGGTGCTGATTTCATTATCAACAGCTTCGAGGAGTTGCGGGAAATTATCCTTTGACACCCGGCAAAACGGTCTTACTGTTTTAAAAAGATGGTCGTTAATATTAAGGAAAATACTATGATGACTGCACAATCTTATCAGCGCAACAGCCAGCGATTTGAAGTAGAAGCTCCTGTTATGCTTGAAGATTTTCGGACAGGCTTCTATTATAACGGCATTATTCATAATTACAGCGCCGATGGCGTTTATCTGGAGTCCGACTACGCCCCGCGTCCCGGCAGAAAAATTCACATCAAGGTTAATGGCGCCCACGAAATTTTTCTCACTGATCATTACCTGGCCGAAATCAGGTGGCGGCAACCGTTAGCTGGCGAAACTTCAGATTATTCCTATGGGCTTGGCATGCAATATTGCTGACCGAGTAATTCACGGTTATCCCGCTAAAAAGCAGCGGGATGCAAGCAAAGACCGCTCTCACATTCAACAACCGTATTTTGAACCTGCGAAGTTTCATTTACGATTAGACCGACCATTTTTCTGGCCAGCGGTAGCGCTGAACCCAGAACCTCTGAACCATTAAGGTTTATCCACCATCAGCAGCATAGATGTCGGTCTGTCATTCCTTTTATTTCCCTGGGAAAGAATCTCTTGGACGACCTCATTGCTATGGGAAGGTGTTCCGCCGATTTCCACCCATTGCCCATAAGAGGCGGTCAACTCGATCTGGGCCCCGTAAAATCTTATGATAGCCTCATTACCTTCTCCATAAGCGGCCCTTGGAACTATCTTAAGATGGACAAGATCGCCGGCAGTGGTCGGCGTGACTTCAAATCCGGTTTCCACAGATTGGAACATTGCCCCAGCACCGCCGGTCGAGAAACGGCGGGTATAATCAGGCCATCTCCCTATGTAGGGGATTTTTTGACCGGCTCGAACAAATACCGGTTGGCCCGAAGTCCCAAATACAAAATATTCAGAAAAAATGGTTTGACTGCGGTTGCCGCTTTTGCCCGAGAGGTCAACCCCATCTTCTTGTTTGCCCCTGGTTGCCACACGGATGTTGTCGCCGGAGGCCTTAACGTCGGCCGAAACCGCCCCGGCTGCATCGACGCTATTTTCGTAGAACCGGACATGAATCCTGACCTGATCAAATGGTTTATCGTGTACATTCAGGTAGTTACGAACGCGTTCGATGGAATCCTGACTGTCAACAATTATGAGTGAATTAATCCGTTTGCTGGCAGTCACGGTACCCTCGGGGGAGAGCATACTTTGCACAATCGGCAGGATGTCCGATGCCCAGTGATATTTGATCCGGATCACGGCCACATCCGCGGCCACCGACCGGTCGCACCAACTCGCTCCGACCAGGCTTAAAGCGAAACATAGCAACACAATAAAAAGGTATTTATTTGATTTTTTTAATAAAAACATGGCTTATCAATGATCTTTTATAGTAAATGAAGTATAAGCAGTTGGCAACGAAACTTTTTTTTCAATAACCACTATATCACACATTGGGAATGTTGTCAGACCTGCAGGCAGTCCTCTCCCAACACCTTGTCCAGGACCGCAACGACCTCGTCAGCGTTCTTTTCGCTAAATACGATCGGGGGTTTCAATTTTAGAATATTATCCATAGGCCCATCCGTGCTGATCAGAATTCCGTGGTCTCGCAGTCGATTGATGATATAATCGGCATGTTCCGTCGCCGGTTTTAGGGTCTCATGATCGGTGACCAGTTCAATGCCGGCATATAACCCCAAACCGCGCACATCGCCGATGAGCGGATATTTTTTTAACAGACCCTGCAAACCTTCCAGCAGACGCTTGCCGGTCCGCCGGGCATTTTCCTGCAGCCCCTCGTTTTCAATAACATCCAGCACGGCCATTCCAATCGCACAGGAGACCGGATTGCCGCCAAAGGTATTAAAATATTCCATACCATTGGCAAAGGCATCGGCGATTTCAGCAGTGGTGATCACCGCCGCCAGCGGATGACCGTTGCCGATCGGTTTGCCCAGCGTCACGATGTCGGGCACCACATCCTGCGTTTCAAAGGCCCAGAAATGACTGCCGACCCGCCCGAAACCTACTTGCACTTCATCGACAATACAAAGCCCTTCAGCCGCACGGACATGCCGGAAAGATTCGGCCAGGTATTTGTCAGGCAGCACGATTTGGCCGCCGCATCCCAGCAAGCTTTCGCAGATAAAGGCCGCCAGGCCGGGTCCGTTGCCCCGGATGCGCTGAATGGTTTCATTAACATAAGCGGCATAACGGGTGCCGGTCTCGGCCCCGCTGCCCTTATGCGGTCCGCGATAGCCGTCCGGCATGACGACTTTATGAGCCCAGGCCGGAGCACCCCGCCCTCCCGGCCGATCGTGCTTGTAAGGGCTGATATCAATCAGCGCCTGGGTGTTGCCGTGATAGGCGCCATCCACCATAATAATATCATCCTGCCCGGTGTAGGTGCGCGCCAGACGCAGGGCCAATTCATTGGCTTCGCTGCCGGAGCACACAAAGAAGCAAACATTCAACGGGTCCGGAAATTTCGCCAGCAGGCGCCGGGCGTATTCGATGATGTTATCGTGCAAATACCGGGTGTTGGTATTGAGGACCGGCATTTGAAGTTGACCGGCGGTGACGACATGGGGGTGACAGTGGCCCACATGGCAGACATTGTTGACCCCATCCAGATACTTTCGACCATCTTCGGTATAAAGATACTGCCTCCGGCCCCTTACGATCTTCAAAGGGCTATGATAGGATATGCTCAGATTCCGGCCCAGGGCCTGTCGGCGCAGGGTCAGAATTTCAGATTCACTCCGGGCGTAGGAGACAAAACAACTTTCTGGAATACCCAGAACCAGGTTGGCATCCGGGCAGATACTCTGCCAAATCTCACGGTCACTTGGCCGGGCCACTCCGGGAAAATTCCCGGATTCACCGAGCATGTCGAGAATTATTTGAAAATGAACGTGCGGTGACCATCCCCCGTTGGACTCGGGTTCTCCGATGCCGGCAATTCGTCGTCCTTTCTCAACCGGCATACCAACTTCAAGCCCGCTCAGCGAATCCTGGCTCAGATGACCATAAAGGGTATAAAAGGGCTCACCTGCCACAGTTCGATGCTCCAGAATTATAGTCGGTCCGTAGTCGAGCGGTGCGGGGTTATTTTCAATACTGTGTACCTTGCCATCAAGGGGGGCATAAACCGGTGCGCCACTGGGTTTGTACAAATCAATGCCCAGGTGGATGGTCCGATGCTCAGCCATTTCTTCGGTGGAGGACTTAAACATTTCGCTGGTATAGACCAGCCGGGCTTCATTATAACGACCGATGCCGACTCCGACATCAGCCGCCCGTATTTGACTGAAAATTTTATCCGTGACAGCGCTCAGATCGGCAGCGTCACCATCGCTGCCCAGAAACAGACTGCCCACGCTCAGATCGAGCACCAGCTGGTTTGCAGCCCGCAGATCATCATCTACAATCTGCCCGAATTCATTGGTGTTTTGTCTCAACCAGGTCGACACGCTTTCAAATTGAGGCACCGGCGGCAATCCGCAGGCATGCCGGAAGGTATAATAGGCCAGATTGTGATGAATGTTCACCAATTTTTTCAAAAGCTCCCAGGCCGGTTTTTCCGAAATGCGCAGATATTGATTATCAGGCTCGTGACGATACTGGTTTGCCGCATGGCAGACGCTCATACATAGCCGCATGCAGATAAGATCAAATAAAACCTCCAGTTCCGGTTCCGCAAGCGGGTATACCTGATGATAGCCGGCAACAATCGATTCAGCGGTCGCCAGCGGATCATTCTTGTCCAGCATGGCATAAGCACAGACAATGGCCAACTCAGTGATGGTATGGGTGTGAACCATATCACCGAAGTCAATGACACCGGTTACTTTATGGTGCCACGGACCGTCGGGCGCTACCAGCACGTTGTAGTCATTGCCGTCGCTATGAACAACACTGGTGCGCAGCTCAGCCAGCTTTGGTTCGGTTTGGGCCTGATAGTGTTCGAGAAACCGGCGCACCATTTGTTGATGGTCCGTATCCTTGATCAAACCCATATATTGGGTGAGGATACGACCGGCATTTTTCAGATCCCAATGAAAATCGCGATGCGCGGCCGGGTGGTTAAAATCCTGCAGCATACGGCTGAGGTCGCCGAAAAATCGCCCCAGGCTGACCAATAAATTTACATCGTGGGGTTTTACAAGGGCCAATGGCTTGCCGGATAAATAGGTTAATAACCGAACAAAATAGGTCGTCCCGTCAGCGCCCTGGCTTGAGGTAATTTGCTCGTCCCTGAGGGATAAACAAACTTGGGGAGCAACTGAATTATTCTGCCCCAGCATGCTGCACTTATCGCGAATGTTTATCATGGCCTGGTTCTGGAAGTCGAGCACCGCTTCAAGTTCTGTGGAATTGGCTATTTTTAGAACATATGCCTGGCCATTTGATGCGGCTAAATGAAAATTTTGATCCCTTTCGCTGGGCAGCAGTTTGGCCGTGGCATCAAGTGCAAATAAATCCTTGGCAATTCTGATAGCGTCATCTTCAGCAAATCTGGGAGCATGTTGTACGATGGATGACATGGGATATTATTTCCTTCCAAGTTCAAAGTTTAGTGTTTCGTCACACTGTAAAAGCGTTTCCGCCGGGCAGATTTGACTCCGGTTAGAACGAAAACAGGTTTAGCCGAATCCAGCATAAGTGTCAAAATATTTTCACTGAAATGGCCCCTCGGATATATCCGGAAATGCGACAAAATCAAAGACATCTACATTATCTTAATTCCCGCAGTATTTACAATTTAAATAAATATGCTATGCTATATATTAATCAAGCGGATCGGTGCCGGGTTCAGGGATCAACCTGGCAATATCTGCATTATTAATTTAATTAACCCGGAAGATGTTAAGCAATAAAAAGGAAAATTTTATGCACCGAGTAATTAAAGTATCAATGTTCGTGATTTTTACAGTTTTATTCTCAGCAATTGTATCCCCCCTGCATGCCGATAGAAGAGATCTGTACTGCTATCTTGAAGCAATCACGGTGGATGTAAGAGTTGAGGTTTGGGAAGAAGACCGGCGAGGCAATAAAGGACAACTTATCTGGCGCGGTATGGTCAAAAAGGGCACAAGACAGCGAATTAATACCCGCACCGGTGGAATTCGTTATGCCAGTACGGTTTATGTTGATACTAATGAACCACTCGGCGGCGACACATCCCGCTGGTGCGAAGAGGGCAATAATATAGCCGTGCCGTAATTTTCGATTTGGAATTGATGCTACCGCTTCGTTTATTAATCCCGAAAAACCATGTTCCAGACAGATTATTTGGCGCGAAGGGCATACTTCGGATTCAGCCAAATAGCAGGCCTTCGGCGGCTTGAATCACGCAGCCGCTTTCAGCTAAAAATCTTTTCCAAAATGACTTTCGAAATCATATAAGTCGGTCGTATCCCGGTTTCCCCCATGGCGCCCGCAGCCAGTGTCTGCCCGCTGATGAGGGGGTTGTCCGAGGCATAGTAAGCGTACCGAAGCTTCGCCTCTTTTGAGATGTGTCCCCGAATCATCGCGGCGTTGATAGCCCGTTGATAGTGTCCGCCCTCCATTTCCAGGCCCACGGCATTCCAGCTGGTTTTCTGAAATTTCTCCAGCACATCCCGGTTTTGAAGAGAAGTCCCTAAAACCGTTATGATGGGGCCGGCGAAGACATTCACATCGGCATCAAAATCTTCTACTGCCAGGTCGCCGTCCACCGAATAATTATGAGGCGTTCCCTCGAGCACGTGGGCCGTCGCCAGCATGATGTCCCCTTTCAGGCCTGATAATGTACCGGCCTTTCCCATGACCGATATGGACTGCACGTTGAGTTTTCTTTCGGTGCCTTCATGCTGCCAGGGCTTTAACAGCTCGTCCATGGCCTCAAAGGCCTGGGTGCCGAAAGCGTAATCCATAACCAGCAGGACCGGCTTTTCTGCATTCATGATCTGTTTGGAAATACGCACGGCAGGATGGATTTCGACCGCACCCAGTACCGCCGTATCTATAATTTGGCAAATAATCTGGAACCCACTTTCATCCTGCAGCTCTTGAAAGCCGAATTTTTGTGCAACTTTATTAACTTCTTTTTGCCTGTCGCTGAAATGTTGAATAGACTTGTAGATATCGTGCTTATCTTTTTTGCCCAGTTCCCCTTTAAAGGTCTCGTATCCGTATAATAAGTTGAGGAAACTGTGCAGGTTGGCACTGATGATGTGCAAGGGACGGTCCAGCAAGCCCTGTTGGGCCAGCTTCTCTTTTAGGGCGGCGGCCCATCTCTTGCCGTATATCTGGTTCGTGATGACGCCGATCAAAGACGGCGTAAAGCGGACCTCTACCAAATCCCCGTTGTCCTTTTCCCGCTCTATCAGTCGGCCGAGGTTGTATATAACATGGAAAATACCGTTGCTGGAATTGGTGTCCGTTTTGTTTTTCTGCATATGAGCATATGTTTCTTTAGTCTCCTGATATGTCCGGCCCAGGATGATACTCAGGTCCCAAAGAGCCTTATCCAACGCCGAACCTTTTAATTCACCCCCATGGTTGACGTGATCCTCGAGCCGCTTCCACTCTTGCGATAGATTCTCCTCCTCGTCTCTGACATTGCCGTATATTTTTTTTGCTTCGATATACATAAAGGTCAGGTGCGTCAGGATGTCGTAAACCTCGCTGGAGCCACGCGATACGACCATGCTCATCTCATAGTCGCCGACCCGGTATGACAGTCGCCTTCTTTTGGGTGGTATGATCTCCTCGAACGAAGTCCCTTTGAGGTCCTCATGGGCCATCATGACGATGCGATTGCACTGTTCTATCCCTTTAGGAAGTCGATCCAGCACATACTCCAAGCCTTTCAACTCCGTTATTCTGGAATCGTTCATTGATCCGTAGATCTCCGGATCGAGATTCCGCAGTGCATTCTCGAGAGTCTGACCGGTTTTCCCCGAGAATCGGTAATACCCTCTCAGCAAAAAGGCAGAGCTCATTATTTGAAATGTGCTGATCGCCAATCGCGCCTTGCGGGCGCTTTCTTTATCTCCCATAGTAATTATTCCCTAAAAGCTTATTTTGCGTATTTTAGCTGTTCTGCTTTTCATTATCAGATTATCCTTGCCGAATCAAATATGGATTTTGCCGATCTGCTTGTCTACGGAAAATTTTAGATATCTAAATAACTTGCTTTTCAGGGCCGATTATTTAAAATACTTTTTAGAATCGAATCGATATTCCGGCTGTAGTGGTAAACGTATTGTGCTCGATGTCTTCCGGCGGACTACTGTAGTAAATATTCAGCAGAACGATTTTGAAGTCCAGCCAGTCGCTGATCGGCATGGTCCAGTCGGCGATGCTGCGGAGCAAGTAACTGTCCTGCCAGTCCGTAACTTTCGGCAGGTACTCCGCTTTCAATGACAACTTCGAGCCATAAGGCAGGTGCGCCTCCAGGTCACCGCCAAATAAAATGGTGAAATAGTTATCTGTGTCACCGCCGAAGAAACGCTGATACATAAAACCCGGCCCGCTGCGGCCTGAAATCATCAGTTTTTCGCGATTGACGAATCGATAGCCAAGGCCCACTACCGGATCGGTTCGCAGGCTCAAATTCTGGATTTCGTCATATTCGGCAGTGGCTTGACCGAAGGCGAAGGTGCGCTCTGATAGATCGCGGCTTAAGCGGGTGCGCGCCAGCAGTCGATTTTCATCAGTGGTACTACTTTCGCCTGACTCTTTGGATGATCGGAAAAAATAGTAGCCGCCGATGAAAAAATCAAACGGCTTTTTCCTGCGCCTGAGTTCAAGCGCTGTTGATAAGTTCGTCGTGTTGGTGGTTGCATCGGTAAAACCAAATGCCAGATCAAAATTGGCGGTCCAATAACGGAAGCGGGCCCTTAGCCTTTCCAGCCGCGATTGTTCGTATTGATCGCGCATAAACGATCGATAGATCTGTTCGACAGGGATGCGGGTGCTCGATTCAGGATTCTGTCCGACCATCAGTTCCCCGTCCTTCAGACCCCAGATCCGGCCGGCGACTTCCTCATCATCGCCGTGGAGAACCAAAAACTCCTTATCCGAACGAATCGATTCGATATCGCTCCATTGGATCAGGATAGTCCCCTTGCCATAAATTGTCTGAAACTCGACGCCCTGGGCGGTGACCCCCACTACAGCACCATCCAATCCCTTGTCTTTGGTGAAAACCTCGGCCGCCGAAACATCCGAAATCGGCAATATGCCCAAAGCCAGCCAGACAAACGGTAAAATCCACCACGACAGCGGCTTTTTTTTTAATAAAACGATTAGCATTTTGGCCTTCTCGACACTGTAACCCCCCAGGCGAATGTCTTCGATGACATGCATGCCGGCAGCACTTCATTCCAAATGGCCCACAGACCGATGATACCGAAGAAAAATATAAAGGTTTGGCGCAGGGAGCGGGTATATTCAGTAATTTGAGCTTGGCTGAGTTCCGGCTCCTCGATTTCTAAGGACTCAAACCGCTGGACAGAGAAGATAGTCTGAAACATTCCTGGGATGATTAAGATCGGCACTATATTATTTGCGTACTAAAAACTGATTTATCCGCAACCGGGCAGGATTATATTGGTATCAATTGCTGTTATCACGAATTGCCATGAAGCTCCCGCATGACATCATCGGTTCGCCGACCGCTTCCGAGTTTGCCATAGAATTGATCAATCGTATCCATGGCTGTGGCTTTGACGGCAATTAGCTTACCTTGATCTTCTTTGAATTCCAGGACAGTTCCCGGCCTGATACCTAACCGCTCACGTAGGATTTTTGGGATCGTAACTTGCCCTCGATCTGCAACTTTTGCTCTCATCAAAATTATGCTCCCGGTATTGCAAATAATATGTATTAAAAATAACGAATACATATTTATCAAGTATGAATGTATCCGGCATCTGCCCTACATAATATTTAATAACATGCTTTTATCAATAATATTTATGGGCGCATCCATATCAAAAGGCACGGTATTTTGCAATAGTTCGCGAATGCAATCCAGTGCAAACCGAATGGCGCTGTCCGCCATATTGCCATACTCACTAAGCGGAGTTATATTATGAGTCAATCAAATACTATAAGGGAGATTCGCATGCGCTGGAAATGGATGCTGGGCATCGTAGTGACCGTTGTCTTTGTTCTGATTGTCACGGGATATATTGTTATCGCATCATATGATTTTAACAAATTCAAACCTCGGATTACGGAGTTAGCAAAGCAATATACCGGCCGGGAATTGACCCTCGGCGGTGATCTGGAATTGGGGCTTAGCCTGTTTCCAACCCTGGTGGTTAAGGATGTGACATTTCAAAATTCTTCGTGGGGAAGCCGTCCCCAGATGGCACAGGTTGAGCGCTTGGAAGTTCAAATCGCCATGCTGCCGATCTTCCGCGGCAATATACATGTTAGCCGGCTAACCCTTGTGAATCCCGAATTGCTGATTGAAATTGATAAAACCGGCAAATCGAATCTGGCATTCGACGTACCTGAAAAGCCCGAGCCGAAAATAGACAAGGATACAACCGGCGACGGCCAACTCGATTTTCTTAAATTCAAGGAAGTGCAGATCACGGGCGGTGCGGTTACATACAAAGATCGCCAACACGGACGAACCGAGATGATATCGATAGAAGCACTTAAATTTACAGCTCCTGAATTTGGCACACCGGTTGATATAGACTTAAGATTCACCCACAATAAAACCCCTTTTCAGATCAGTGGAAATTTCGGTCAGCTTTCCGCAATTCTCAATCCGGACGAGCAATGGCCGTTGGATCTTGAAATTACGGCCGTTGATTCCACGGTCACGATTGCAGGCCATATAACCAACATCATGGAAGTCAAGGGAATTGATCTTAAACTGGTCGCCAAAGGGTCCGATATAACCAAGCTCCAGCAAATCAGCGGCCAACCGTTACCGATTAAGGGTCCTTTTAACGTAGCCGGTCATCTCGCCGCCCCGACCCTTGAAAACTTCAAAATCTCTGATATTTCAATTTTGCTGGGCGAAAGCAAAATCAGCGGTGAAATAGCCCGCCATCACAGATCGCCCAGGCCTCAAATCAATGCCAAATTCCACTCCCCAAAACTGGACCTGCGACCGTTTATAAATCAGGAAAACAGCGACAGCCAAACGCAAACCAAAACCGGGAAGAGCGATACGAAAAACGACAAGATATTTTCTCCTGAACCGTTTGATTTTCAAGCTTTTCATCGGATCGATACGGTTATCAGCTTGAATGCGGATCAGATTTTTATGCATCGAATTGCATTGGATAAATTTAAACTGAACCTAAGCTTGAAAAATGGTCATTTATTGGTGCAACCGCTCACAACCGATATCGGCGGCGGAAATTTTGCCAACACTCTCGATATCCTGACAAAAGGAAATCATGTACATTTGACCGTAAAAATAGCTGCCAAAAAGATTGATATCGGCGAAATGCTCAAGAAACTTGGAATTTCCCAGGATCTGGAAGGCGTCATCGATGCCGACATCAATCTGACTAGCCAGGGAAATTCAGTAGCCTCCCTGATGGCCGGGGCCAATGGTGATGTTGTCGCTGTTCTGAGTGAGGGCCAAATGCCCGTCAAGTATTTGAATCTTGTGGGAGCTGATATTACGACCAGTCTCTTGAAAATCGTGAATCCTTTTGAGAAGAAAATCGACAAAGCTCAAATTAACTGCGCGGTGTGCGATTTCAACATCAAGGACGGCCTGGCCAAAAGCGACATTATTATAATCGATGACCCGGACAAGACATTGCTCAGCGCAGGCATTGTCAACCTTAAAACTGAAGAGTTGGATTTTGGCATTCAAACCAAACCGAAAGAAGGTCTCGGAACCCAAAAAACCGGCAAGATCAGTGTGAGCCTGAGTGCCATTACCAAGCCCTTCAAGCTGGGCGGCACCCTGGCCAACCCATCGCTTGGTATCAGCCCGATACGAGCAGCCGAAACCATTAGTACTGGCCTTATGGGACCGGGGGGCCTGGCTTCTCTTTTCGTTTCCACATCATCCGGCAATGAAAACCCATGTGTTGCCGCCCTTAAAATTGCAGGGGCAGGCACGCCTGAAGCCACGGCGAAAGCAGATAAAGAAAAAGAGCAAGAAGGCGCGGGCGAAAAGAAAGAGGAAGGCCTGGGGGGCAAGATAAAAAATTTGTTCAGCAAACCAAAAGAGTAACCGATGTCCTTAAATTTTCAACCTTCAATTTTGGCGTCTTCCAGCCACCTGGAAAATTCACTTGAATCCAGCAGCCCTTGCGCACGCTCCCAACGGCCGACGCCATAATCCCAGAAATTTATCTCCAGCTGCGAGATTTCGTGCTGAATTGCACCCCACAGGGTCCAGATGATATCCGACATGATTGCGTACAGATGCATCCGGGCCAGCAGGTGCCGGCTTGGTTCTCCGAAATAAGCAGCACATAATTCAGTGTACTGGTCTTCGTTGTACTGCAATTCCTGGCAGGCATTGCCCAGCTCGGAGCAGGGATCGTTATTGCCGCTGTAGTCAAAATCGATCAAACGCAGCGTGTGGCCGACATCGATAATATTTTCGGCTACCAGATCATTGGTGCAGGGAACAGTAGCCATTGCCGGTCTGTTGACTGCCCTTTCCATCCGGCGCAGCACCTGCATCCGATTGCGATATCCGTCGGGGATTCGCCATTGATGTTTATCAAGGATGCTAAGATAAATTTCCGCCAGCCGAAAGACATTGAAGTCTTTTAAAAACCGCGAGCCGGCGTGCAATTTTTGAAGGACCTGGACCAGGCGGCCGGGCATGCCGGGGGCGGCCATCGTCTCGGGGGACATGGTTTTGCCATGTATAAATTCCAGCACCATGACGTGATGGTCAGGCAGATGGTGCAGAACCCGGGGTCCGACTCCGGCGGTGGCGGCAGCCAGGGTATTGTGATATTTATTTTCTCGGTCCACTGCCAGAAACTCGGTACTGGCCCCGGGTATGCTCACAAAATAGGATTGGCCGTCAATATTCACCCTGAAGTTTTCGTTTGTAATACCCCCGGGCATCTCCTGGATGTCCAGCGGTTTGCCGCACCAAGCGTCAATCTGTAGTACAACCTCCTCGATGGTAATGGTCATAGGTAGGCTCGCTTAGTCGGTGAAAAAACCCGTATATATTCCTATGGGGGTTTAGCGGGATGGCAATTGCGAACATGTTGTAAGAAAGAGAAGTTTTCAGGTATCAGGATCTATCACCTCAACTCCCTGACACCCGAAACCTGACACCTGTAAAATGCGCCATTGCTGACCAGTAGGGCTGCTGCAATTAAATTCTCCGCTTAATAATGATCGATGTTAGCTCTTTACCAGCGCCATGGCCTTCGCCACAACCGCCGAAGCTTTCATGCCGTATTTTTGCATAATGGTGCCGCCGGGTGCTGAAGCACCGAAACGATTGATCCCGATGACGGCTCCCTGGCTTCCGACATAGCGCTCCCAACCCATGCTGATGCCGGCTTCCACGGCCACTCTGGCGGTCACATTCGTTGGCAGCACCTTGTCCCGGTAGTTTTTAGAGGCCCTTTCAAACAACTCCCAGCTGGGCATACTGACCACCCTCGCAGCCACACCTTTTTTGGCCAGCCGCTCCCGGGCTTCCAGACATATATGCACTTCTGAACCACTGCCGATTAGAATCACCTCCGGTGCACCGTCTGTGTCTGCCAGAATGTAGCCCCCTTTGGCCAGGGCAACGGCCGAAGGATATTGTTTGCGGTCCAGCACCGGCAAGTTCTGGCGGCTTAAAATCAGAGCCACGGGAGCATTGACGGTTTTAATGGCCACGCGCCAGGCCGCGGCCGTTTCGGTGGCATCTGCCGGCCGAATAACAATCAAACCGGGAATGGACCTTAAGGCCGCTAGATGCTCCACCGGTTGATGGGTTGGACCGTCCTCACCGACGGCGACACTGTCATGGGTAAATACGTAAGTTACCGGTACTTTCATCAATGCCGCCAGTCGAATGGCGGGGCGGCAGTAATCCGCAAAAACCAGAAAGGTTCCGCCGTAGGGCCGAATACCGCCATGCAGGGCCAAACCGGACAGAATGGAGCCCATGGCGTGCTCCCGCACCCCAAAACGAATATTGCGTCCGCCATAGGATCCTTTTTGAAAATCGAAAGATGACTTTATCAGCGTATTGTTGGAAGGAGCCAGATCAGCCGACCCGCCCATCAGATTGGGCAGTTTTTCCGCCAGACCGTTTAACACCTGGCCGGAAGCCACCCGGGTGGCGGTCGGACCGGCGTTGGCAAATGTCGGAACCTTGGCATCCCATCCCCGCAGCGGCTTGCAGTATACGGCTGCATTCCATTGCTGGGCCAACTCCGGATACTTTTTCGCATAGGCCTTAACCTTCTTGTGCCATACGGCTTCAGTTTTTTTACCTTTGTCGACGCATTTCCGGAATGTTTTCAGGGCCGCGGGAGGAACGTAAAACTTCTTATCGGCCGCCGGCCAATCTAAATTTTCTTTGGTCAGGCGAATTTCTTCTTCACCCAGCGGTGCCCCGTGGGCGCCGTGGGTATCCTGCTTGTTGGGACTGCCGTACGCGATGTGGGTGCGCAATACAATCAGTGTCGGCATGGCGGTTTCAGCCTTGGCTTCCTTGATGGCCTGTAAGATGCCATCGATGTTGTTGCCGTCATTAACCCGCAGGACATGCCAGTGGTATGCTTTGAAACGGGCGGCAACATCTTCAGTAAACGCAAGTTCCGTTCCGCCCTCGATCGATATCTTATTGTCGTCATAGATGCAAATCAGTTTTCCCAGCCCCAGGTGGCCAGCCAGTGATGCTGCTTCAGCAGTAAGGCCTTCCATCAAATCGCCGTCACCGCACATGATATAGGTATGATGATCGACAATTTTTTGCCTGCCTTTATTGAAGACTGCAGCCAGATGGCGCTCGGCCATGGCCATTCCGACCGCATTGGCAAATCCCTGCCCTAATGGACCGGTAGTGGTCTCAACACCGGGCGTATGTCCGTATTCCGGGTGGCCGGGGGTAATGCTGCCCCACTGGCGAAAATTCTTAAGTTCCTTAAGCCCAACTTTGTAGCCGGTCAGAAAAAGCAGACTGTATAGCAGCGTGGAGGCATGACCGGCAGACAGCACAAATCGATCCCGATCGAACCAATCCGGATTATGGGGATTGTGCTTTAAAAATCGGGTCCACAGCGCATAGGCGGCGGCAGCCAGTCCCATGGGCGCACCAGGATGGCCTGAGTTTGCGGCCTGGACCGCATCCATCGCCAGAGTCCTGATCGTATTGACACACAGGTTCTCGGCGGCTGACTGTTTATTCGTTAGGCTTTTCTTCATACCTGAATTCTCCTTTCATAGGCACTAGTTAAGCCACCAAGGCATCAAGGCACAAAGGATAATATATTAATCTATTGAATGTCGCTTTGAATAAGGTGCGGACTAATATTTAGATTTCTTCTTTGTGCCTTCGTGTCCTAGTGGCTATCTTTTTTAGAATATATGATTATATCTCCAACTCAAAATTGCAGATCTCGTATCACAGATAGGATCACTTTTTCAAGGCTTTCCCTTCCGGATCGTATAAAACATCTGCCGCCACGGCGGCAGATACGTTTTCGCCGAAAATGTCTACCTCAAGATCAATCGTATCATTGGCCATATCCACCGGCAGGTATGCAAAGCCGATATTCTTATTAACCGTATAACCATACCCGGCGCTGCGCAGACGCGATACAACCCGACCTTCAAAAATGACGGCTTCGCCACCGTAAAGGGCGAGCTGTTCCTCTCCGCCCACAACCAGGGTGCACAGACGCTGCCGAATACCGTCGTCTTTTTTCTTGAGCAATGCCGACCGGCCGATAAACTCGCCGGCATTCGCCTTGACGCAAAATCCCAAACGCGCTTCATAGGGGTTTTCGCTGGGCGTAATATCGCTTGCCAGGGCCGCATACCCTTTTTCAAGACGCAGCGCATCCACGGCCTTATAGCCAAAGGCCTGAACACCGTGTCTTTGACCGGCCTGCCAGAGTCGGTCCCACACAAATACTGCGTCGCGAGTCGGAATATAGAGTTCCCAGCCCAATTCGCCCACATACGAAACCCGTTGGGTCAGAACATCCGTACCGTTGATACTGATGGTCCGGGCCGTCATGTACGGCAGGGCGCTATCGGACACATCGCTGTCGGTTACCACCGACAGCACATCCCGGGCACAGGGGCCGCACAGACCGATGACGGCGAAGTGTTCGGTGACTTCCCGGATGGTTACCGGCGGATCGTCGGATGGAAGATGTGCTCGAATCCATCCCAGATCGGAATCAACCTGGGAGGAGCCGCTCACTACCCGTAAATGATTTTCCGCCAGACGGGTAACGGTCACGTCGCCCACGATACCGCCCCGCTGGTCCAGAAATTGGGTATAGATGATCGTTCCGGCAGGCCGATCCAGATCATTGCAGGCCAGCTTTTGCAGCAGGGGCAGAGCGCCCGGACCGTTCAAATCGATCTTACCGAAACTGCTCATGTCGATCATGCCCACGCGTTCGCGGACCGCCCGGCACTCTTGGCCGATGGCATCGCAAAAGGCCGGTTTGACCCAGCCGCCCCACTCGCGCTGTTCCTCACCGGCGATCTTCCACTCATGATTGGGATTGAAATAGTTGACCCGTTCCCAGCCGTTTTTGCTGCCGAAGACCGCTCCCCGGTCCTGCATTCGCTGATGCAATGCGCTGATCCGGCGCGGGCGGGCGACGGTACTTTCATCGTGGGGGTAGTGGGTGTAGTAATAATATTTGTAGCATTCGCGGGCCCGCTCGGCAGCATAATAAGGATCATGATAATTGCGGCTGAAGCGCCAGGCCCGATAGGCATGCAGGTCCCATTCTGTTTGACCGTCGACGATCCATTCAGCAATTGATTTGCCGATACCACCGCCGCCGCCGAAACCCTGCATGGAAGAGGCGCAGGCCAGCCAGAAGCCCTTGCGATCCGGCCACTCGCCCAAAAGCGGACCGGCATCCGGACTGAACGCATCCGGATGGGCCACCAACCTGATCATTCCGGCTTCGGCCAGAAACGGCATGCGTTTGATCGTGTCTTCCAGCATCGGGGTAAACCTGTCGAAATCATTGGGAAGATCAGCCGCCTCGTGATCCCAGGGCACGCCGTCGATCCAGCAAGCCGGCGGATCGAGTTCCCAACCACCCACCAGATAGCCGCCGCTTTCCGGCCGGCCGTAAACCAGGTAATCGTAATCGCGAAACGTGGGGCTTTCGCCCGGAATCTCATGCCCGTCCACCGGTTCCAAAGCGATATGCTGGTGAATGACCGGCGTGGTGGGAATAACGACGCCGGCCATTGCCGCCACCTGGGCCCCCCAGATGCCGGCGGCATTGACCACGACTTCACAGCGAATATCGCCTTTATCGGTCTTGACTCCGATGACTTCGCCGGAGGCGGAAACATCGATACCGGTTACCCGCGTTCGGGTATACACCTGCGCTCCCAGTTGGGTGGCGGCTTTAGCCACGGCGTATGTTGTTTCGTGAGGGTCGATATGCCCGTCTTCCGGCAGATAAACCGCACCGTATAGGTCATCGGGACTAATCCAGGGCAACAGCTCGATTGTCTCTTGCGGCGTAATAATGTCCACATTCAGACCGATACCTTTGGCGCGGCTGACATTACGCTGCAGAGTTTTGAGCATCTCCGGACTGGAGGCCATATTGACACTGCCGACCTGGCTGTAAGCCTTTAGATCCTGATATAGTTTGCTGCTGTATTGTCGCATGCGCATGATAGTGGGCGATGTATTGAACTGGGTCAGCATGCCGGCGGCATGGCAGGTAGCCCCGCTGGTAAGCTCGCCTTTTTCCACCAACACCACATCGGTCCAGCCGGCCCGCACCAGGTGGTAAAGAACGCAGCAGCCTGTGATACCGCCGCCGATTACAACCGCTCTTGCTTGATCCTTCATAGATAATTTCTCCTAATATATTGAAAATTGGAGATTGAATATTTAAGGTAATCTGTCTGTTTAATATGACGGAGCGACACGCGGCGCAAGCGCCAGCGCTGTGTGAGCGACATCCACAAATATTCAATCTTCAATCCATTTCGCATCTCCCGGCACGATATTGCTGAATCGCTGCCTTATCTTCGCGTCAACTTCTTCCGAAAAGCCAACCGGATTATCCCGGGTCAGGATTCGTAAGACTTCTTTGAGGGCTCGGGTGTTGGCATCGCACCGTCCGGATTCCTCCCATTTGCCGCGCATCTCCCGGGTCGCTACCGCGGGCACCATGGCGGTGGTTCGCATGTTTTCTAGCGTATGAAAAAGTTCCAGATAACTACCGCCGTGTCCGGCTTCCGCAATTACATCCAACGCCAGGTACGGTTTGCTGAATTCCAGCCCGCGCTGGAGACGTTTGAGCATCAGGCCCATTTCTCCGTCGATGACCGCCTTGGCAAAGTCGAAGGCCATCAAACTGCTCAACAGTCCGCCCGTGTTGAACATGTGTGTGCGGCCGAGCATGGCGGCGGTAATGTTCATACCGGTTTCGTAACCCGCCTGAGCATCGTTGCCGTGGGCTCCGGTCAGCCCGATATAGCCGCCTGAGGGCACATTATAAAAATGTGCCATCTGGCTGTGAGCCATCTGAAGGATACCGGTTTCCATGGCACCCGGGGCATAGCTGCCGGTTCGCATATCTGTGACCGTAGAAAGTGCGGCGTAAATATTGGGGCTTTGCGGCTTGACCATCTGCTTTAAAATTGCCACGGCCAGAAATTCGGCATTGCCCAGGGCCAGGGTGCCCAGCAAGGTCATGGGAGCGGTCATCCCGGCATTGGGGGCAATGGTGGCATAACACGGCAGTCCCCTTTCGGTGAGGTAGATCATTGCCTCGGTTGATTCGATATCAAGAGTCAAGGGCGAAACAGCCGCACAGCAGTGGTGGGTAATCAACGGCCGCTCCCGGTAAGCCTCCCAGCCGCCGGCAATGATGGAGCCCAGTTCCAGCACCCGCTTCAGGTCTTTCATATCGGGTGTGTTGCCGCGCACCGGTTTGAGACAATTTTTAAGGGCCGGGTAAAGCCGGGCCAGACTGAACTGGCCTGCGGGTGCATCGTGGGCCAGGGTGGATGTTGAAAACACGTCATACCCAGGCAGTTCGTTGATCAGATAGGCAATATTAGCAACATCGGTTGACGTGGCCCGCCGCAGTTCCCCTGTAGCCGGATCGACGATATCGGGAGCCGAACTAGCCGTTACAATAACCGGACTGTCGTCGGGGATGGTTTTGTCATACTGCGGGTCGCGTCCTCTGAATGTAAAGGTCGGCACAAAGGCCTGGCGATATTCTCCCACGATCCGGCGGGGAATTTTTACGACACCGGTCCGGGTGTCCACCTGGCAGCCGTGCCGCCCAAAAATGTCGCGTGCTGATTGGCTGTGGACCAGTATACCGAAAGATTCCAAAAGCTCCTCGGAAGCCTCGTGAACCTGTTCGGTTTCCCCCGAACCTAATAATTGTGCGTATTGCATTGTTTTTTAGTAAACTCCTAACCCGGATAAACCGGAACCGAAACGGGATCACGCATAGACGCATTTTATAGGTTTCAGATGTCAGGTAGTTGAGGTGCTATATCCTGAAACCTGGCAGGCTGCAGTTAAAATAATACGATAATTAAGATTTATGGAATTCTATATCAGAATCACCGTGATAGAGAGCCCGGCTATATCAATATCTTCTTTCTCTCCGGATCATAAAGTACGCGACTGGATTCCAGCGTCGCTTTGTAGACTTCCTTGTAAGATTCAATTTGGAACTCTATATTCGGATCAGCCAGGTCTGCCGGGATATAGCCGTAACAGATGTTTTTCTTCAAAGTGTGGCCATAACCGGAACTCGATGTTACTCCCAGCACTTTTTCATCCTGGATGATGGGGGCACTTCCCTGCAGCATCAACGGACTTCCGGTGTCAATGGTAAAAGAGCAAAGCTTCCACTGCGGACCCTCGGCCTTGATTTTTGCCAGAGCCTCTTTGCCAATGAAGTCATCTTTGTCGAGCGCCACGCAAAATCCAAGCGCGGCATCGAATGGGGTGTATTCCGGTGTCAGCTCCGACCCCCAGTCGGCGTACCCTTTTTCCAGGTGCATGGAGGAGATAGTGCGATACCCCGCGTTTTTAATGCCGAGATCCCGACCGGCTTCCCAGAGGGAATCGTAAACATGGACGGCAAATTCAGTCGGGATGTAAAGCTCATACCCCAGTTCCCCAACGTAAGTAACCCGAAATGACATGACGGGCGCATATCCGATCGAAAATTGTTTACAGGTACCGAAGGCAAAGCCTTGGTTGCTGACATCGGCACTGGTTAACTTCTGCAGAAGTTTCCTTGATTTCGGTCCGATAACATTGATGGCAGCATAGGCCGAAGTCATGTCCTGCACGGTTACCGAACCGTCAGTCGGCATGTGGTTATTTAACCACCACGAAGCGCGCAGTCCGAATGCGGTACCCACTACCAGAAAAAATCGATCTTCCGCCAGCCGCCCGATGGTCAGGTCGCACTCGATGGTGCCTCTTTCGTTGCACATCTGGGTGTAGATAACCTTGCCGATGGGTTTGTCGATCTGGTTGGCACACAATCTGTTCAAAAAATCCAATGCTCCGGGTCCGGCAACTTCGAACTTGCAAAATGATGACTGATCGATTAGGACAACTTTTTCGCGGGCATTTTTATGCTCGGCCGCCACGTGTTCAAACCAGTTGGGAGTTTCAAAGGTCAGATCGTCTTTAGGTGCCACACCTTCCGGGGCAAACCAGTTGGCGCGCTCCCAGCCGTATTTGGCACCATAAACCGCGCCTTTTTCTTTGAGCGGGAAATAGAGCGGACTGCGCCGGATACCACGCGCAGAATCATGCTCCTCGGCCGGCCAGTGAATTGTGTAATGTTTGCCGTATATTTCGGTGGTTCTTTCTACATTGTATTTGCGGCTTTTGTGATAAGGACCGAAGCGTCGAATATCGAGCGGCCAGATATCCAGGCTGGGTTCACCCTCGATGATCCACTCGGCCATCATCCGACCGGCCCCGCCGCCAGCGGCAATTCCGAAGGCATTGAAGCCCACGGCCACAAACACATTGTCCCTTTCAGGCGCCGGGCCCATGATGGCATCGCCATCCGGCGTGAAAGCCTCGGGACCGTTGACAAGTTTGCGCAGCCCGGCTTCTTCCAGGCAGGGAGTCCTTTTCGTGGCCGGCTCAGCCAGCTGGAGAAAATGGTCGAAATCCGAATCAAGCAAATTGGAGTTAAAGTTGTTGGATACCCCGTCGATGGCCCAGGGGATACCGTTTCTCTCATAACCGCCCATCACCAGCCCGCCGACTTCTTCTTTGTAGTAGATCAAATTGTCTTTGTCGCGAATGGTCGGCAGATTGGGGGGCAAATCTTTTACTGGATTGGTAACAGCATACTGATGCATAAACGGTACGGCGGGGGTATTGATTCCCAGCATCTGGCCCACCTGATATCCCCACATGCCGGTGCAGTTAACCAGGATCTCACACTTGATGTCGCCCTGGGCGGTTTTGACAGCCGTGACCCGGTTCTGGTCGAATTCGAAACCGGTGACCAGGTTGTTGCGATAAATTTTACAGCCCCTGTTGCGGGCACCCTGGGCCAGGGCCTGGGTGATGCCTGAGGGATCCGCTTCTCCATCGGTGGGCATGTAGGCAGCGCCGATAATGCCGTCCAGTGAAATGATCGGACATAGGTCATAGGCCTCCCGGGGCGTGATGATATTCATCTCCAGGCCGAAGCTGCGGGCAGTCGTGGCGCCTTTCTTTAATTCATACATTCGTTCTTTGGTGGAAGCCAGATGCAGACATCCGCTCATTTTCCACCCGGTTGCAAAACCGGTTTCCGCTTCAAGCTGATCATACAAACTGACGCTGTATTGCAGCATGCGGGTGATATTTCTTTCAGAACGCAGCTGACCGACCAGGCCGGCGGCATGCCACGTCGATCCGCTGGTGAGTTCCCCTTTATCGATTAAAACCACATCCTGCCAGCCCATCTTGGTCAGATGATAGGCCGTGCTGCAGCCAACGATGCCACCGCCGATAATGACAACCTGTGCACTGTCTTGCATGATTTTCTCCTTGCTTTAAGTCATATATGTAGAGTCTGCTGAAATAAAGATAAACTATTGAATAAATTATAATAAAGTGCTATATTTTCGGCCAAAAGTGATAGAAAAACAACCGATAACCTCAAAA
>Ga0056115_1000217_pt1 | contig 28186 bp, 24 predicted proteins | sample WorMetOlspDAHAB1_FD_77007 | JGI IMG/M metagenome (GOLD analysis project Ga0056115, IMG submission 77007) | Marine gutless worms symbiont microbial communities from Max Planck institute for Marine Microbiology, Germany - Olavius sp. DAHAB.1 ...
CCTGCCATCATTGCAGCGACATAATCCTCGTAGTCCGCATCCCGATAAACCGCCTCAAAATAATCGAATACGCCGCCGCGGCCGGTGGGTTCAAGATTGTTCGCGCGGGTCCGCAAGGCGATTTGGTCATAAAATCGCGGTTTGGCGCCGACATTGGTGGGCGGTATTTCCTGCAGGGATTGCGGAATTACAAATCCGTTGTCGACAATGGCCGCATAGGCGGCATTTGATCTGTCGGCACTAAAAATATTAAAATCGCCCAGCAGCAGCATGTTATGACTCCAGGCATTCAGATCTTCGGATCGATCCTTTAAGAATGAGGCGATCGTTTGTATTTCCGCCACCCGTGCGGGGTGCTCTTCATCGCCTTTACCCCAGATAATATGCACCGTGGATAACATGAAGCGAAACCAGCCGGCTTCAAAGCCGACGATGTTCGGCGTCCGCGCCAGTTGATCGGCAGGTGCAATTTTGTTGCCGTGGGCGTCTTCAAGCGGGGGTATCACGATTTCTCCCGCGACGCCGCTGAATCGAATTTTCCGGCGGTCAAAAAGGAATGCCAGACGTTCATAATTGCCGGCTTTTCCTTCCGTCACATCACTGACGACATAGCGCCAGGTGCCGCCCAGGCGGTTTTTGAGCTTTTCCAAACCGTCGAGATTAGCTCCGACTTCCTGGATCGCAACCAAATCAAAATGAGAAATGATTTCGGCAATATACCAGTAGGATTCATCCGTCCGTTTATCTGCATCCCCTCCGTCGAACTCCTTGATATTCCAGGTGGCGAGCAGCAGGGTAGCGCTGGTATTTTTGCCGGGGACACTTCGATCGGGTATCAGCGGATGATTTTGCATGGCCGTCCGCAGCGCGGCCAGCCGATCGGCGACCCTGGCCGTATCCCCTCCCAATCCATCAAGATCATAAAATAACGGCATTTGCACCCTCCTTTTGTTTGGCTGTAGATCAAGGCATCCAGAACATCAATGTAACAATGAAGCGCGCAACCTCTCCCCGGGTACTATACGCTATCTTTATCCAATATCAATTCCTCCAAGGCCTCGCCTTGAATCCGCGAAATAGCCTCGATAAAGAAACTCGATAAGCAGTTGATGGTACGCAACAGCCCCTGGGTTTCGACTTTGACCAAAGGGTGATCATAGGCGACGACTTTCCCGCCTGTTTGCTGAAATCCAACTTTACCGCCATAGTAAAAATAAAAAACGTAATTTTTGCCTACTTCAAACATTTCCTCCATCGGCAGCTAGCCTCCTTTTACAAAGCATCTCATGGAGCTTCATGCAAAATTCAGTTGTTGGCTCACAGGTAGCAATCTGAACCGTTTACAGTGTTTTTAGGGAGTATTTTTTAGTTTTGCATATTTTGGCTATAAATTCACCAATTTTTTAAGGTGAACAGTATCGAATAAAAGCCGCGGTTAGAGAAAATGAGACGGCAGGCGCAGTTGTCAACACGGATTTTTCCAGGCTGAATTCTTGCAATTTGCCAATGTTTTGACTTATAATTTAAAGGTGACCGTTCAAATAAAAAGATCAAAACAATCTATACTAGTAAAAATTATTCTGGTTTTGGCTCTGGCAGTGGTTGTCTACCTGGGATTAAATCTGAGATCCAGGTATTTTTCAAAGCAGCATTTTTGGGAAAAACGGCCGGTCGGCAAAAATACTTATGTATACGATTATGCCCGAATTCTCGAGGACACCCGGGAATCGACCGGGCGGTTTCTTGAAATTATAAAATCCGACTATACCATCGATGCGGTGATTGTGACGGCCGCGGCCCTGCCGCCAAACCACACCATCGAGTCGCTGGCAGCCGATCTTTTCAGCAACTGGAAAATCGGTCGGAACACGGACGGCAGAGGGATATTATTAATTCTCACCGACAAAGAAAAATTCATTAAAATTGAAGTTTCCTATGAACTGGAGGATGTTTTTACCGATATATTTTGCGGCTATATCGAAGATAAGCAACTTAAATCTTATTTTCTAAGTAATCAGGTGGACATCGGACTTGTGGCGGTGCTGGAAGAAATTGAACAGCGGGCCCAGATCAAGCACCAGGCAGATTATACACCCGCCGATATTGATCAACTCGACAGCGAATTGCTGTCCGGCGGCGCCGGAGCCAAACGCCAACTTACCGAATACCGGATGGAGGCGATATCGGCGCAGGGTCAAAATTATCCGGCCGGCCGCAGCCCGGAGGAAGCCTGGCAGACCCTGATCCGCAGCTGGCAGGATAAGGTTCGCGATCCCAATTTAGGGGTTTACACCGATATCACCAAGCTGGCTTACCGGGACTATCAGAACCTGCCGGATTCACGCTATGAAGAAGATGTGCAAACTTACCGGAATAAGCCCTTCGAAGTCCTGCAAAATGATCGCTATGCCGTAATTTTTTTCGGCAAGAAAAAAGGCTGGGAAAACGCACCCTTTTTATTCGGCCGCGCAGATGCCGGCTGGCAGTTTGACATCGTGCATCAACGCAAATATGTGCGCATGGGCAAAAGCCCCAATTGGGGTATCGAAAGGTCCGGCCACCCCTATGTAGATCTCCTATCCCGCTGTCCGTATTGGATGAACCAGGACATTCCCCTGGAAGGCGACGATATCTATCGTCTCGAAAATGATCATAAGATTGCTGGTGAAATCAAAAATCTCGAGACGTCCTACAACGATAATCAGAAAGATTTTCAAACCGTCATGCAGTTGGGCAAATTATACACCATGACGTCTCTTAGCCCGAAAAAAAGAATTTCCTATTTAAAAAAAGCCAAACAGCTCAACCCTGAAAATCCGGAACCGTATAAATATCTCGGCATCGTCTACCTGGACGCCTTTTATCAGTTCGAATCAGCAGTCAAGGAAATGGAAGCCTACGTGCAGCAAAACCCACAGGATGTTTTTGGCCGCAATTACCTGGGTTACCTGTACTACTGTTTAAAAAATTATCCCGGCGCACTTGAACAGTTAAACGCCGCCGTGGAGCTAAGACCGGACAACTGCTATGGCTATGCAAAATTATCCCGGGTCAATGCCGGGCTTTACTTGAAAGCTTCTAAATTAGATATTCGCCGGCCCGGGTACCGGGCACGGGCGCGGGAAATGTATGAAAGGGCATCGGCCGTGCCAACGCCTGATCCCAGACGGATCAGGTGGTTGAAGAGGTATTTAGAGAGTAGGGGTATTATCAATTGAACATGTGTTCTTCGCCTATTTTTAATTCTCTTTCAGCCACGAATTGGAACGGACTAACACGAATTATTGCAAAATTGCCGGCAGAATCGCCTGTGTCTAGAATTTATCTTCGTGAAAATTTGTGTTATTCGTGGCTTCTTTAGAGAGGTTGAATTATTACAGTTTCCCATGAGAGTTGGTGAAGATCCGAATTTCAAGGATCGCTCGGAAGGAAGGTTTCTGGTTTATCAGCAGGGATTTTTGGACTCCGAAATCTACAGCAAAGATCGCGTAATCACGGTGGCCTGCGAGGTGATCGGATCCGGTTCTGAAGAAATTGGTGAGATTCGGATTAAATACCTGAAAATTAAAAGCCGCGAAATTTATCTAAAAGGACATATTCGCGACTAGGATCAAGAGACGGTTCACCCCTTAGTTGCATAAACAACACGGAAAGCCGGAGGACTTCAGATCCTGCGTTGTCAAGGGATCGCAGTAGCCTACTATGGCTTCACCCTTGACGCCTGGCCTCTGAAGCCCTACGACGTTTGCAATGTTGGGGATAATTATCCGGCTTCTTTTAGCTCTTTCGTCTCACCATGCCATGAGCACTGATCACAAAAAACCTCTGTGTCGTCGCAAACTTCGGGACAGCTGTCTTGATCCACGTCTGCACTGAATTCGACATTGCCGTCGCGCCAGGCAAATTCGTAGGTTTCGTATTCATCATCGGGATCTTTGATATAAAAACTGACACAACCACACAATGGGCATTTCATTTTTTTCTCCTATATTTATTAAGAGCAATAGCATTCCAATAAGGAATTTTTAGTCGGAACCCAATTGTTTTGGTTGGGGATAAACCCCGCCCCGACAAACAAAATTTCACTTTAAAATTTGTTTAGCGAGAGAATTCCTTAAATATTCAATCTTCAATCTACTTTCTTTAATCCTTAGAGGATGTGTTTTGAAATGATCTCCTTCATGATCTCGGTGGTTCCACCGCCGATGGACAACACTCGATTGTCACGATACAGCCGCTCCACCGGATAGCCGCGCATGAACCCATATCCACCGAAAATCTGCACCGCATCGTAGGTCACTTTGTCACTGACACTGCAGGCAAAGTTTTTAGCCATGGAAATCTCCTTGATCTGGCTCAGTCCGGCATCGATTTTGGCGGCCACGCGATAGGTAAACTCCCGGCTGACTTCCACCTGGGTGGCCATGTCCACGATCTTGTGCCGCATGACCTGAAATCCGGCTATGGGTCTGCCGAAGGCCTCACGCTGCTTGACGTATTTAATGGATTCGTCCAGAGCGATCTGAGATGTCATATTGGCCATCACCGCCAACTGAAGCCGTTCGCTCTGAAAATTTTCCATGATACTGTAAAATCCCTCATTTTCCTGTCCGATGAGATTGGCAGCCGGAACCCGGCAATTGTCAAAAAAGATCTGCCCGGTATCAGACGGCCACCAGCCGGTTTTTTTTAATTTCTCGGACACGGAATACCCCGGCGTATTGGATTCAATAACCAGCAGACTGATACCATGAGTTCCCGGGACGCCGGTGCGCACGGCACAGGTGATCTGATCTGCCCGGCAGCCGCTGGTGATAAAGGTTTTGCTGCCGTTGACAACATACTCATCTGCCTGCCGCTCGGCGGTGGTATGGAGGCCGGCTACGTCCGAGCCCCCCTCGGGTTCGGTAATCGCCAGGGCCGCAATTTTTTCTCCCTTGATCACCGGTTTGACAAAGCGTTCTTTTTGCTCGTCGGTTCCGCGGCTGATTATCGGCGGCAGAGCAATATGCAGGGAACCCAGGCCGGCCGCAATCCCCCCTGAACCCGCACGCATGATTTCTTCCCAGGCCACGATTTGAAAAAATATGTCTCCGGGAGTTCCGCCCAGTTCTTCAGGATAGCCAATTCCCAGCAGGTCGACATCGCCGGCTTTTTGGTATAATTCGCGCGGAAACTCACCGGTTTCCTCCCACTCATCAACGTAGGGCAAAATTTCTTGGTCGACAAATTCTTTGGCCGCCCGGCGAACCATGTCATGGGCACGACCGAAGTACTCCTGGAATTTTGATTTTGTAGTAAAGTTATATTTCATTTGCGGTTCTCTCATCCAAATCATAAAACCGAGCCAGGTACTTTTTATGCGCTTCAAAGGACCAGTGTTGTTTTTGAATGACATCGGCAGCCCGTTGCCGTTCACCTTTAGCGATTGCTGCCATCAATTTTTCATGTTCAGATAAATGCTGCTTTTCCCAGTCCTCGAGATATCCCCGTCTTGGAAAATCATACAGACGTTGCTTCAATGGCCTGATGATTTTTCTCAGGGTGTCGTTTTCCGATAGACTCAGAAATACATCATGAAATTCTAAATTTAATCTGTAATAGGTATCAAAGTCTTTTTTTGACAGCGCGGAAAACTGTTCGGCATTCAGTTTTCTCATCTGGTCGATGTGGGCTTGGGTGAACTTTTCAAAGACGGCCGTGACCACGGATGCTTCAAGTGATCCGATTATCTGGTATGCATTTCTTATTTCGCGGCGCGTGAGCTTGTTCACCAATATACCCCGACGCGGCAATATGGAAACAAATCCCTCGACTTCGAGCTGTATGAGGGCATCGCGCAAAGGTGTTTTACTAATCCCTAATTTGCGACTCATCGAGTTCAAATTTATGGATGAGCCGGGAGTTAGCGAACCGGATTGCATCTCTTCGCGAAAATATTGATAAACCTGCTCGCGTAGAGATGTTAAGTTCAGGATGCTGCCGCGGCTGCCCATAACGCTTTGCCGGATGCGGTCGACGTTCGACGCATCGTCTTCAAGCAGCTGTTTAGGTTGTTTTTCAGCCATCGAATTTCCTTGGAAATTGGAATTTATTAGTTATTTGGTTATTGAAAATTGGTGCTTGGATTTATTTCTATTCAAGCACTCATACAGATCGACTTATCCAACACATCTTATTAAATTTAATTGTGGGAGAAGGTCCTAGGTGTCTGTATATACATCCGCAGCCTCAAGGGCCTTGTCCATGATGGCGATGCCTTCATCAATTTCATCTTTCGTGACGATCAAAGCCGGTGCCAATGCAATGACATTGCTGGGATTGGCGGCCATGGCTATCATCCCCATCTCGCCCAGCTTCTTGGCGACTTCTAGTTTGGGATTCATCCCTGGACGAATTTTAGCTTCAATCGGCATAATGGGTTCGCGAGTCTTTTTGTTTTTGACCAGTTCCAAACCCACAAACAATCCCAGACCACGCACATCGCCCACACAGGGATGCTTATCCTGGAGCTTCATTGCTTTTTCCAGGAGGTATTTACCCATCTTCGCCGAATTTTCAATCAGTTTGTCTTCCTGGTATATCGGTATGACGGCCAGGGCCGTGGCGCAGCCTAGAGCATGCGCGGCATTGGTGGCGCCGTGGCTGAAAAACTGCTCCTTGAAACGATCACCGATATGTCGCCTCACAACCGTAGCTCCCATCGGCACATAGGCGCACGATATACCCTTGGCCAGGGTCATGATATCCGGTACGACGTCCCAGTGATCCATGGCAAACCATTTGCCGGTGCGGCCGAACCCGCTCATCACCTCATCGGCAATCAGCATAATCCCCCAACGATCACAAATTTCTCTGAGCCGCGGAAAATATTCCGGCGGGGGCACAATAATGCCGTTGGCCCCGGTCACCGGTTCACAGATAATCCCCGCTATCAGATCACCTCCGCCTTCCAACTCAATCACATCATCGATATACTTTACACACTGCACATCGCAATCCGGATAGCTCAGCCCAAACATGCACCGATAACAGTAGGGCTGGGGAACGCTGACCAACTCGGTACCGCCCAGGACCTGAATCCAGCTGCGGGAGTCCCCCGAGGAAAGTGACATCGATGTCGCCGTACCGCCGTGATAGCTCCGATAGCGGGCCAGTATCTTCCGTCGTCCGGTATATTGATGGCAAATCTTAGCCGCAGCTTCATTGGCCTCGGTTCCACCCAGCGTTATAAATGAGCGGGAAAGATCCCCCGGCGTCACCTCCGCCAGCATTTTAGCCAAAAGCGCCCGCGGTCTGGTGGAAAGGCTCGGTGCAAACGAACAAAGGGCCCTGGCCTGTTCGACGATAGCGTCCACCACCCGCGGATCCTGGTGTCCGATGTTATGATCGACAAAACAGGAGCAGAAATCCAGTCGCTCTCTGCCGTCTTCGGTGGTAAATCGAATTCCTTGCGCCGCAACCACCCGCAAAGGAGCCTGAGCCGGCTGATAGCACCAGGAATGAAACAGATTGTCGACTTCATAGCCGTCCAGATCTTCTTTTGATGCCGGAATTTTTTTTAAATTAATCATCGCTTCCCTCCCGCATACATGCATTTTTCGCGAATTCAGTCTTTAATGAAATTCAAGGTAAAGGTTTCACATTCGAGCAGGAGCGCTGAATGATGTTCAAATTGTCAACAACCCAACAACTTGGCAGTCAACATCCAGTATCCAGCATCCAGCACCGACGTCAAAATGCAGCTATAAAGTCGCTAGGTCACCAGGTCTTCCAGTCCCAAACGATCCAGAGTCGCTGGCGTCGGAACACCGTTTTCATCCCATCCTCTCCGCTCGTAATAAGCATCCAGCATCTGCTGAAGTTCTTCGGGCTTTAAGCGCAGTCCTTTGGAATTCCCGTCAGGTATCTTTTCATGCATAAAACGATGGGGCACCGTGTCGTCCTTGCGGCGCAGGCCTTCGCGACAATTGAAACTCCTTTCCAGGGTGTGAATGCGACACCCGATTTCTGCAAGCTCATCGAGGGTCATATCCCATCCAACCGTGTGATTGATGAAATCCACGTGATCCTGCCCCAGCATAAATCCAAATACGCCTTCGCAGAAACTGCACACAATCATGGAATCCCGTACGGCGCTCCAGTCAGCCGTATCGTAGGCCATGCTGACCTTGCCGTTGGTGGAGCGTCTTTGCTCACGATCGAGCCGATATTCCAAACTCGGTCGGGCATCGTGGTGGCTTCCGCCCCGGGTGGAGACGGCATATCCGATTCCCATCACCTTGAGCGCGCGGGCCGAATGCCCGGGAGGCTCCAGGCCTCGAATATGGCACGCGAACCGGTCTGTGCCCTGGCCGATTTGGGCCGCCATGGCTTTTACCCCCTGGCCTAACAATTTTCCAAATCCTTCCTGCCCGGCCACCAGATGGACGGCGGCAATCAACGCATCACCGTTGCCGAAACAAAAATCGATGCCGCCCGTATCATTGCCGGTTAAAAGCCCCCGCTGAAAACACTCCATGGTAAATCCAAGGGCTCCGCCAAAAGAGACCGTATCGATCCCATAGTCATCGCACAGGCGGTCGGTTTCAATAATTTTATCCAGATCATCGACGCCGCAATTGGAACCCAGGGCAAAAAGGGTTTCATATTCCGGCCCTTCGGTCACCACCGCCGAATCCCGCTTTGAACGCACTACCCGGGTGCATCCCCCTAAACTACAGGCATAACAGGCCCATATGCGCAAACTGTGATCGGCCAGCAACCGATCACCGCTGATGTTGTCCGCTTTGTCCCAATACTCGGTTTGCCAGTTGTGGGTACCCAGCCCCCCCACGGCATTGATCGGTTTCACCAGAAACGGTGTCCCGACTTCGACGAACCCTTTCAGGCCTGAAAATTTATCTTTGTTCTCTTGATAAAGCTTTAGCAGGCTTTTGATATGTGCCACTTGAATGTCCTGTGTTCCGCGAATCGAAATGGCCTTTAAATTTTTCGATCCCATCACCGCCCCAGTACCGCCCCTTCCGGCTGCCCGGCGTCCACCGATACAGCACGCCATGGGAACCTGCTTTTCTCCGGCCGGTCCGCAACAGACCGTGCGAATGTCTTGGCCAAGCTTTTGTTTTAACTGGTCCTGGACCTGCAGGGTGGTCAAACCCCAAAGATCCTCAGCTTCGATAAGCTCAACGATGTCATCATCACAAAAAAGAACAACCGGATGCGGCGATTTGCCGGATATTACCAGCATATCGCGTCCGGATTGTTTGAGTCGCGCACCCCATTCACCGCCAAAATAACTGTCCATAAAGTAGCCGGTCAATGGTGATTTGGTGACGATACCGGCGCGCCCGCTGCCATGCGCCAGGGTTCCGGTTAAGGGACCCGTACAGAAAATTAATACATTTTCTTCCCCCAATGGATCGGCCCCGCAAGGGACCGAATCAATCAGGGTCCTGGCGGCAAACCCATTGCCGCCCAGGTATTTGCGTGCAAATTGCTCATTGAACTTCTCATTGCGTATCTTGCCCGTGCAAAGATCCACATGTGTGATTTGACCCGCGTAGCCCTTCATACCGCCACCTCCTTAATCTGCAATGCTTCGCGGGGACAGGCCGCCACACACTTCTGGACTTTACCGCCTTTACATAAATCGCATTTGAAAATATAAGGATAGTCGGGATGAATAAAAATAGCATCGTAGGGACAGGCCGCCACACAATCCCGGCACCCGTCGCACTTGTCTTTATCATAGCTGATCAAGCCTTTTGCCCGATCGATCGACAACGCCCCGCTGGGACAGGCCTTGACGCATTCGGCCTCAGCCTCCTGCCGGCACACGTGCATGTTAAACGGCCCGTACCAGGCATCTTGCTCAACCCGCAAATTGGCCTTTAACGGATTGAATACTTGCTGCCAGGTACCCGAGCACATCAACTGGCAATTTTGACAACCCACACAACGATCCTGATCAAAATGGATATAGCGCATGGACCTCGCCCGCCTTTCCGCTTAAGAGTGTTTGACCATCCCGGGAAGTTTAAGACGCTGAATTTTCCCCGATGGGCCTTTGGGTAGTTCTTCCATCACCTTGATGACTTTGGGGGTCTTGAACTCTCCCAGTTCATCGTGACAAAATTCGAGTAATTCTTCTTCCGTACAATCACAATCTGGTTTTAAGACGCAACAGCACAAGATCTCTTCGCCGTATTCTTCATCTGGGATTCCCACGGCGGCGGCATCCTGTATGGCCGGATGTTTATATAAGGCCTCATCGATCTCGCGCGGAGCGATATTCTCGCCGCCTTTGATGATCAACTCCTTGATACGGCCGGTGACAAACACAAATCCGTCCTCATCCATATAACCCAGGTCGCCGGTATGGAGCCATCCGTCACTTTCAAGAGCCGCGACGGTTTTATCCGGTGCTTTGTAATAGCACTTCATCACATTATCACCTTTGATCATGATTTCCCCTGGTGTGCCCCGGGGAACTTCTTGGCCCGCTTCGTCGATAATTTTAGCGACATTTCCCACTGCCTGCCCGGGCGATCCATATTTGTGTTGAGAAGGATCAACGGGATTTGAAAACACCGGCGCCGCTGTCTCCGTCAACCCCATCGTTTCGATAATGGTCACGTTAAACTTTTCTTCGAAGGTTTTATGCAAAGACGGCGGTAGGGCCGACGAAGCCGATCGCCCAAAGCGCAGCTGCTCGAGATGTAACCCTTTTGCTTCAATTTCCGTTGAACTGACCAAAAAGGAAATAATCGTCGGTACCACACTAAACCAGGTGCACCGATAATCGGAAATGATTTGCCAGAAGTTCGAGGCACTGAACTTGTGGGGCATCACCACACTGCCGCCGCTGACCAGCGGGGTTACGGCTGTTACGATTTCACCATTAATATGATAGAGGGGCAAAGAGCAAAGGGCCCGATCGTCCGGTTGCAGCTCGTGAGCCAGGGTGGTGTATTCACCGCCGGCAATCATATTTTTATGCGAAAGAATCACCCCTTTGGGAAGGCCGGTGGTACCGGATGTATACAGCAGCAGCGCATCATCTTCCTCATCGATTTCCGGCAATGTAACCCGGGAAAAATCCGTGCCGGCCGCAAAGAGTCGTTGGGCATCAATATCTATCTGAATCAGTTCGATGGGGTAATCCACGCTGCGGGCCGCTTTCTGAAGCCGCTTTTTCTGGTCGGCGGTGAAAAAAACCAACCGGGTGTCGGAGTGTTTCGTCACATATTCTAGTTGAGACGGCTGGGACATTGGATTAAGCGGCGCTGCAACCAGGCCTGCATACATGGTACCCAGAAAAATCTTCGCGGTCTGGTACCCATTGCCTGCCATGAAAGATATTTTATCCCCTTTTTGCAGGCCTTTATTATACAGGTAACTTCCCAATTCGATGGAATCGTGTTTAAGTTGGGAATAAGTTAAGGTCAGCCGGGGCTCCGGAGCAAACATGAACACCTTGTCCGGCACCTTTTCGGCTTGCATATCGATATAATGCCTGATGGTTCGCACGGGCTGGCTCCTGTCCTGATGGGGGGAATAGTTATTCGTTATTGGTTTCGGGTTTCGGGTGTCAGCAAACCTTAATTGAGGAATTGCGAATTTAGGAATTTAGGGATTGAAGGAATCCTGTCGATCTGATTTCTGATTATTTGAATTCCTCAATTCCTGAATCCCTTAATTCCTAAATTCCTAAATCATTAGAGCCCTGAAACCTGCTTTGACCTGACACCTGGAACCTGCTTACGCCTGCAAACTGCTTAACCATATTCGAACCCGATCTCAAACGCCTTACGGTTGCGGTCGTGAAATTTCGGAATCACCGCCAACAGACTCTCCAGTAGAATCGCCTTGTCAAGGATCTCCACAACCTTGGCAATTAAACCCAATGCCAGCGAATTGGCAAACAAGGGGCTATTGAAATGGTCTACGGCAATCTGCTTGGCAGGAAATTCCTTTTGGGTGCACTTCAGGGTCTCATCAATTTTCTCGACAAAGACAGGATCATAGATGATAATTCCTTTGTCCGCCACTGTGTCCTTAAAAAGATTGTAGGCCGCACCGGACAGTGCAATAAAATAGTCGGGGTGTTCGCACATCGGACTGTCGATAATCTCCTTTGATAACACCACCTGGCTGCGGACATAGCCGCCGCGCATTTCCGTCCCGTGACTTTTGAGCATGGTGACGTGCAGACCCTGTTTGACACCGGCCTCACCCACGATCTGACCCAGGCGTACCACTCCCTGACCGCCAAATCCGCTGGCTAAAATTTCAATGCGATCCATCATCCTGATACCTCCTCTGAATTTCGGACACGTTATCTCTCATAATTTGAGAAAATTCCGGCCTGGTGTTCACGGCATCATGATAAATACCCGTTCGCCATATAATTCCTTCTTTTTCTTTGCCCATTGGTGCCGCATGGTTTTTAATCCAATTGAACATGTTCACCGTATTGCGTGACCCGAGCGCATTTTTTCCAAAGTTCGTGATACACGGAAATACGCAATGAACCAGAGAAAAACCATTGTTCTGCAGGGCCATTTTCAGAGATTCTACCAGGGGTCGGCCATCCATGCTGACGTGTCTGGCCAGAAACGTTGCCCCGGCGGCCTGCAGGATAGCCAGAACATCACGCTGCGGATCAACCCAGTTGGGTTCAAAAGTGCCGTAGGGGCTGCTGTCGGTTTTGATACCCGATGGCGTCGTCCACCCGTACTGCCCGCCGGTGGATTGGTAGCCCAGGTTGTCGCATACCAGCACGGTCATTTGGGCATTTGAACGGGCTGCGTGTAAGAGATGATTAAATCCGATTCCGAAAGCATCGCCATCACCAACGGTTAGGACGAGTGTCTTTTCCGCAGGTACTGCCAGCCGAAGCCCTCTGGCAATGGCATAGACGCGACCATGGGTTCCGGCGAAGTTGTCTCCCTTCCAGGTGGCAAAAGTTTGTCGGCCGGCACAGCCAATGGATGTCCCCCAGATAATATCGTCAACCTCAAACCCTATTTCATCAATGGCCAGAACCAGCGCTTTATGAGCCTGACCGAGCCCACAGCCCGAACACGCCGTGCTGGGTATTTTTCTGGTTCTTAAATACTTCTGTGTCAGCTTATCCATATTACCATGCCTCCCTTTCCCACCCTCGGCGGCTTATTTTTTCACCCCTGAGGAGTTGGCCAAAGGTGTCGTGAAGCTCTGCCACGGTCGGCAGCTCACCGCATTTGCCGAAAAAATGGATTTCACTGCCGCCCGGCGCGGCTCGCTGCACTTCCCTGACCATCTGACCGTCGTAATCAAGCTCGACCGACAGATAGGTGGCCTTATTTTGAAAAAGTTCATCCGGGAAAGGCCACAATGATATGGGCCGTATCATTCCGATTTTTTGCCCCATCTCCCTGGCCTTTTTAACCGCTGTCTTCACCATTCTGGATGGGGTGCCATAGGCAACCACAATAAGATCAGGATCGTCCTCCAGGAACAGGGTTTCAAATCGAGAAATAATGTCCCGGTGATTTCTGATTTTATAGATCATGCGAAACGAGTGTTTGTGTTGGGCTTCCACCGTTTCAATATCATAGCCTTCTTCGGTCGGGGTCCAGTCCGAGCATAAAGCCTTTTTGCCTTTGCCCAAAACAACCGGAGGCAGATCGATTTCATCGGTAGGTGGATAAAAATCCGGTCCCGGGTGGGCCTTACGCTCCGCGAACCTCATCCCCATCGCATCTTTCTCTTCATCGTTTTCCGGAACACTGATGTCTTCAAACCCGTCAGTAATCAACTGGTCCGCTAAAATCGTAACCGGTGTGCGGAATCTTTCCGAAAGATAAAATGCCTCCACGGTCAGCAACATCGCCTCCTGGGCGCTGGTCGGTGCCAGCACAATGGTCTCGTAATTTCCACCCTGGGTGGGATAGCGGGCATTATAAAATTCGCCCTGGCCCGGTGCACCGGTGATTCCGCTGACAGGCCCCACTCTTTGTGAATTCAGTACCACAAGCGGAATCTCACAGCCGATGGCCCAGCCGTAAGGATCGGCATAAAGAATAAAACCGGGGCCCGATGTTGCGGTCATCGCTTTGAGCCCCCCCAGCGAAGCACCAATGGCCATATGCATTGCGGCACATTCATCCTCGGCTTGCATATAGTAGCCACCGACACGCGGCATATTCGCGGACATGGCTTCCGCAATTTCCGTAGCCGGTGTAATCGGGTAGCCGGCAAAAGCGTTGCAGCCTGCCAGTATTGCTCCCTGGGTTATCGCAAAGTTTCCGGTCTCCAGATAACGTTTCATACGCCAAACTCCTTCAGGTGCTTATCGTCAGCAAATAGACAATGTATTGTCGATGTTGCCGCGTAGGTTGATAGTTTTTAGGTTTCAGGAATTAGCACCCCTTTTACCTGACACCCGAAACCTGACACCTGAAACCTATCTTAGGCCGTCTGCCGGATGTCGATTGAAAAATCCGGGCAGGCATAAAAACAGGCCAGACAGCCGACACATCTTTGGGGACGCCTGACTTCCATGGGCCGGTACCCTTTTTCGTTAAATTTAGCAGCCGGCTCAAATACATCGAGACCGCACACTTCCGCACAATATGAACACTCCTTACAGCCCTCACTGTAAAGTGTCACTTCAAATTGCCTGGCGTCGCATCCCCTGCACCGTTCGGCCTCTTTGATGGCCAATTCTCTGGACAGCCCGGTCTCAACAGCGGCAAAACTGCAGGTTCTTTCATCCAAAGAAATGCAGGGCATGGTCACCCGACCCTGCTCTTGCGCCTGATAGTCCACCACAACAACATGTTCTTCGGAGGGAACCAGCACCTGGTCGATATTCCCCCTGCCGCCAAGAAAGGTATCGATGGATTCGGCAGCCCGTCTGCCTTGGGTAATGGCATCGATAATCGAGGCCGGACCGGTTACCACATCGCCGCCGGCATACACGCCGGTCTTGTCGGTGGCCAAGGTTCGGGCATCGGCCCGTATAAAATCACCGTTAGACAATGTAACCCCAAATGATTTAGTACCCACGGCCACCTGGCCGACGGCTGCAATTATATTATCAAAACTTTTAGTGAATTCACTTCCTTGCACTGAAACCGGGGATGGACGCCCCCCGGCATCAGGTTTGCCTAATTCCATCCGCCTGAAAGTTACTTTCAGGGCACCATTTTCTTGCACCATTGATACCGGTGCGGTCAGATATTCGATGCCGATCCCTTCAAAAACGGCTGCCCCGACCTCTTCCTCATAGGCCGTCATTTCAGCCTCGGAGCGTCGATAAATGATCTGGACTTTTTTTGCTCCGAGGCGCACGGCACTTCTGGCGGCGTCAACGGCGGTGTTTCCGCCGCCGATAACCGCCACACGATCCCCGATTTCGACATTTTCGCCCTGATTGACTTTTCTTAAAAAGGAGATGCCGTCCAACACACCGGATAAATCGTCGCCGGGGATGCTCAGTTTGGCACCCCTGTGTGCCCCGCAGCAAAGAAATACCGCATCATAGCCTTCCGCCAAAAGGTTGACCGCGGATTGAACCGGGTGCCTGGTTTTAATCGTCACGCCAATTTCCTTGAGATAATCGATTTCCTTATCCAGGGCCTGCCGCGGCAATCGATACTCGGGAATTCCCACCCGCATCATCCCGCCTGGTTGATCCAGGGCCTCCAGCACATTCACATTGTGACCCGTTACGGCAAGATAATAGGCCGCCGACAAACCGCCGGGACCCGATCCCACAACAGCCACCCGTTTGCCGGATTGCGGTGCAATCGTCAGATTCTTTCGCCATAGATCTCCTCCTTTTTCGGCAGCGGCGCGTTTTAAGGCCCGAATGGCGACAGGTTCGCCAAATTGCCGGTTACCACAATTGCCCTCACAGGGTGCGTAGCAGGCAAACCCACAAATAGACGGAAATGGGATCTTCTCACGGATAACAGCCAATGCCTCGTCAAATTTACCGTCTTTAATTCGCCGGATGTACCGTGGAACATCGATCCCCGCGGGGCAGGCACATTGGCAGGCAGGTGCGACCGTGCTTTCTTTGGAAACAATTTTTTCACTCATGGGTTAAGGTCTCCAGGGGCGACAGGGGAATATACAATTTTGATTTCTTCGAGCTTCCGGTAATATTAAACAAATATTTGTTTTTGAGAACAATTTAACATTATCCGTAAGTTGATATCTAATACATCAGATTTCAAAAATTTGTCAATAAAAACGATTTCACTTTGCAAAATCAATCGCAATTCAAAGCGAAACCGGACAAGGGCATTCTCGGTCCAGGTCCTTGGAAAACCCAGAGTCCATGCAGCGCTTATTGGAATCCAGTCGAGTTTGATGCAATCTCTTGACAAAGCCAGTCATGTTTTCATAGGATGACACCCGTCCGGATCGGACAACTGTTTATGGCTGCCTTAAACCCGTAATCCGAATCGCGAAACGCGCAACCCGTAACCCGAAACACGTAACTCAAACAAGGAGCGTACCATGAATGATGTTGTAATTGCCTCAGCCTGCAGAACCGCTATTGGAACCTTCGGCGGATCCCTGCGTGACAGTCATGCGGCTACCATCGCCGGCGTAACGATGAAAGCTGCCGTAGATAGGGCCGGTATCGATCCGTCGATCATCGATGATGTCCGCTATGGGTGCTGCATGGAGCCGGTCGACACTCTCAATGTAGCCCGTATTGCAGCCCTGCTGGCCGGGATCCCCGAATCTACAACCGCCGTCACCATAAACCGGGTGTGCATATCCGGAATGGAAGCGGTTATTTCCGGGATGGCGATGATCCAGGCCGGTATGGCCGATGTAATTCTGGCCGGCGGTGTCGAGCACATGTCCGGGGTGCCTTACTCCGTGGCGGCCGCCCGCTGGGGATGCCGCCTTCAGGACCACGAATTTGTAGATAATATTATCAGGGGCCTGCATTGCGGCTCCCACGTCATACCACATCCTGAGGACGGTCCGGTCGATGCTGAAAAGGCACCGTTGAGTTATTTCAAAGGAAAGCCGTATATCATGGGACATACCGCGGAATTCGTCGCTCAGCATCTGGATATCAGCCGGGAAGAAATGGATGCGGTGGCCTTGAGAAGCCATAACAACGTCGAAAGGGCCACCAACGAGGGTTCCTTTAAAGATGAAATTATTCCCATGGAGCTTCCTCAAAGAAAGGGGGATCCCGTTATTTTCGACAAGGATGAGCATTTCAGGCCGGGTATGACCATCGAAAAGCTCCAGAAACTGCCGCCGGCATTTGTACCGAAGACCGGCAAAGTTACAGCCGGCAATGCTAGCGGTATTAACGATGGATCGGCCGGGCTGGTAATAATGTCTGCCGCCAAAGCAAAAGAACTGAACGTCCGGCCCATCGCCCGCATCAAGGCTGTTGGCAGAGGGGGGTGCCATCCGTCCGTTATGGGATTATCTCCGGTTCCGGCAGTCAGCCAGCTGCTGTCCAAAAGCGGCTTGAAATTAGAAGATTTCGAACTGATCGAAGTCAATGAAGCTTTCGCTGCCCAATACATCGGCTGCGAAAAGGAGCTTGGCCTGAACCGGGAGATTACCAATGTCAATGGATCGGGGATCGGCCTGGGGCATCCGGTCGGAGCCACCGGCGCCCGCCTGATCGTCACCTTGCTGCATGCGATGAAAAACAGGGGCAACACCCTGGGTCTGGCAACGCTGTGCGGCGGCGGCGGGGTTTCGATGGCATGTGCTATTGAGATGATCTAAATTCTGAAAAGTCACGAATACACCAAAAACGGCCGGGGGAGGGGGGTGATAAGGAGAATTATGATCATTTTAAAAATCCCCCCTAACCCCCCTTTAAAAAAGGGGGGATATGCATCAGTCTGACCCGCTTTACAAAGAGTAGGGACGAAATGATGCACCACGTTGACTCCCTTTAGAAAAAAGGGATTGATGAATGAACCTGAAAATTCCTTAAAAAAAAGAAATTATAGACTTCACTGTTGCATTGTAAGGCCGATATTATGCCCCTTTTGGTCAAATCGATTAAGAGGGACCCGTTTCTCTCCTTACCGTAGAGATACACGTGTCCTTTACCCCTATCTTAAATGGGGCCAGGGGGCTGTTTCTCCCCCTTTTCTAAAGGGGGCCGGGGGGATTTCTTTCTCCTCCTTTTTAAAGGGAGCTGGGGGGATTTCTAAAACACCACAAAGGAGATTACGTATGAAAAAAGCAATAATATGCTGTCTGTGTTTTTCTCTATTGATCCTGTTTCCGCACTACCTGGTGGCCGCCGATCACGTGGCCGAAGCCGACAGGCTCTTTGACCAGGGCGGCCTTGAAAATTATAAACAGGCCCTTGAACTCTATAAAAAGGCCCTGGCTGAAACCCCCAACGACTATCAAGTTAACTGGAAATGTGCCCGGGCCCACCGTGAATACGGCAATGCCGCCAAGATCGAAAAAGCCGAGGGGTGGAAAAAAACCTGCGCCCAATACGGGAAAGAGGGCATGAATTACGCTCAAAAAGCCACCGAGATTGAACCCGAAAAACCTGATGGATATTACTATTACGGTCTTAATGTTGGAACATACTCAGACGGTTTGAGTATTCTTACCGCTCTGTCGGAAGGTTTAAAAGGCAAGACTCAGAACAGCTTTGAAAAAGCCTATAAACTCGACAAAATGTACAATGAAGCCGGACCGATGATTGCACTTGGCCGTTTCTGGCAAGTCCTGCCCTGGCCCATGCGGGATCGAAAAAAAGCTTTAAAATATTACCGGGAATACCAGGGCACTCAATACTTTGCCGATAACATAGAAATGCATGTCTATCTTGGCGAGCTGCTGATCCAAATCGGCGGCAAAGAAAATAAGGCCGAAGCCAAAGGCTATCTGGAAAAGACCGCAAATTCCGATGATGCATTTTACAAAGAAAGAGCCAAGGAGTTGCTGAAAAAATTGTAAAGATCCGGACCCAGATAACCCGGCTTTAATTTAACCATACAAGGGGTAAAGTTTGCCTTAGACTCTGAATGGAATATTGGAATGGTGGAATAATGGAACATTGGGTGTCGAAAGCCGATGATGGTCTGATTTTACATTCTGATCCGTGCCGTCCTTATGAGAATAGATCCAATTCCGCTAAACCCAGCATTCCAACATTCCAGTATTCCATCATTCCGGTCCCGCTTGCAGCAGGATTTACGGCATAGCCGATTGTCTTTGACCCGGCCCAGAGGACCAGGTTTTCTGCGACAAATTAAATTCTACGCTTTTTCCAAGACTGCGTTTAGAAATAGCGGTCCCTGCAGGATAGCAATAGTACAGTCTATAGGTTTCGGATGTCGGGGAGCTGAGGTCCAGGAATCTGACACCTAAACACTGACACCTGAAACTATCGGTTACTTACAACATGTTGTCAGAAAAACCCGATAGGCGCCTATATCTCCATCATTGAGGAGCGCGAATGAATACAGGCCGACTTTTCGATCCGGATCACCGCAGCAAAGCGCCGCTTGTGTTTATTTTTTGCCTGATGATTCTGATCGGTGCGTCCGTGTTGGCATCCATGATTCAGAAAAGTTTTGGGAACGTGGCCGTCTCCAATATATCCTACCTCAATTATAATGGAATCCGTATTCGTGCCAAACTCCTCAAACCGCTGAGTGCTGCTAAATCGCATCCGGCACCCGGTGTTGTTTATATTCATGGCTATCAAAACAACCGCGAAACCAGCGATGCATACTGCATTGAGCTGGCAAGACGCGGCATTGTGGTACTCGAAATCGATGCCATCGGACGCGGCAACTCCGGAATTCCCGGCCGGTTGGATGATCCTGACTTCGACCCGACCTACGGTGGCAAAACATCCTTAACCTACTTGTTGTCGTTGCCCGATGTCGATACCGACCGCATCGGTCTGCTGGGCCACAGCCTGGGTGCTGAAATGGTGTACAACATGGCGCTCAAAAACCCGGCCATCAAGGCCCTGGTAATTTCCGGCTTTGCCTACCGCAAAGATGCGTCGACTCATATGCCTAAAAACATGCTCATGATTTTTGGCAAATACGATGAATTTCGCCAACGCATGACAGGTACCCGGGACTTTGAAAAAGAATGGATGCAGACCCCTCAAAGCCGGAATGCGTTTGGGGTACAAAATCCGAAAATCGCCACCACATACGGCAACTTCGATACCGGCACCGCCCGCCGGGTATTCATGCCGCCCATCACTCATCTGCAGCAGACCCACAGCAGGGTGTCGGTGGCCGAAGCGCTGGATTGGATAAATCTGGCGCTTCAGCCGGAACGGGACAAGTGGATCCCGTCAAACCGCCAAATTTGGCCAATCAAGGAGTGGGCGACCCTGGCGGCCATGCTGGCGGCTGTTGCCGCGCTGCTGCCATTGGGTCTGATGCTGCTGAGATCTTCATTTTTCAGTTCACTGCAGGTGCAAGACATTGGAAACTACAGCTGCACCGGCAGACCCTATTTCCGGACGGCCACCCTCAACGGCGTGCTCATGGCGCTTTATTTCCCCATCGTATTTCTTCTATTCGGGGTGCATGTATACCTGATTTCAATTGACAAAGCGTTTCCATTAATGATGACCAACGGCATCGTCTGGTGGTTTCTATGGATCAATATCATCGGGTTTATATTTTTCAGGAGATGGTTTAAAAAGCAAAACAGTGCAAACGGCCTGCGGCTTTATGACCTGGGGCTATCCCATGAAAAAGATCATTTTGCCGTTGATGCGGTTCAGATCAGTAAAACAATACTGCTGGCAGCCATTTTATTTTTGTTCGCCTATTTGGTCGAACATACGCTGGAAAGCATCCTCCTGGTCGATTATCGATTTATATTTCCCTTCGCCAGCGATCTGACACCTTACCGGCTAAAACTCTGGTTTACCTACTTTCCATTGCTGGCGGTGGGCTTTCTGCTGATGGGAGTTTTTCTCCACGGTCAACTGCGCCGGCCTCCTAAGGCAAACTGGCGACTGACGTTCATCAACTGGTCAGCTTTCAACATACTGGTGATGGTGATTCCGCTGGTACTGCTTCTCCTATTTCAGTATTTGCCACTGTTTACAGTCGGTACTATCCCCCTGGTGGGTCCGGGCGGCATGTTCATCGCCTTTACCCATAATGTTTTCCATATCATCGGGGTGCTCATCATGGTTATACCGATCTCAACCTGGTTCTATCAAATAACCGGCAAGATCTACCTGGGCGCCCTGCTCAACGCCGCCCTGGTCACCTGGATGTTTGTGTCATCCCAGGTTATCGCGCCGATACCGGTTTAGTCAGATGTCAGAGGACAGACGACAGAGAACAGAAGTCAGAAGGAAGTGAAGAGAAGTTGAGAAGTTAAGAAGGTTGGAGGATCAGAGGTAGACAGGCAGAGACGGAAGAAGGACTTGGCGTTAAGAAGCTATTATCTGAATATGTCAAAATTAAAGAAGGATCAAAAACCGCCCATTCATTGCAGCAATCGAGTCTAATGGGGTCAGGGGGATTTTGATTGTCGCAGACTCTACTTCATATCGAAACGATTTATGGGCACTATCTACAATCAGGCAGCGAGTCAGTTTTATCCCCGCTGCCCTCGATTAATCAACCCTATTCAAAAACGCCTTAACCAACCGGACAATCTCATTGAGTTGCCCCGGCTGGTACCACTGAATCTGTTGATCAGCGCCGAACCAGGTGAATTGTCGTTTGGCAAACCGTCTGGTATCGCGCTTGAGCGTTCGAACGCACTCATCCCAGGACAAATTTTCTGACATAAACTCCACCACATGGCGATAGCCGATCGATTGCATCGATTTCAAATCAGCCGCATAACCCATGTCCAATAGCTTTTTGACTTCATCAACCAGGCCCGCTTCAATCATCAGGTCGACCCGTTGGTCGATTCGATCATACAGCGTTTGGCGGTCCATCTGCAGTCCAATTTTCAATGCGTCGTAGGGGTCTTCCTCAAAACCGTGTTCGCGGTGCAATTCTGAAATGGATTTTCCGGCAGATTCGATGGTTTCAAGCGCTCTGATTATTCGATAGGAATCGTTGGGGTGCAGTCTGCCGGCAGTATCCGGGTCCAACAGCTGCAGGCGTCCGTAAAGTGCATTACTGCCTTTTTCCTCAGCTTCTTGCTTCAGGCGGTCTCTGATTTGAGGATCAACGGGTTGGGATTGGAAAAGACCGTGCAGCAGGGCTTTGATATAAAGCCCGGTACCGCCGACAATAATAGGAATCAGGCCACGCCTGGCAATTTGTTCGATCCGATCGCGGGCCTGATCTGAAAACAGAACGGCGTCATAACCTTGATCGGGATCCACAATGTCGATCATATGATGCGCGACCCGTGCCAGTTCCTCGGGGGTGGGTTTGGCCGTACCGATATCCATATACCGGTAAATCTGCATGGAATCCGCACTGACGATTTCAGCGCCAAGCGTTTGGGCAAGTTCAATGCCGACCGATGTTTTGCCGATTCCGGTTGCGCCGCAGATTACAATGACTTTTGGTTTTGGGGATGAAGAAACCATAGAAAATAATGATGATTGATGCTCTGAAATTCAGGTATTAAAATCGAAAGAATTCATTCATTCGAAATTCGTCATTCGACATTCCGTTTTACGTGGCACTGCCCGCACATAACCGGGCCTTTCTCTTTCTGCTTATGACAACCTTTGCAATTGGCATGATATGCTTTCATCAGGGCCGGTTTGTTGCCGGATCGCGCCAATTCGTGGCAGTCCGAGCAGCTCTGATCTTCGGACGATTCATCTTCAACCAATTTGCCGCTTTCATCATAGACGTGATGGCAAATGTAGCACTCCTCGATCCCGGCCGTTTCGTTGTGCGCATCGTGGCGAAAAACAACCGGTGGACGACGTGGGTTTATGAAGGCATCAGCGCTGATAGACTGCATGTCTTCCTGGGAGTGCGCCGAAAACAGAAAAATCAAACTTGTCAATGATAAAATAAAAATCAGAAGGACCTTCTTATTCATCCAATAATACTCCTGAAACAGACTAAGTGGACACTCACTTTTCCAATCAAGCACAACCTTATACCGGATCAACGAGGCGAATGCAACCCGGTCCCGATTTTTTCAATCATATCAAATTGCTATGGAATATGAAATATCCTAGACCCTATAACGAAGAACAAATACACTGTTGGGCCGCCGCACCTGTTAATCCAGCCCATTTTACCGTGAAGAACTAATTATATTTATTAATTTCATTCAGTTATCTGCAGAAACATTCCATATGGCGGAGTCAGGTAATCGGCCTTAAATTCAACGATTTTTATTGACAATAGGCAACCAAGCTTATAAAAAGGATACCTTTTGCTAGATTTTTAGAAATGGTATAAATTGTAGACTTGTAAATTCAGTTTTCAGGAGAATAGGAATATGCCAAACGAAGTTGTTGGTTCGGTGATGGTTGTCGGCGGTGGAATTGCCGGAATGCAGGCCGCCCTGGATCTGGCCGACTCCGGATACTACGTGTATCTGGTTGAAAAGGGTTCTTCGATAGGCGGGGTGATGTCCCAGTTGGACAAGACATTCCCCACGAATGACTGTGCCATGTGAATTATCTCACCCAAACTGGTCGAGGTCGGCCGGCATTTAAACATAGAGCTGAGAACACTGAGCGAAGTAAAAGAAATCAAGGGCGAAGCAGGCAATTTTGAAGTCGAACTCGTCCAAAAACCCAGATATGTGGATGAGTCCTTGTGTATTGCCTGTGGTGTTTGTGCTGAGAAATGCCCGAAAAAAGTCGTCGATACCTACAATATGGGACTCGTCAAGCGCAAATCGGCGTTTGTCGAATATGCCCAGGCAGTTCCGCTGAAATATTGCATTGACGGCGATAGTTGCATTTACCTTCAAAAAGGCAAATGCGGCGCCTGCAAAAAGCTTTGCCCGACCGGTGCCGTTGATTTTGATCAAAAAGCACAAACCGATACGATCAACGTTGGATCCGTGGTCCTGGCGCCGGGCTTTACCCCCTTTGACCCGTCTAAATTCGACAACTACCAGTACGCCAGACTCCCCAACGTGATCACATCCATGGAGTTCGAGCGCATTTTGTCTGCCTCAGGCCCCACCACCGGGCATATCACTCGGCAGTCCAAAGACAAACGGGAGCCCAAAAAAATAGCCTGGTTCCAGTGTGTCGGCTCGCGGGACATGAACAAGTGCGACAATTCCTATTGTTCTTCGGTCTGCTGCATGTATGCCATAAAAGAAGCGGTAATTGCCAAAGAGCATCAGGGCGACGATCTGGACTGCGCCGTATTTTATATGGACATGCGGACCCACGGCAAGGAATTTGAAAGGTTTTACGACGGTGCCCGGGAAAAACACGGAGTGCGCTTTATCAGGAGTAAAGTGCATTCCGTAACACCGGTAGGCGATACGGATGACCTTGAAATTCGCTATGTCACGGATGACGGTGAACTTAAAATCGAAGTCTTTGACATGATCGTACTGTCCGTCGGGCTTGAAACCTCGCCCGAAATCGTGGAACTGGCCGAGCGCCTGAACATTGAAATGACACCGGGAAAATTCTGTCAAACGCAGACCTTTGCGCCGGTCGATACGTCCAGAAAAGGCGTTTTTGTCTGCGGCGCATTTCAGGGCCCCAAGGATATTCCTCAATCGGTCGTTGACTCCAGTGCGGCCGCGACCGCCGCCGGAGAAATTTTAACCCCGGCGCGCAACAGCCTCACCCGGACAGCGGAAGTGATCCCGGAAACCAATGTCGCCAATGAACGCCCGCGAATCGGCGTCTTTGTCTGTCGCTGCGGCATCAATATCGCCGGCGTCGTCGATGTACCGTCCGTGGCCGAATACGCAGCGACACTTCCCTATGTGGAATACGCTACGGACAACCTGTACTCATGCTCCCAGGACACCCAGGAAACTATCAGTCAGATCGTTAAGGAAAAAAATCTGAATCGGGTCGTAGTTGCGGCCTGCACTCCCAAAACCCATGAACCCCTGTTCCAGGAGACCTTGATCAATGCCGGCTTGAACAAATATCTGTTTGAAATGGCCAATATTCGCAACCATAATTCCTGGGTCCACAAAAACAATCCGGAACTGGCGACAACCAAAGCCATGGACCTGGTACGGATGGCCGTATCAAAAGTTGCCCTGCTGGAACCACTCAAAGAGGCTGAGCTGCAAGTCAACCAGTCCGCAATGATTGTCGGCGGCGGCATATCCGGCATGGCAGCGGCTAGAAGTCTCGCCAGACAGGGATATGAGACTCATATCATCGAGAAAGAATCACAGCTCGGCGGACAGGCTCAAAATCTGTATCGCACCGCCAAAGGCGAAGATATCCAGGACAAGCTGACTAATCTGATAGCTGAGGTCGAAGGCCATGCAAAGATCCATGTTCATCTGGATACGCAAATAGCCGATGTGGATGGGTTTGTCGGCAACTTTGAAACCACGCTGTCTTCCAATGGCAATCAGGAAATGCTTGAACACGGTGTTGCCATCATGGCCACCGGCGCCGCTCCGCTGCAACCGACTGAATACAGCTACGGTCAGGATTCCAAAATCATCACGGCCCTGGAACTCGATCGCAAATTCAAGGATGAAGATGCTTCCCTGAAAGAAATCAACACCGCGGTCTTTATCCAGTGCGTCGGCTCGCGCGAACCCGAACGGATGTATTGCTCAAGGGTTTGCTGCACCCATTCCGTGGATAACGCCCTGACCCTCAAACGCCTGAATCCGGACATGAATGTTTTTGTATTGTACCGCGATCTTCGGACCTACGGTGAACGTGAGTATCTTTACCGGGAGGCCCGTGAAGCGGGGGTTATTTTCATTCGATATACCCTTGACAATAAGCCGGTGGTCGACATAAAAGACGGCAAGGTCCTGGTAAATGTCGTGGACCATGTCATCGGCCGCCCGGTGGAAATCGAAACCGATTTATTGACGCTGGCCTCAGCGATAATCCCCAACCGGGATGATACGCTGGCCAATTTTTTCAAAGTCCCGGTGAACAATGATGGATTTTTCGTCGAACGCCACGCCAAGCTCGGACCGTCGGAGTTTGCCACTGACGGGGTGTTTCTCTGCGGCCTGGCACACTATCCCAAACCCATCGATGAATCCATAGCCCAGGGTCAGGCGGCTGCATCCCGGGCGATCACCTTACTGGCCCGTGAAACCATTTTTACCAGTGGTACGATTGCCGAGACCGATCCGTCTGTTTGCAGCCAGTGCGGTGTTTGCGTGTCGGTCTGCCCCTATTCAGCACCGTCGTTTACGGAAGAAGGCCCCTGGGCCGGCAGGGCTCAGATAAATGCAGTTTTGTGCAAAGGCTGTGGTTTGTGTGTGGCCTCCTGCCGCTCCGGCGCCATCCACCTGAAAGGCTTCGACAATGATCAGATCTTTTCACAGATCTTTTCTTTGAAGGAGGCAGTGTAGTACACGATACTTGATACTTGATGCTGGGTACTCGATACTGGATACTTAATGCTCGATACCGGATACTACAGTTTATTCCTGGCACTGAATAAGCTATCATCCAGTAAACAGTATCCGGTATCCGGAAACCAGCATCCAGAAAAAGGAGATCATTTTTATGTCTGATTGGGAACCAAAAATTGTGGCTTTTTTGTGCAACTGGTGCAGCTATGGCGCGGCCGATCTGGCCGGCGTCGGCCGGATGGAATATCCGTCCAATATCCGGGTGATCCGGATCCCCTGCACCGGACGGATGAGTCCCAAGTTCTTTCTGGCCGCCCTGCGTGAAGGCGCAGACGGCGTCTGGGTATCGGGGTGACATCCCGGCGAATGCCATTACCTGGAAGGTAATTACTATGCCCGTCGCAAATTCGCACTGTTTCAAAATTTGATGGAACATATGGGAACCGAACCCGGCCGTCTCCAGTTTTCCTGGATCTCGTCAGCAGAATCCACCAAGTTTGTGGACGTTGTAAGGGAAGTCACCGATAAAATAAAGGCCCTCGGACCAAATCAATCTTTTTTAAAAGCAAAGGCTGAGGTTGCTTAAAATGACAAGTTATATTGAAAAAATAAGGGAAATTTCAGAAGGGCTCCTGAATGAATGCAAAGTGGAGGTGATCATTGGTTTCCGCCAGGGCACCCTGCCGATGATGAACGAGCCCTATTTCGCTAAATCAGCGGAAGATTTAAAAAATCTGGTCTGGGACAGTAATTGCGGCATCAATCTGGCAATTTACCTGACCAATCGTACCGAAAAAATCGGCATCATCGCCAAAGGCTGTGATTCACGCAACATCGTCACCCATATTATCGAAAACAAGATAAAACGGGAGCAATTAGTGATCATCGGAGTCCCCTGCAAGGGCATGATCGACAAACGTAAGATCAGCGCCATGTTCGACGGGGAGATTCTGGATGTTATCGAAGATGAAAACAACATTACGGTTAAGGGTAACGGTTTCGAAAAACTGTTAAATAAAAAGGATGTACTCCAGCAAAACTGTGCCCTGTGCATCCACCGCAATCCGGTCGAATACGATGAACTGGTGGCCGAACCCGTTGACGAGCAACCGGATATCGACCGCTACGCGGATGTCAACGAAATCGAGGCGATGTCAGCCGAGGACAAAACAAAATACTTTGATGATCTTTTCGCCAACTGTATCCGCTGTTATGCCTGCCGCAATGCCTGTCCGCTGTGCTACTGCCCGACGTGCTTTGTGGATGAAGCGCGACCCCAGTGGGTGGGCAAAAGTCAGGATGAAACAGATATTAAGACCTTTCATTTTTTACGAGCCTATCACTGTGCCGGCCGCTGCACCGACTGCGGTTCTTGCGAGCGGTCGTGCCCGGTTGGAATTAACATGCGGACCCTAACCAAAAAGCTGGAAAAAGACTGTATTGATCTATTTCAGTGGGAAGCCGGCATGTCCCTGGAAGTACGTCCGCCGCTGGATACATACCAACCCGGAGATCCGGATGATTTTATTAAGTAGAAATTGAGGAATTCAGGAACTGAGGAATTGAGGAATTTGATCGGCTTAGAGTTTGTCTGATAACCCGAACGGTTTTTAAGCCGAATTTCGGCTGAACAGAAATTAATTAATGAATTAATCATTAATTGTGTGCAGGAGTAAAAGAAAAAGATCACAGTAGATAAAAG
>Ga0056115_1000220_pt1 | contig 27732 bp, 17 predicted proteins | sample WorMetOlspDAHAB1_FD_77007 | JGI IMG/M metagenome (GOLD analysis project Ga0056115, IMG submission 77007) | Marine gutless worms symbiont microbial communities from Max Planck institute for Marine Microbiology, Germany - Olavius sp. DAHAB.1 ...
CAATTTTAGGAAACTACTTAAAATTGAATTATTTGCGAGTTATTAAACACACTAAGTGCAGAAGGGATGCTTTGTGATTCTGCACTATATAAATTCAGGATTGACATTGACATTGGGGTTACGATTGACGTTGACATTGGGGTTAGGATTTAGTGTTCATATAGTGTAGTTTTTCTGTCGCTGCTGTTGTCCATGCCTGCAGAACTGATGCAGACGACTAAAGGGAGACAGGCCAGTAGATATACGGATCATCATCGCCCATTAGATATATTAATCGTCAGTCCACCCAAAAATGGCCTAAATTTCAAAATCCACTGCAGATGCGAAATCCAGGGGCTAAAATATTGAAATTCACATTGAAATTGCCCATGCGAAATCCATGCTGAATATCAAAATCCACAACAGAAATACCGATTTATAAGTTGAGAGTTATGGCAAAATCTTTTTAGATATTCCAGCTTCAGCATGGATTTCACATATGAACAGATTTTGACATTAATTTTAAAGTGGATTTCAGTATTTCTGTGGTTGATTTCGATGTAGCATGGATTTCGAATGGGCAATGGATGTTGATTTCAGTGTCAACTTGAATTTCAATATTTTAGCCCATGGATTTTGTGGACTTTGATATGTAGGCTGGCCCATTTATTGTCATCCAGTCCACATTGTTCGCATTATTTAGGATGACCACTGACGTATGAAGTTACCATGGAACGTTTCTGTTGGTCATTTTAAGTATTGCGGACGACAGGGAATCCTTGTTCCGAATAATTAAGTCGCAGTGGGTGATGCCCAGGCATTTCTCCCCACCCGCCAGTCAGATGCCAGATTTTTCACACTGTGTTTGTTCTTTCACTTTTCGACTTTCACTTTTTAATTTGTTTAGTCTCACTTAGAAATGCGTGTTTAGCCATTGCCATTACATCACATTGCTTATTTAACGGTCACTGGCGTCGTCCAAGCCTGCAGAACTGATGCAGAAAAGTGAAGGGGTAGTGGGCATGACTGCGGATCATTGGCAGCCACCACATAGACCTAATAATCATCATCTGCATTTGTCTATGTGGTTCGTATTGGTTATTGTTTGTTCTCGGCGGCATTTACGTTGCTTACATTCAAAGACCACAGGTTGGCCTGATGATACCGTCTTGTGGGAGGTGACTGTCACTGCTGTACACATATTTTGAATTTTTTCAAGTGCACCAGTGGTCAGAATTCTAATCTGTGGTCCATGCTTTGGTTGTCCAGCTTGTCCACTATATGCCCACCGAGGCACAGTGCAAGCAGGTTGACGAAGCTTCGTTTTCACTGTGTCATTGCTGCATAGAACCATTATAAAGCTGGTATTTGTAGGTGTCTGGTGCATGAACAATGGCAACTGAGGCAAAGCAGTATGCTCAGCGCAACAGAGCTGGCAGTGATTGGTTTACTCACGATAGTGTATCTGCAAAGACTGCAGCACCAGTAGCACCACCCAGCGAGTTGGCCCCAGCAGAGGCGCTAGCTGAGTCAGCACTGGAGCCCTCCGAGCACGTCACAGAAACCACTGATGCGGTGGTCAGTGAAGACCATGTTGACCACTCGGCAGCTGCAGAAGCACCACCTCCTGCTCCAGCTGCTGCGGCAGCTGCTGCACCACCAGCACGTGCGCAGATGATTAGACCGAAGTGTGACAGCAATGAATGGTGCGTGTCTTCATCGTTATCATAGTAGTCGTCCACATTATTTTTTCATTTGTTCAATAAAGTGCCCCATGTGGTGCTCCAGATTTGTAGAATAAGCCATCCTCATTTCCTGACTGAGTATCACAGGAGGCAGCTAAATCAAAGGTTGCATGTTTTGTTCAGTATATTTCGTTGTTTAGGTTTATTGAGTCATACTTAGTTATGTATTTCCACTCTGCTCAGTAAAGCATGATAATAAGAGTACAGTACACACTAAAAGAGTGAGAAAAGTGAATGAGGCTCGTCTGGTAACAGAATGTTACCAGACGAGCCTCATTCACGTTAGATTTGTTGTGTTCTGTTTTCCACTAAGCCTGTGGTCACCTCTTTAGCCTCAGAACATCGTTAGTTATCCATGACAGGCACATATGCATAAGCCTAGTACTTTCATACTATGAACTTTGTACAAAATGTTGAAAACATTTGGGATTTTTGTTGAAAATTCAGTTGTATATATATATATTTGCTGTGTTGTTGGTTAATTTTATGATTTTCATTAAGTGATTGGCCATGAAGATTGCCTCCAAAATGATCGAATCTGTCTTCTGCAGCGATTCTGCTTTATGTTAGTATGCATTGTTGTCGTTTTACTTAAAATCATACGTCAGTAATGTGATTTTTCTTGAATACCTCGAAACAAAAGATGATGGCTGTTGACAGGTACAAATATGACCATGGTGGCGAGGAGAACAAGTCGGAGTCTTCTGGCAGTGAGACTGCACGACGGGAGAAAGAAGGTGCCACGTATTGTCGCCGAGACAAGACAGGCAGCGCTTCGGAGTGGTTCAGTCATGAGCACACCGGGGATGACGGTCAGAAGCAGCAGGGCAAGACCGTCGGTTCGGTCAACGCGGCTCGTATGCGCAACGAGTCGGATTGCTGGTTCAACTACGACAAAGCGGCGACTGAGGAGACCGCCGTCATCCATAAGAAACGTGGTGCTGCTGTTAAACCAGACGGCAACGAAATGCACGGCGTTTTTCATCATGCAGCTGCAGACAACTAGCAGTGGGTGCTGGTTGCCACTGCAATCGATGTGGTCTGTGTTGTGTTATCATCAGCACCACAGATCTCTGTGTTGTTGTCTATTTTTAGTTTCTTATTTTGCATGGTGACAGTTGGTTTATCGTATCTGCACTGTTCGCTTGCTCTCTGCAAATGTGTGTCGCATATACGTATTGCAACCTAATGAGACGTTTCACTCTTTCTTTACATGTATGTATAGTGAGTTCTTCAGTGATGGGACAGGAGAAAGTGCTGTATTCTCTTGTGTATTGTGCTGTATTCTCTTCTCTCTTGTTCCAGTATTTTACTGAAACCATGTTGGGTTCACAGTCAGCAGTTCTAAGCAGGCTTCATTTGATTTTATCAGTAAGTTACGTTGGTTAACATTGTTGCTGTGTTCTGGACAAAAGCTCACTTACTGTGACACGGTTGGGTAAATTTACCAATGTTGTGACTTCCGATGTTGTCTGAAAAGGTTTCACCGTAACAGTCTTGTATGCTAAAGTAATTCATGCTTTCTATATTATTATGAGTTAAAATTATGGTTAACTGTCATCACATGTCCAGAATATCTCTGATGATTTGAGTGTCAGTTTGGCACATCTGTTAAAATAACATATTTCTCGGAGTGCTAATTGTGCTGTGGATTTTGTTTATTTTATAAGGCCAGCAGCTTTGTTGAACTTGGTTGTTGGTATATGATGCATTGCATGGTGGTTTTGGACAAATTTGTTTTGAATATCGTTACGAGTCTGTTGCTTGTTTCTTGCCCATAGTGTTGCAGCTTTTCTTTCTCCTGAGTTATTGTGATCTTTTTTCTGTTTGTATTCCAATGTTGCTTGATTATATTCGATTCTTTTTATATAAGCGTTCATCGTGTGTGTTCGTTGTTGCCATTGACAGATATGCAGAATGTCTCATTGTTGCCTGTTTCGACTTTTTCGACGGACTATGCTGTCTTATAAAGTTGTGCTTGAACTGGAGGGAGTTTTTAATACAGGCAGACCCTCTCTCATTAATCAGCTCCTCATCGCTGCGGGTTGGGAGCTGGCTCCATCCCTTTTAGGGCCATTGTGAACAAAAAGCAATGCGAGATGAGGGGGTTATTTATGTCGCTGGTCATCCGCTACTGAATAGGAGATGTACGAAGCTCCCAGGGTGTTTCTATTTCCCAAAACGCAAACTATAACTTCTAAAGGCACGATATAGCCTTACTGTGCTGAAAGTGCCGTTAAACTCCAATCAATCAATCTCATTAATCAGCATTGGAGCCAGCCAGAGCTGATGCCAGTCTCAGTCCATAGGTGAGTGAAGTTAGTGGCTGGTTAGTTGGGGACCTGGCGGTAGACTACCAAATTGTTTTCCACTAAGCCTGTTGTCACCTCTAGCCTCGGAACATCGTCAGTTATCCATGACAGGCGCATACGCATAAGCCTAGGACTGTCGTATTATGAACTTTGCACGAAATGTTAAAAACATTTTGTAGTATTGTTGAAAATTCAGTTGCAGAAAGAGTCGGCTGTTGTGAGGCAAGTGTGCAGTCGGTGAGACATACTGGTAACCTGCTACTGTACAGCTCTAAATGATGCAAGTACATTCCAAGTGAGCAGGCAACAGTGACTAGTTTTGCATGGGCAGACATCGTTTGCCGCCCACTGTCCAGTGTTGCTTGCCTGTCTGTCGTTGTCTCTGGCGTCATTTTTACGTCTCAAAAGAAACTGTGTGTGCTGCTTTCATTTGTTTATATTGTGGCGTCTATGCTAAAGTAAACCAGCGGTATCGGCTAAGCGAAGGAAGCATGGCTATTTGCAGAAAATAACTAGGCCTATTATTTAATACGATGTGATTCATAGATTTGAACACGAGGTTTGTGAAGCTGTGCTTTTCTAAATAACAGCCGAAAGCTATAGCAAACTGTACTACTGAGTCCTGACTTCCCAAAATTGTGCACAATAATTAATTGATACAAAGGTTTGTGTGTGTATGTTCGATGTTGTTGAGCATACGATGTGGCAGTAGCAACGAGTATTAGAATGCAGTAGAATACGGCACTGTTGTCTGTTGCTGCGATGCGTGTCTTGTGGCACGATTACACAGACTTTTATCGTTTACTGCATTGCTGTCTCTATTTTTCCTGTGAGGTTTTGACACATCACTTCCCTGCTGCCTATCACCTAATTTTATGCATCACTGGGACGGCATATGCAGTTTAAATTGGTATGGAAAAGGCACTTGTGAAATCCATTTTTGTGATAAAATACAGGTAGCTTACCCCATTAAGCAGTAGAGATTATTTCTTCAAATACTGCGTATGTTATTTTTGCAAGCAAGTAGTTTTTTGTGTCATCCTGTAGGCTTCAGCTGGCGGAGCTGCTTTCCATGTGCTTGTAGAAAATCTTTTTGATCAATGTCGTGCCAAACACACCTTGTTCAATTAGAGACTGTTCTCGCGTACACGTTGTATGTGTTCAAAATCAAACGCCAACGCCATTCATATTTTCATAGAAGTCATCACGTCTTATTGCCAGTAAGCATTTACGTACAGGCATTCAACATGCGTTTTATGACCAGTTTTAACAGATTTTGACTTAAATCGAGAACAGGACAATGGTAGTGATATCCCTGTAGATTTGTTATAGTCTATTTGCACCTGTTCTTTTTCTACGTTTTTTGTATTCCCTTGATTGCTGTAAGTGTGCAAATTAACAGGAGACTTCGTTTACGCCAATGAAATAAAACTAAACGTTGCTCTTTGCGCCGTATCACATCTCTCTCCGTTACATTGAAAACGTTTGCCTCCAACAGATGTCCTACGGCTCTAGTAATTTGACCTGCAGTTTTCCAGTTGGAAAACGTTACTCAGTATAGGCCTACAGCTTACAGACTATTTTGAGAAAACTGGCACAGCAGTCAGTACACGAACGACAGGCATTAACAATATATTGTCGCCGACGAATGGAGCAACGGACGCTTATGTTAACACGAAACAAGAACCATCTGCTCTAGTGGCGCAGCACAGATATACTCTACTTACAAAGCCACGAGAATAGATGCTTAACGAAACGCCAATTGTGGCACACGAACATTTACGACAAATACGCCAACAATAAATATACATTACGTCGATCAATTAACTGTGTTAGCGCGTTAGCTGGACGGAACAGCTAGAAATACTGTCGGAACCACGGACGGAACTGTCAAAGTCTGCACTAGCGGATCGCCGATGCCGACAAGTTACTATGATAATGGCAGCCAGCAGAACAGTGACGACCGCGACCCACACCACTAGGGATACGAATATGGTTGAAAGGTTGGACGTTGTCGTTGCGACAGGCTCGAATTTGTCACTGATTCTGTCTAACTGATGAGATGCTTCAGTCAACCGGCCGTCGTCCGCAGAGTTCGAGTCAGCCAAGCCTACCACAAGCAGCACACGTGTAGGTTGCATAAGTGTAAAAGGTTAGTAGGCCTATATTCAGAAGTTGCAGGTTTGAATGTGCACTATATCTAACAGTGTTTAATCGATCCATTTCTGTAGTTAAACTACCGGTATTCAAGAGTCCTTAGACGACGTTCACAACTTTTTGTAAACTTTCGCCGAAAGCTGTCCAAAACAAAACCTCGTTTCGGAAACGGAAGTCTCTGCTTCTGTGCAACAGTCAGGAGTCTGACTGTGGATGAATGCAAACGTTCAGTCTGAACTGTGCGAGTTCACACTCGACTGTTGAAAGCTCACTAATTTAGGGAAACTGAACCTATGACGCATTATTGACAGTGATATCTGTACAGGGTATCAGTAAATTTATTAACACAGGCCTACTATTTTTTGGCGTTCAGTTTAAGCTGCGAAAACTTTTTATCTACCTGCTGAAACAGCGGCGGCAGATGACTGCCGTAGACAAACGAAACTTCCGTATGAGTTGAGACATAACTCAGTTGGACTACACGGCCACTCAGACGACGAACACTCGTCGACATCTGTGCAGCAGCAGCAACTTACAGTCAGTAAACCATAATAATAATACTAATAATAATAATAATAGTCAACAACACCTAGCCAGATAATAATGTCATTTGTTTAGTAACATACAAGGTAGCCCAATGGTAAGCCACTACAGTGGCGAAACCAGACAGAGGTCAGGGAGTTCACCCCACTGAATCTTTGGAATTTTTTGGAATTGTGTGAGTGCACAAAATACTGTCCAATCACTGCTCATATACTTATTAAATCCAAATTTTGTATGGGATAACGTAAAAAAAACTGTACACTAATTTCACATCTTGCTCCATCTTCTGGGGGACTTTTGTCCCCACACTTCCAGGACCCCAATCTATCAATCAATCACTATTTTATAATGCGCCCAAAAGTTGACAGAGAGCTGGCCAATAAGATTTCTCGTCAAATTAAAGTGCCAATCAAAAATAATAATGTTATCACTTGCTATTAAATATTCTATGTGTGACCTATTTTGTGACGTCAATTTTTGTGTGTTAGCCGCGATATACGATATACGTGCGATATGTCATATAATGTAAATGACGTCAGCACTATTTCTTTTATCATTTCACCTTCGTAAACTGTGAATTCCACTCCGAAACCATCCTTTAGATGGAAACTCACGTAAAAATTTCTTTTATTTCCATATTTATCTCTTTCAGGTTTTCAGTTACGATTTTTTCATGTACCCTTCTTACCCATATGATCGTACCTTAAAACAGTAACTGATGACGTCACAAATTAGGTCATGTATAGAATATTTAATACCAACTTATAATATTCTATTGCTTCTTTTACACTCAATTTGATAAATTTGTATGTGGCTTACTTTTTGGCCCACCCTGTATTTGTTAAGTAGTATCTGTACAGGCCTAGGTGAACTAAATACCAACTACTTGTGAGCCAGCTTTTATTTCGATGGTGACGTGACAGTGTAATCAATGCAAGTGCAACAACAGCAACGATGAAGACTATATGGAATTTCTGCCAAATTATGAATAAATAGCATAAAATGGTACTAAAGCCTGCCTCTTTCAATTCTCAGGCTTTCTATTAATCTTTTATAGTATGTACTATTGCTGCCCATATCACAGCTTCAAGTAAAATCACAGTAATTGACGACGCCATATATTAAGTCATGCACTGAATATTTAACACCAACTTGAACACATAATACAGCAGTAATTATTTGACACGCTTCTTCAACATTCAAATTTGACGAACTTTAAAACAACATTTTGGTTCCAGGGGCTTACGTCAGCATGTAGAAAACAAAAATTTTTAAAAAGAGATACATAACACCTGATACACCTCATAATAAATGATGATAAAAAAGAATAATAATATTTTGTGGCTACTGATACCGACCGAGACATTTGTGACCGGAGGAAGCCAGAATGAATCCAACTTGACAAGCGCAGCGATCTAACGAGCCCTCCTTCGGGTCGCCCGGTTGGCATATCTGATCGCATAGACCTTCGTCCACCGCACAGTTCACAGCCAAGTTCACCGATGGAGCATCTTGCTGTCGAAAACCTATAAACGCATACGTCACAGACACAAGAACATTCAAACGGGTCTAACGCAATATAAGGTGTTCACAAAACTATCACTATTGACAAAAACACAATTCATTGTACCACATTTCACTGAAATATCCTTAGAAGTGACAGTTGTATGCAGTTTTTCACAATATCAATACACGCATTTTCCCTCTTTCAAATTTAGACCTACAGCATGATCAACTCGCGCTGAACATACATAAACGAACCGGAAGTAAACTTCACAAACTGAATTTTCATTATTAGCATTACTCAAAAACTGCGTGTAAACTGCTTGTTAATACAGCACATAATATTTCACAGAAGACATCTATCGTTGAATATAATTTGAATAAATTAGGAAATGCTTAATATCAACTCTGGACATAAGGTGACTCATCCTTCCATCCCTTTGGGGTCGGTCAATGAGTAATCCATGGATTAAGGGGGCAAAGACCATTAAACGGCAGACCAGGGCTGTGTATTGCAGTTTGGTAGTAGTAGGCCAAATTCTGTGGGCACAGGCTTAGCCTACGGCCTATAGGCTGTACAATCGCTCTGTCTGTGACACAAAAGCGCCGCTGCAGCTGCGGCTTGTGGCACTATATAAGTGTTATATGCCTTTGCCTTTGCTTTGACTGAATGCACGGCACACTCACCGCTTGAGACACAAGTGTGCTTATCAGGAGCGAGGACGCCCATCTCGCAGCTACATCGGTATCCAAGCTGGCCTGCCGCCGTCGCCAGCTCCCGTATGCACTTCTGCTCGCAGCCGCCGTTGTCGTAGTCACATGGATTAAGAGCTGACACAACACAGAAACGAAGGCAATTTCTACCGCGTTCTACGATACGCACGTACACACACATATCCTATACCGTTTTGACGGGTCACTTTCCAGGTCTATCGCTTGCCAGCCCAAGCCTCGTCTTGATTAGAGACTATGAGAGAACCTATGAGAGAACTGAAACCAGAGTTTCTGACTCGGCCAAATAATGGTATCCCCTGCTGGGTGGGGTCTGACGTCTACGCCATCGATCCCGAAGAATGGCTGAAGCCCTTTCATCACTTATGAACACTCACCGGACCTTCCCCAGTCGATTATCAGCGTACACCTGTGCATGGCATGACTGTTACGTTCTTCAGCGCCAGTACAGACGGAGGCATGCAAACACCGCGAATGCAGGTAAATCTATAAAAGACGCATGACAAATGGCTGACGGGGAAATTAAGAGGGGAGGGAAGTAGTTCGCTTAAAGCTTTCGCAGGCTGTGAGAATGTCTGTTCTGTGTATAGCTGCGCCACCATATTTGCTCGTATACCTCGTGCACGCAAGCCGTATGAGGTTCTGGCATATGGGGAACGATTGAATAATAGTTGTAATGACGAGACGAAAACGTGCGTACGTGTCAATGTCAATGTCAATATATTATCGCACAGTTACTCATACTGGACCCATACTGCTAAAAGGGGTACGTCTTCAACAGGCAGCCAAAGCTGGCGATGTTTAGGTCTGGGTAGCACAGATCGTTGATGAGTGAGTTCCAGATCGTCGGACCAGCCACGGCGAACGCATGACGGCCGAAAGAGACGAGCTGTATCCGCGGCACGACGAGTAGGCGGCGGCTGGCCGAACGAAGGTGCTGTCGTTCGGCGACTTGGGCGACCGGCGTGCACAGCTCGGACAGGTAGTCAGGCGCTTGGCTGTGAAGACGCTTGTACACCGTCATGCAGAGCTTGTACGTGAGCTCGATCTGTCACATCGAGCCAGTGCAGCTCGGCATGAAGCACAACATTAGTCATATCTCACTAAGCAACAAGAAGTGCTTTACTGACTGGCGCAACTGAAGCCGTCGACGACTCGAACTCGCGTGTAGCCGACGTTGCAGACACACGAAGCTGTGTAGACAGTGCTCCGAGTCGCCACGTCAAAGCCGTGAACGACCTCACAGTCGTGGTCGCATTTCAATGACTGACAGTATTGCTTCAAATCTGCAAAATTGTTAGAACGCGCGCGCACACTAACAATCAGGTCTCAAGCACTTACTGTTTGATGAAACATGTTTCAACTACACGTGTATAATCATGGTACGCTTACGAAACCAAAAGCTCCACGTGGGGTCGAAAGTGCTAAACAGAACCATTCCGTTTCGTGGCAAAGTGTCGTAAAGGGACAACAAAGCCAGTAAAGCCCGGGATACACAAGATGGTGAGTAAATTCTTGCGGTGGCCTAAGAAACGACTGAAAAAAATGTACAGTTTGACTGACAGAGTGACCATTAACTACCGCTCGTTAAGTGACACTCGGTCGTCATGGCACCTTATCCTTTCCTAACTGCATGCAATTCTCACATGAAGATGATGTCATACACCCATGCACATGTCACTCCATAGTAAGCAAGCTTGTGTCTGATTGTTATATTTCTGCCGCGTTGCTGCCTTGTTCTCGTACGCAGCGTTCTAAAATTGTGCAGCCTGCATGACTTGTATAAATATATACAAAAGTAGAAAGATGTTACTTACTAGCTGCTTGGCCTAGAGCTCCTCGATTCCCAGGACGCCCAGTAGCTCCTCGAGGTCCAGTGCTACCCGTTCCTCCAGTGGCTCCCTTTTCTCCACGGAATCCTGTGGATCCAGGCTGTCCTACAGCGCCCGTGATTCCTCGTCTGCCAGTTTCGCCGGTTGACCCAATCGGTCCAGCGACCCCGGTTGCTCCACTTGCTCCAGTGTTTCCGGATGATCCAGGCACTCCAGTGAATCCGGTAGCTCCAGGATCACCGGGAAAACCTCTGTTACCGGGAGCGCCTAGTGGGCCCACAACACCCATAGCGCCAGTGGACCCAGGCTGGCCCTTGACACCTCGAGACCCAGTTGCTCCTCTCGCACCAGTACTACCCACCTCTCCAAATGCACCTGGTGTCCCTATCACACCCTTCGCACCGTTAATCCCCGGAGCTCCAGGTGCTCCAGTGAATCCCGGAGCACCCAACGGCCCCGGTTGTCCGGGAATGCCATTAGCTCCGGGGGGACCTCTGGGTCCCTGGTTGCCAGGAAAACCTTGAATACCACGTGCGCCATCGAGTCCAGGAAACCCGGTTGCACCCTGCTGTCCTGCAAATCCCTGCTGTCCAGGTGGTCCTGAAGCTCCAGTGTCTCCAGGCGAACCAAGAGGTCCTTGCTGTCCAGGCGGTCCGACCGCACCTAAAGCTCCTGTTGCGCCTGTCGCTCCGGGGAATCCAAGACTGCCTGGTAATCCCACTGCACCAGCCAGGCCAGTTCCACCTGGAAATCCCGGCGCTCCAATATTTCCAGGAGGTCCCGGAAAGCCTGGAAAGCCCACCGGACCCATCGCTCCAGGCAGTCCAACGGAGCCAGGAAAGCCAGACAGTCCGGGAAATCCAGTGGCACCCTTTGCACCAGGAATACCAGGTGCACCAGACGCGCCAGCAAATCCTATACAACAGACATTCTCACACTGTCGCAAGTATTTCAGTATCATATGCAACTGCCGGTAATCATAGTCACTGTGACTGAGGTAGGATTTCGTCTTCTCTTGTTTTTTATGAAACCATGGGAGGGATAAAAGAACTTATTGTTGAAAAGGGATTTTTTCACAGACCAACTACCGCAATCACTTTCGTCTGGTAAAACATTAGTTGTTTATAGCACTCCTTTCTCTTAACATGGATTACAATAGAATAAAAAAATATTCTGTAACAAAAATAATATATTTAACAAATACTTCGCTAAATTTGTCCACCGGAAGTTGCTTATATACTCTGTGATTACGAGCTGAGGACACAATTTGGCCCAACGCTCAACCATGAAGACATAACAGCTATAAATGGAGCAACTTGTGCTTGCACTGCAAGGCCGAGATGTGTGTACGTGTACACGTGACGTATTTCAGCTCGTTAGCTTTACTGCGCTCCCATCTATCTCCAGCATACACAGCCGACTGGTCTGCATATGCGGGGTGGTCCACAAAAGTATACATTTGTCTTTCTGACATAAATAACACTTCATAGCTAAGAAAAACACTGTCGTTTTATACGCAGACTTACTCAAGAATGACAGCATGTAATTTGTGCTAATGCCAAATATTCTACATGTACTGATTTCAGTAGCACATATTCTGGTGAGACAGTTATCCACTACCGTATTCACAAAAATACGTTCATGGAGTCAGACTTAAAATTGAGACGAAAAGGTCCACTTAGAAGTGATTAACGTGCCCAGACAGCCTCCCCCCCATAATTTTGAATATTTGTGGACGCTTTTGCCATACAATGATGATCTGGTTTACAAAGTTTTGCAAGAGGTCTTCCCCGGCCATTCCAGTGTCAAGGCTCATTTCACGCATTGTAATTGACATTACGTCATACATAGAATATTTAATATTGCAGTGCTTCTCTGCGTCACTCAATTCTGACAAAAATCTAGCCTTACTGACAGGTTTTAATATGATTTAATACGAATTATTGATAACAAAAAGCTTTTACTCGCCACAAGATGGTAAACAAACCGAAACAAAAATTATCAATACCACTATTATTATAACATACAAAGATATCTACAAATACTGCTACTATTTCAAATACTAGTCTACAATTATGAATAATAGTAATCATCATTAATTGACTAGGCCTATAAAATGCACGGTAGAACATCACCATTCAGTAGTGGTTTACAGTTTTGGACCATCCCGTGAATGTTGACATATCAGTCGAAGTGCTCTTGTCCAGATTTTTCACGATGATATTAAACAAATACTACACTAAATGTAGTAGTTATTATTACAAACAGAATTACAACACCACATATATCTAAAATTACCTCTAATTAAAACTTTTAAAACGGGGCTCAGAATTAAAGGATTGAACAACGGAAGAAGAGGAAGTCATACGACATTTGATAAAAATTAAGATCAGTGTTAAAGTCAAGTCTGAATAACACTTAAGGCAGAAGTTAATGAAACCAGCAGACACTGGAGAACATGTTACTGTACATAATGCCCACTAAAAGGCAACAGGTTACAGCAGTTTAGTGCACAGGTAAAATTAAAACTGACCCGGAAATCCAGTGGCACCGGGCGGACCTGGGGATCCAGGCTGTCCTGGTGCACCTTGGCTTCCGGCAAAACCTGGAAATCCAGCTGCCCCTACAGGTCCTTTTGATCCAGGCAGTCCAGCAAATCCAGTTGCTCCCGGTGCACCATTAAATCCAGGCGGTCCAGGGAAGCCAGGTTGGCCTGGTTGACCATTCCTGCCCGGTGATCCAGCAAACCCCTGGAAACCCGGAAAGCCGGTGTCACCGACCGGTCCGGGTGGTCCACTTGGCCCTGTAGCTCCGAACGCTCCTTTTGGTCCCGGGAATCCAATAGTTCCAGGTTGACCCACTGGTCCAGGAAAGCCTGGGCCGCCGGGGACACCCGGTGCTCCAGTGGGTCCGGTCGCGCCAGGACCTCCCGGAAATCCGTTGAATCCTTGGCTTCCAATAGGACCGGTATCCCCTGCATCACCGTTACGTCCAGGCGGGCCACCTACTCCGCCAGTTCCCTGAGGACCCATCGGACCTGTAGCGCCGGTTGCTCCAGTACTTCCCGGGAATCCTGGAGATCCAGGGAAACCGGGAGCTCCCGGGTTGCCGACTGGGCCGGTAAACCCAGGACCTCCAATCTCTCCTTTGACACCCTTAAAACCATTAGCACCTTGGAAACCTGACTGACCAGTCGAACCAGTGGCTCCGACACCTCCAGGCGTTCCTGTACCTCCAGGAAACCCTGTGTCACCCGTTGCGCCAGTAGCGCCATCCCGACCAGGCTGTCCAGTTGCTCCAATAAAGCTACCGAATCCTGCAGGACCAACGGCTCCACGCGGGCCTGGTAGACCCAGAGGTCCGGGTTGTCCGGGAGCACCAGTATCACCTACGGTACCAGAGAAACCGGTGTCACCTCTGACGCCTGTAAAGCCGGAAAAACCTGTATCGCCTGTCTGTCCCACACCTCCGGGCAAGCCAGGTGAACCGCCAGGTCCAGGAAAACCGCGACCTCCACCCAGGCCAGCACTACCGGTGGCTCCCGTGTGTCCCATAGTTCCTGGGACGCCATCGGGTGCTGAGGGACCCGTGAAACCTGTCTCACCAGTCGCCCCAACGCTGCCCATCAGTCCTGGAGCACCAGCCGGCCCCAAAAGTCCAGTGGGTCCAAGTGGTCCTGTGAATCCTGGCAGTCCCGTTGCACCAGGAGAGCCTTGCGGACCGGCAAAACCCGTGGGACCTGCAGCGCCAGGACCACCTGGCAGACCCGTGGCGCCAGTGTCTCCAATCGATGCACCGGATCCCGCTGGCCCAACTGGTCCTGTATCTCCAGTCTCACCGGTGGCACCCATTGTGCCTCTTGCACCCTGAACTCCTGCAGCACCGGGAAAACCTGTAAAGCCAACTGGTCCGTCGGACCCAGCTACACCAGGGAAGCCGGCAGCGCCTGAAAACCCAGTTGAACCTGGAGTACCAGGTGCGCCAGGACCTCCTGGACCTCCAGGGAACCCAGGCGGCCCTTGTGGGCCAATAAGTCCGGAGCTCCCAGTGTTTCCAGTGTCACCAACTCCACCCGGAACGCCCGGAAAGCCAATATCTCCAGAAGGACCGGGTGCACCTAGAGGTCCAACTACTCCAACAGTGCCTGGTTGTCCTGAAGTTCCAGGTTGTCCAGCAGGTCCAGTGAATCCTCTAACTCCTGAATAGACCAAATACCAGCGTCACAGTTGCGACGACATCAGTATCATTATCACTATCATTGAACAACAACAATATCAAAAATTCTCACTGTGCCAAAATTATAACAAAGCATACAAGAGCGACACTAGAATAACAGTTACGTCGTTCTATCCGCAGTAGTTGCCGTCGCCATCTTATACACCGAAGGTATTGTTGCACCACTGCCAGCTGGTAAACAAAACCTGTGCATTGTTCTGTGTGAAACAGCAAGCGTGGACTGAAAGAATCATCGCAGAAGGTGTTTTTATTTAGACTTCAGCAATTTTACTGTACTTACTCTACTCTTTTTTTATATTAAATCGCCATAACGGGGGTATGTTGAAATACTGAAATTGCTATACTCCAAAAAGCTTTTTACAGACCTATAAGCAGCTAAAGAACAATGAATACTGCCATAAAATCATACAAACCACACAAAAAATGACTAAAAGTGCACACCTATGAAATACTGTATTAACAGCCGTATGGTACCCTTTCCAACACACAGTAGTTAATGCCAGAAAATGCAGAATACATTTACAGATGGACGAAATATATTCTATTTTTCAACATAAATTTTAAAGTCATGTTCGCATTACAATGTTGCCACTGCCAGTGACAGCAATATCTTAATCAATTACTACTTTGAACAGTAGGCTATTTTGAGCCATTATTAATTGCAAGTACATGTAGATATATAGGACATTTTTTACAAATACGCTTATATTTTAAAGCTGCAGTTCGTAACTGTATTATTATTATGCATTTCTGCATTTCTATGTCTGTATTCATGCATGTGGGATGAATAAATGTGTTATAATGTCCTCAGTAGTCTTGAATTCCGTATTAATACTCGCTCCACGGCACAGACGGAAGGAATTTGTGAGATTATTTTGTTGAGATTTCCCTCTACCCGTCCCCCGAATAAGTCAAATGATTGTGTTGCCACTGCCTGTCAAATGAACTACTACGTACCTGTGAAACCAGTGTCTCCTGGTTGTCCTGCCACTCCCACTCCTCCAGCCGCTCCAGAAAAACCAGTTGCTCCAGTTGATCCGACAGCTCCCTGTACGCCAGCAGTTCCAGGAGATCCCTGAGGTCCAGGATTTCCAGTTGCACCCGCGCTGCCTCTCACTCCCTGAAAGCCGGACGCGCCACCCGGCCCAGTGGCTCCCGTATTTCCGATTCCTCCAGACGGCCCCGGAAACCCCGTGGCTCCAACACTTCCGGCAAAACCCGGGGGTCCGGTCGGACCGGGAAAACCAGTCGGTCCAGTCCAACCAACAGCACCGTTCCCTCCCAACATACCTGTGTCTCCCGGAGTTCCGGGATTTCCACTCGCTCCAGTCGCTCCAGTGGCGCCAGTGCTACCTGGAGACCCGCCTACACCAGATGTTCCCGAAGGTCCAGGAGACCCAACTGGACCTGGCGGACCAGATGCACCAACCAAACCAGCAACACCTGTTGCTCCTAATGGTCCAATCAAACCACCTTGACCTGTGGCACCTGTACTACCAGTGCTGCCAATGGCACCGGTAGTACCTTCAACACCTACACTTCCCATTGGCCCAGGAGGCCCTGGAGGACCAGTAATCCCTGTAAAGCCATCAACACCTCGTGTGCCGTCAGCACCAGGTGGTCCAGCAGGGCCGAGTAAACCGGTAGCTCCTGGAGAACCTGCGAGTCCTGGGGTTCCTGAACTGCCAGGCTGGCCAGACGCACCTGTGAATCCAGGCGGTCCAGACAGTCCTGTTGCTCCACGTCTGCCTGGATCACCCACCAACCCAGATGGACCACGGTCACCTTTCTGTCCAGTACCGCCTGGTAAACCGATTACACCTCTCTGGCCGATAGATCCTGCAGGACCAGTGTCACCAGGTGAACCTATCAAACCAGCTGAGCCTGGTGTGCCTGGAGCTCCCGGACTCCCGGGACTACCAGGCTGGCCCGTGGCACCCGCGCTGCCAGTAAAACCAGTCTGGCCTGCAACACCCATCACACCAGGGCTACCCGCATTGCCGGCCGTTCCAGAAGGACCTCTTGGACCTGGCAATCCAGTTGATCCAATTTGTCCTTTAGGACCGGGGGTACCAGGTGCACCGCCTGTACCAGGTGGGCCTATACGACCAGGTAGACCGGTCGAACCTCGCATGCCGTCTACGCCTGTAAATCCAAAACTCCCAGCCACTCCCGTCCTTCCTCGTACACCAGTGTAACCTACACAAGTACACACGCAGTACACAAAATAAATATTATACGGCACTACAAGTTCAGTGCAAGAGCGTTTTACTATGCCCGTCCACAAACCTGGAAAGCTCAACAGGAAGACATTCATAACGAGATTGGCCCGACTACTATATCACGAGTGAATAAAAAATACACTTTTCTTTGCATATGGTTTAACTGCCATCAACATTATATATGTCTAAACATTATTCAGCAGACTCTAATTTTATTTCTATTGTTTCATTTGCTACGGTATTTGCTACAACAGCCATGCGCCTGCGTTCTTCACGGAGTGTGTAAATTAAAATGTCGAGTGACATGCAAACTTAGTGGTGTAATGCTTCATCACTGCTTGCATGCTACTGCTTCCTAGTATCTTTGTGACATGTGTACATTAGTTGCTGATGTACCTTCTCGGAGACACTTGCAATCTGTCCGCCAAAACAGACTGATGGCGCCACACCACAAACTGTTTGGAACCGGCCAAAGTGCTTTCATTGTCGCAGCCCCATTGGTGTGGAATTCCCTGGCAGATATCTGCGTGATCTGGCCCTTGAACTTAATAGTTTTAAGCATCAGTTGAAGACATTCTTGTTTACACACGATTAGGCACAACGTATTGAGCTTATTAGAGGTATTATGACTATGCGCTATGTAAATTTACTATATACTTACTTATATACAGTACATACTTGCTTACACTAAGACAATGGCGACGAAGGGTAGTGTAAGCAGACACCAAATATCAGACTACCATATTTACTCCAACAGGCTAAAGGTCATAAGTCCAACGAGCCACTGTTTGGGCTGGTCTAATTTAACACATGAAACAAATGAATCTCTGCCACGAGAGAATTGCTATTGCTTTACTTTGTCCAACAAGTCGTCAAAAGTTGTGAAATGCGTCATTCTGTAGCAATGGATCATCTGAGGTCTCTGAACTGACCTTTCGCAGTTGAAATGAATCAAAATCAAATTAAAAAAATCAAAATGCATAACGTATGCCAGAAAATTAGCCAAAAAACTGACCAACTTAGTCTGTCGCATGTGACCAATAAAAAAGTAAACAGTCACCAGCAAAAACTAAGAAGTTTCGTAGTTCTGCTGTACATACCAGTGCTTCCGACGGCACCTCGCAATCCAATTTCACCAGTACTTCCATCAACTCCGACAGCACCTGCTGGTCCAATGGCGCCAGTACCACCAGTTGCTCCAGTGCTGCCGGTCGCTCCAGGCTGTCCAGGGCCGCCTTGGAAGCCAGTAAATCCAGGCGCTCCATTTGACCCCGGATCTCCAGCGTCGCCGCGTGGCCCAGCAGGCCCAATCGGTCCACTGTTTCCAGTAGCCCCAAAGTCGCCAGTGAAGCCTCGTGGTCCAGGGGGTCCAGCCGGCCCAGGTGTGCCGCTGAACCCCGTATCTCCACGAGCCCCGGTTGCTCCCGGGCCACCCAGGCGACCAGGAACTCCAATGGCGCCACTGCTTCCAGTCATACCTGGCTGTCCAATCACACCCACGCCACCTGGAGGTCCGTCACTACCAGATGCGCCTTGAGGACCTGTAGCACCGGGGGATCCTGGTAGGCCAGGACTTCCAGCGGCACCGACAGCCCCTAGTACACCAGCCGGACCCTGTTGACCATTGGGACCTACAGCGCAACGGACACCATTCAGTTTTCGTCATATCACACAACTACAGAACACATTCTGCAACGAGGATCCACTTCCTAAAACCAGCAACGAGTGCTGACTACTGAGGTACAGCGGTTGTTGTCGGCTACAGGATAACGACTGACGTCGTCAGCCGAATTAAACAAGCTGAGACAATAATCAGGACTAGTGTTTAACCCATGACCACCCAATGCACGTGAGTAAAGCAATCAGCATTTGCAGTGCAAGTCAGAGCGCGTGCGGTGAGTGGCCATCATCCTGTCGCTTCTACGTTCGTCAGCCGCATTGCGCCGCTCTTCCACACACTGTCCATTTTCATTTCTTTTTTTCAGTTAAAAATGTCACTTTATCTGTCATAATTATCACATTTGTACACGTACGTCAGTAATGCGCGCTAGTAAAGATCAATTAATCAACCAATCAACAACAAACACATCATTGAAGCAATATGGACTAATAACAGCAATCAACTGATCCTTGCTACAGAATTTCCGGTGGTAAGCCCGGCGAGCCACTCATCAAATCTGATTACACATACTGGCAACGCCCGCATGCTACAAATAGTACTAAATGGTCGGATTTGGTCACCAGTATGGCCATAATGTGACAACGAGTTCGAATGTCATGTCCACAATGGGACAGTGGGATGCACAACATCAGCATCTGTTTTCCGAAGACTAAACCTGCTGGAAGTTATCAAGGATGATGCACGTTTGTAGTACTTCCTGGTACAGGCAACACTAATATTCCGTGCTAACATCTCGGCCCACGATCACTCCACTGCGTGATAATCTTGTGCAAAGCTGTCTCGCTGTACAGGTTTAGTTGCGGCCACGTATATAACATTTACAGACTTGCGAAAAAATGTGTTTTAAATACGTACAAAAACTAAGCAAATTACCTGAAGCACCAGTAAATCCTACAGGTCCACGAGGACCGGCAACGCCAGGCAATCCAGTGTTCCCGACCGCACCCTGTCGACCAGTTAACCCATTAACTCCAGGCGGGCCAATTGCACCACTAGCACCAGTCGCACCTGCAAGCACAAATTAAAATTGCGGATTTGTGACTCAATACAACATTCCAGTATATGCCTGTTTATTAATGTGACTATTTTTGGCCAATTTGAATTTTCGCCGACAGAATGAACGTGAAATTTCAATTAAAAAAGTACGCAATAATTCGGACAACACATTGAACACATCAAGGTAATACGTAGCAAAATTCAGATTTCTTAAATATAGCAAAGTAATCAGATGACGCCTGCAATGAAAATACAAATTGCAGTGCACAGCAACAACGAACTAAACCTACATGTATACTGAGCAAGGTTAGAAACTCGCTTTTCTTGCCAAACTACGGAAGCGCCAAAATATTATTATTTCATAGTTGTACCATCGTAACTCTCAGTCTACGGATTTTTACGATTCTGAGGACCCCCTTTATACTGTCCTGCACAGTGTACCGTACATTTTAGGCGTTTCCTGGCGTCATTATTTTATTATTTTAATGATCCTCGATTATGCACAGCTATCTAGCAGCTTAACAGGAGGAATAATAGATTAGATGTTTTAATAACAATACTGCAGACAAATATACACATATATTTCTTTATCTAATGCATGTTAAATATGCAAACGTGTTAAATATGTCAATCATTCTTACGATCTGCGATGACAGACAGACAGGCCATACCTGTGCGTCCAAAAGGTCCAGGTGCTCCAGTTACTCCAGTCGCTCCAGCCATACCAACGGCTCCAGGACTTCCAGCTGATCCTGGAAATCCAATCTGTCCTTGAACGCCGGGTTGGCCACGTACGCCTGGCTGTCCTTGAAAACCAATCTGCCCCACAGCCCCAGCGGGTCCAGTATCACCCTGCCTGCCAGCTGGCCCACGATCGCCCGTCGCACCAGGAGGTCCAGTATCACCGGCGGCTCCTCGAATGCCGCTATCTCCAGTCACGCCGACCACCCCCTTAATGCCAGGTGCTCCTGGACCTCCGCTTGCCCCAGTAGCTCCGGCATTTCCGGTGAATCCAACACTCCCACGAAGTCCAGTGGGACCAGTGTCACCAGCGGATCCACGCAAACCAGTCGGTCCGCGAAAACCGGTGGCACCAGTCATGCCAGTAGCTCCCACATCACCGCTATCTCCAACTTGTCCTGGGCTACCAGCCACGCCTATCAATCCTGTAGGTCCAGTTGGACCAATGGGTCCAGATATTCCTTGACTCCCAGGGTCACCTTGAATCCCAGGTGCTCCAGTCGCTCCTGTGGCCCCGGCCTCTCCTGTCCTTCCATTTGGTCCAGCTGACCCTGGGTTACCAGGAGAACCACGTGGACCAGATACGCCATCAGATCCAGGTGAACCAGCAAGACCTGGAAGTCCCGTGGAACCGCGAGGTCCACTCGAACCGGTATTTCCAACTCCACCCGGAAAGCCAGTCGCTCCGGCGATGCCAACAAAGCCGGTAGAGCCTGATGGTCCAGGTGCACCTTGGGGTCCAGTATCACCTTTAGCTCCAGCCGCACCAGGGTCTCCACGTGGCCCTGTCGGTCCCTGTTGTCCAGCAGATCCAGCTGGACCAGCAGCACCTGTTGCACCGGGACCTCCAGGACTTCCGGGGAGTCCAGTTGCTCCAGGCAACCCACTTGATCCAGAAGCACCAACAGATCCGATGCTGCCCTGGAATCCTTGTGAACCTGGCGATCCTTGTATACCCTGGCTACCAGGCTGGCCTGGACTTCCGACTGGTCCAGGCTGCCCTATTGCTCCGCGACCTCCAGGGTTGCCAGCAGGACCAGGACCTCCCGTGAATCCAGTGGGTCCTGGAGAACCTGGGGCACCACGACTGCCTATAGCACCAACAGGACCAGAAGAGCCAGCTACACCGGGCGCTCCCGTGGGGCCTGTCCATCCCTGATCTCCTGGTGAACCAGCCGGTCCCACGGGTCCCGGGAATCCAGTGTTTCCAGGGTCACCCACACGACCTGCAGCTCCGGACAATCCGGTAAAGCCAGTAAAGCCAGAAGGACCAACGCTTCCAGATGCGCCGGTGTCACCCATAGGACCAGATGGACCTGGGCTGCCACTGGCTCCAAAGACGCCAGTGAAACCAGACTCACCAGTGAGTCCTTGGACGCCTTGCAGTCCAGGAGATCCTGTCAAGCCTGGAAGTCCACGTGCGCCTATTAGACCTACATCGACAACACAGACACAGATACATCATAGAAAATGTCTTCATTAAACAACCAAGACTTTTAAGTTTTGTGTGACGGACCGGACAAGCATGTCGGCTGTACCGCAGTCACAGTCAAAACTGTTTTCGAGCGGAATTGGGACATGCTACCATCGGACCACCGTTACCACCTAAGTAATGACTATGACTGAAGAGCACTGAACTACGAACTGAAAATGGAACGAAACTCAGCATGGAAACGATGCCACGCCTCAGCAACCTCTAAGCAGCGAATTGTCAAAAGACAATGGCTTATGTCGACTTTCATGTTTTGCAGAAAGAACGATGAACTTAATCACCATAACTATCCACGTACACAATCAGTTTATGGCAGGCGACTGTTGAAGCAAACGCCGCCTATATTGGTCGAATATGAGCATTGGCTGAATTATACTGCACATTTACAGGTGCACTACAAAAAGAAATATTAACCGTTAAGAAAAATAAATAGAATAACAAATCCGAAACTTTATAAACGGAATACGGAAAGAAAACTGTGACAAATTATAGCAGAGACAGGTGAATATTCAAAGTGATAGTAAACTGAAACAATTTTTTTAAGAAATCCAAGCAAAAAAAATGAAAAATACAAATGAAAAAGGTGAAAATAACAACAATACCTGTAGGGCCAGTCGATCCAGGCTGGCCATCTAAACCACGAGGTCCTTTGACTCCTTTCTCACCCTCGCGCCCAGTCGCCCCAGCGGCTCCAGCCGGCCCGACATCACCCTGGGGACCAGAAGCACCAGCCGGACCAGTGTTACCAGTGAACCCAACCAGCCCTGTTTGACCTGGGCTCCCGGATGGTCCTGTCAAGCCACGTGGTCCTTTGGCACCAACTGCCCCCACACTACCAACAGCGCCTGTGGCACCTGCTGTTCCTGGAGCACCGACATCGGAACTTGGTCCTCTGGCGCCGGTAAATCCCTGCTCGCCTACCTCTCCAGAAGCACCAATGGGGCCAGGTGCTCCGGCGGGACCTGCTGGTCCGGGTAATCCTCCCGTGCCGACAGCTCCTGGAAAACCAGTATCACCAATGGCTCCAGGCGCACCTGCCTCGCCCACTAAACCACTGACACCTGGTAGGCCTGGTTGGCCTGCCCTTCCACTAGACCCAGACGCTCCAGTGGGGCCCTGTGGTCCAGGAAGACCAGTAGCTCCCGCCTGGCCTGGTTGACCTGCTGGTCCAGGATTTCCACTTGGTCCAACAGCTCCAGGACTTCCAGGGCTACCGGGCCCACCTCGTTGGCCAGGTGCGCCTGGCATACCAGTGAAACCGATGTCACCAGTAGCACCGAAGGTTCCTGGTAAACCACGAGTGCCTGTGAAACCTTTAGGTCCTATAGGTCCTGGAGCGCCAGACTGTCCTGTGTTTCCAGTAGCACCAGGGCGACCATCTGGACCGCTAAAACCTGTTGAATGCAGGCAAACACATAGTATGTACAGGGTGGCCCAAAAAAGTAAGCCACTACCAAATTATCAAAAAAATCGTATTAAATCGTATTAAAGCCCGTCAATGAGATTAGATTTCCTCGTCAAATTTAAGTATGAATCAAGCACTATAATATTACTCATTGGTATTAGATATTCTATGCGTGACCTACTTTTATGCCTGACCCGCAAACTAGCAATATGCGTCAAATACGGTAAATGATGTTAGCGCTTCGTCTGGCATCAGCTGGCCTTAGCAAGTAGTGAATTTTATGTCTAAACGATCTGATAGATGGAGTTTTATGTAGAAATATCTTTTATTTCTATATTTTCTCTTTTGTTTCTGGTTTTCACACATGATTTTATCAAATGCGTTGATTTCACCCGTATCACAGCTTCAAGCAGAGCAGTGATGACGTCACAAATTAGGTCACACATAGACTATTTAGTACAGACTTTTTATATTCTTGTGCTCATTTTATAGTCAAAATTGATAAAAAATGTAGCCTTAATGAAGGTTTTTAATACGATTTAATGATGATACTTGAAAGTGGTTTACTTTTTTGGGCCACCCTGTATACAGGTTAACTTAATAAACGACTACACAATGCTACTGTGTAAAACTTACATAAAACATGGGACACAATCGCATAACGCTAATGCACTATATGTCAAAAGAATCGCATCAAAGGTCTAATAATATGATGCATTGTGCAACACACGCAACACTGTTGTGTGTGTGTCACTGAGACTCAACATTTTTGTTCCGTGACCTTGAAGTCTTGGATTTACGTCACGTTAATGACGATTCTAATACTAACTAACTAACTAACTAACAAATATTAAGGAATGCACGAATTAAATGTAGAATAAAGAAAAGTTTGTCACTAATAAAAATGTTAGTAAGCATGCAACGTCAGCAACTGAAATGCAACTCCAGTAATTATAGGCTACCATTATTTAGTTCATCAAGATCATGGAAGAGCTACTGAGGCAGACAAGAGACATTTCTATTATGTTTACACTATACATATTACATATGAGTTATAACACATACAATATGTTATATCTTATGCACTGTGGCGAGATTGGCTAGTCTTGCTGCATGGTATTTACGACGATGATGATATTAGCACTTTCTGCTCAATTATCAAATATATACATATTAATGCAGTTAACCCAGATCAAAATGCTCCATAACCGATGCAGATGCGCTAACACATTACGGTTTGCATAGTATACAGACTTATCAGCAGAAAATGGAAAACTTGTGCCTACTAGAACTAGGATGAGTGGGCCAATGAAAACTGACCTTTTTTCTTTTATCGTTTAAATTGCACTAAAACCGACAGGGACAGATTCCACATATTCAGAAAACGAGACATGCACCCTCTGATTTCGTTTCGTCAACATTGCATTGCATGCTGAAAACACGAACAGTGATGATGAACTTCGGAACCCCGTAGTCCAGATGATATAGCCATGAACATATACAGTAACAGCCTGTGAACCCTCATTCACCTGTAGCTCCGCTGATCCCACGAGGTCCGGAGAACCCTGTCGCTCCAGGCGCTCCCAATGACCCCTTGCGGAGACCGGACGCTCCTGTGAATCCAGTGCTTCCTGTGGGTCCACGCGCCCCTGTGTTACCAGGCATTCCAGGGGCACCAGTCCAGCCCACACCTCCTGGAAGTCCTGTTAAGCCAGTATCTCCCTGGTCTCCAACTGGACCCTTTCCACCCGGATTTCCAGTGGGCCCAAAAGCACCAACCGGACCTGTGGGTCCTACGACACCCGGTGATCCCGGCACACCCGCGAATCCAGGAGGTCCAATCTGTCCCTGGACTCCTGCAACACCATCCGGTCCAGCAGGTCCCACTGGTCCGATGGCGCCTGGTTGTCCTGGCCCACCCGCTGTGCCTGTGTCACCACGAGGACCACGACTTCCAATCGGTCCAGGCAAGCCAGAAACGCCGACCGCGCCTGGTGACCCAGCAACACCCGGAGCACCGCTAGCCCCAGTCCATCCATCCTGACCTTTGCTACCATCCGGTCCTCGTGGTCCAGTGTCTCCAGGCGCTCCAGTGAATCCTGGACCTCCTGGCGATCCAGAAGGACCGGTTTCGCCAACAGCACCTTGAGAACCGGGCACTCCAGCCAACCCAGTGGCACCAACAGGTCCACGGCTACCTACAGCACCCGCTAGACCAGGAGCACCCGAAAAACCGGTTTGTCCAATCACTCCAGTCTGGCCAGCTGGTCCTGTTCTTCCAGTGGCACCGGGATCACCACGAGGACCAGTAGCTCCAGTTACTCCGGACACTCCAGCCCTGCCTGTAGCACCCGGTGTGCCAGTCGCGCCCATGTTTCCTGCAAACAACAACACACACTCTACCTGGAGCTGTCTGTCAAAAGTCACTTTATCACTTTCTCACGCATGGTGCGGTCAACGACGAAGTTAAATAACATTTTTTTCAAGCCTTACGGTCCACACGATCTCCGATTCTCTGGCACTTAGCGAGACACCAGCTGAAGCTGCAAACCAATGGAGGTACAGCTTAGACAGTATGTTGCGTTGTGCGTTTGTTCACTTCCCAGCTTCCCGACTACAACTGACAACAAATTTTACTGCTTGGTATAAAGCAAGATGTTGCAAACCGCTTGCTTTAGAGTTATTTTTAGCCGTAATTTTCACCGGACTGTAAATGGGATCTATGCTAACAAAACACAAAATCAAGCGCGTGGGAGCATAATTTAAGCTCCTGCGAAATTTTGTCCGTATCAAAGACCAAAAAATTTAAAAAATGCAACTGAACGACGGTTGTTGACAAGAATGGTTGAACCTCACCTCTGCTTCCTGGCGAGCCCGCCGGACCAATAAATCCAGGGTCACCCGCCGGTCCACCGGTTCCAACTGGACCAAGTGACCCAGGTGAACCCGATGGACCAGGAACACCTGTAGCTCCGACCGATCCAGGGGCGCCAGTTGAACCAGCAGGCCCAGCAACACCAGGTACACCAGTAGCGCCTATGCCACCTGATTCGCACAGTACGGACACACTGCATGAAACACTAAGTAAGTAACGTATTTCTCGTAAAAAATATGCATAGAACATTACTCAGTTGAAATAGCAACCGGAACTTTACGACAACAGAACTAAGACATAGAATTAAAACATAGAATTAAGACTGTGCAGATTCGCACAGAGTTAGCAGTCCCTTCATTTCGAAGCCAGAACGATCCAAATATGGTGTGGTTTTCAGATACAGTGTCAGTGATAAGAAATACAGACGACAGACCTGGGTTTCCAGAGCTTCCCGCAGGTCCAGTGTGTCCAGTGAATCCCGTATCGCCTGGTAATCCCGCCGATCCAGCAGGTCCAGTTGGTCCTCTTTGTCCAGGACCTCCTTGAGGTCCCAAGAAACCAGTAAATCCACTCACTCCGGGTGATCCACTGAGTCCTGTGGCACCCTGTGCACCTTGCTGACCAGGTGGTCCAGTACCACCGGGTGTACCTGGAAACCCAGCAGATCCTTGTGCACCGATTGGACCAGTTGGTCCAGTGGCACCATCTGAACCTCGTAGACCAGCCGATCCAGGCAAACCAGTCGGTCCAGGAAATCCAGTCGCACCAGCAGCGCCTACAGACATCAATTTCCGTTTACTAGACACTCACTAAATGAAGAGAGGACAAGGCTCGCCAACTCCCAGCTATGATGTTCCAAGGGAAGAACGTGCAACAGTTGATGTATGTAAATTCTGGTCGACCTTCGTCTGGTTGTCGGGGATGTTTCCCGCTTTCCGCTGCAACTACTACTGGTGTACGACTGGGCGTAGCTCTCCCGTCCGCGTCGCCGCTTTCCCGGGTTTGCCCTCGGCGACGGGGCGGGCTCCCTTCGGGCGACCTGCCGGCTCCTCCCGCACTTTCACTATGGGGTTGGGGGCTGGTGGCCCTGAACCGACCGCCCTCTGTTGGGAGGATGCGGGAAGTTCCCTTCCCGTCTCTGGTGACCCCAGTGGCGGACGAAGGCGAATTTACACATGCCATATTGGTGACGTTGTCCGCCTGATCTATGCAATTCGTACCTACTGCTTTCCGACCCTCGGACGTGGCCCGGGGTTTTGTCTGGGACCCGCTTATCCCAGG
>Ga0056115_1000222_pt1 | contig 27591 bp, 25 predicted proteins | sample WorMetOlspDAHAB1_FD_77007 | JGI IMG/M metagenome (GOLD analysis project Ga0056115, IMG submission 77007) | Marine gutless worms symbiont microbial communities from Max Planck institute for Marine Microbiology, Germany - Olavius sp. DAHAB.1 ...
GAAATATAATGATTCAAGAATCTTATCGGGATCTAATCTGGTTAATCGAGGGCAAGTATTGCTCCGCAGGGCGCCCCGAAACACAAAAAGTGAAATATTTTTTTTGCACTGAAATATTTTTTTTGCACTTCTTTATATAGTTAAAATTATTCAATAATTTATCATTTCAGGGCTTCAGCCGTCTATATTTAGCCGCAGGTGACAACTTCTCATCGATTCCAAGTTCAGATCGCAACAGGTACCAACTTGAGTGGATTTTTATTATATGCTGTTGATTTAATATGATAAATCCAACGAGATGGGTGAAGCATTCTCTTTTTGTCAGACCTTTTCCCCCCAGTGGCACATTGCTTGCTATTCAGGTGATGAAATTCTTTTACCAGTGTCTGCAAATGGAAATGATTCAGTTTTTTTCATGCTGTCTTTATTCCTTATTACAATCGGTGCTGTCTGCAGCGATCTGGGTGTGCTGCTGGCAGCCAAGTATTTAAAAATAAAATAAAAAGAAAGGCTTGTGTATGACAATTGATGTAACAACTAAAATCCAAAGGAGGAAGAGATGAGAAACAAATTACCCCTGTGCAGTCTTTTGCTTATTGCATTGACTGCAATTCTGCTCATTCCAGGCGGCGCTTTTGCGACAGCAACCATTTCTGCTTCGGACGTCAAAGCCGGCGACACGGTTACCATCGAAGGTAGCATTGCACCGGGTCAGGAGCTTTTTATCGCCGTTGCCAGCCAGGCGATGTTTGCGCCCAAGGACACCGATGGCGTGCATGAAACCAAACGTCTGAAAAAAGACGCCGAAAAGAAGGGTTTCAATCAAGATTCTTCGATTCCCGCACTCTACTACATGTTGACGAGCGCGCCGGAAAATTTCGGAAAAGTCACCCAGAAAAAATTCGGTGGGCCGTCATTCTTTACCCAGGGCGGCAAGAGAGGGCTATACAAAACAACCTATTTTAAACTGGCCGGGTTTGACAAATTGAGCCCGCAGGCCAAAAGTGTACTGGGGCCCATTAAAACGGACGACCAGTGGAATTTCTACCGATATGCCCATGAGAGCGGCTATGGCATCAACACCATTGTCAAGGAAAGAACCAATGTCGGTAAAGTCACCATCTTTGCCCGCAGCGTTCTGGCGGACTATAATGCTTCCGGCAATTACTGGGACAAGGGGACGACAATTTCGCTGGATAAAAAGACCGGAAAATTTACAGCCACCTTTAAAACCTTTCGCCATACCCCCCCGGACACGAAATTCAATGTGTTGGTAAATGGTGAAAGTGCCGGCAGTTATAATGTCGTCAAGAACGGGTTCTGGCTGAGTTTAGGCGGCCGTTACATGAACCCGATCTGGATTATTATCGGTGCCATTTTTGTCGGTACCTACTTTTCGATGATTGGCGCCGCGGGCGGTATGCTCATGGCAGCCTTCCAGGTAATGGTCGTACAGACCGCCGGAGTCCTCGGAATCAATGCGGCCAATGTACTGCGGCCCTCCAACATGGCCTTGACCCTGTTTTCGCCCCTGGGTTCGTTCTACCGCTACGCGGTTAAAGAACGGCGGGTGGCCTGGCCCGTAGGCATTTCTTTCGGAGTCGGTATTTTCCTCGGGTCGATCTGGCTGGGCAAATATGCCGTTCAATATCTTCCGATGGGAACCTACAAAGAATGGCTGGGGCTCCTGGTGGTGCTCATGGGAATCCAAACCCTATATGAACTTTCGCCCAAAATGATGGAAAAGCGCAAGAACATCAAAGCGATGGTGAAAAAATTCAATGATGCGGTTGCCAAAGCCAGATCCGAAGGCACTTCGGTTGAAATGGGCAGTATCGAGGCCGTAAAAACCGGATTAACCGATTATCGCTTCAAGTTCTGGGGTGAAGAGTTTACCATTAATCCGCTGATGTTCGGCCTTCTGGGCCTCGGGATCGGTATTGTCTCAAGGAGCTTTGGCATCGGCGGTGGATTTTTGCTGGTACCGGCCATGACAACCCTGGGTGCCCTTCCCATGTATGTGGCCGTTCCGATCTCCCTGATTGGAACGTCCTTCAGCAGCATCGGCGCCTTTATCGGTTACCTCATCAATGGATATCTGCCGGACCTGTGGTTGATGATCAGCATCATTATCGGCGGATTTTGCGGCGGTATGCTCGGCAGTCGCGCGCAGAAGCTTTTCAGTGAAAAAACGCTGAAAATCGTACTGGCGGTCACGCTGTTCTTTCTGTTCTTCCGGTTTTTCAAAATCGAGATCTGGATATAGCGGAAAGATAGTCTAAAAACAGTGAGCGGAAAGGGAGCATCAACTCCCTTTCCGCTTCGGTCAACGGGAGATATAGCAGATGGATGCATTTCTTGATATGCTTTGGTTTAAGATCCTTATCGGGGTCCAGCACCTTAAAAGCCTCATGGATATAATCGTCAGTCCTTTGAATGCATTGGGACCGGCTGTGGCTATTTTTGCGATTGCTTTTGCAGCCGTGCTGTTCACCAAGTTTCTGACAAAAATCATCAGGACCGAACGCTACCGACAATTACGGCAGGATTTTGAGTACTGGTTCAACCTGCGTCAGGATGCTTTGAAATGCAAAGATTCCGAGAAATCCAGGCTTATGGCCAAAAATATTGATCGCGCCAAACTAAACAAAGCCTACTATGACTATTTTTTTGAGGGATTTATGCTCAGCCTTGCCAGCAAATTTTTGCCGATTCTGGTTTTGTTGGCCTATGTTAATGAGGCTTACCAGCCCAACAATTTGCTCAAACTCTTTGGACGGGATTATATATTCACATTCGGAGGGGGCAATGCAGAAGCCACCTTTGTGGGGGCCGCTTTCTGGTTTGTGGTCTCGATTATGCTGATATATCTGATGATTTTTACCTTTAAGAAGGTCATGAAGTTTAATGGCGGAGTCGTTAGCGACTAGATCCCTTCCCGATTGGGTCCAATTCCCGGTGGAAATCAGAAATATTTTTTGACCTTTGGTCAGCGGCCAGTTGGATAGACATCCCCCCAACCCCCAGTTTCAGCATCCTAGCAGAAACTTTAGAATACGCAGCATTCACTAATCGGCGACTACCAGCAAAGCGAGACGCCGACCCCTTCAAAGGGCCTTTCTCATATCCCCAAATTTGCTGCCCGCTGATTCTAATGCTTGCAAATCAGGCTGGATGCTTCTATATGAAAATGTAATGGGCCGGAATTGACCAGCCTGATCATTTCAGTGGATATCTCCACTTTGACATAAGCCATATAGAGTCTAAATATTGATGTATTGGTATTAATTCAATTGGCGGAAAGAAAATGAAACCCGGATTAAAATCAGTCGTATTTTTTATACCCCTTATAGCCTGGTTTTGGCTGGTACCGGGCAATGCGCTGGCCACCCAGGGGCACGGGGGGATCGAAGGCGTTTATGCCCATCAATTCGCCCATATATTCTTCATTGTTTCCATGGGTATTCTCATATACTGGTTGCGGGAAAGAAAGCTGGTGCGGGAAACCGGGTGGCGCTTTATCCAATATGCGGCCCTGTTTTTCATCCTCTGGAATATCGATACGATTTTCGTTCACGCCCTGGATGACCAGTTCAGGATCATTCAAACGCAAAGTGTCGGAACCTGGCAAATTCAAATTGAAGATGCTTACAGCCACAACGTCATCAAACTGTTTTACTACTTCGCCAAGCTGGATCACTTACTGTGTGTGCCGGCCCTTGTCCTGCTTTATCTGGGGTTGAAACGGCTCAAGGAAACCAGCGCTGGTGATTCAAAAGCTAGCTGATTTATCATTGCTCCAGTCCTTGTTATCACAAACTGATATAGTGAAATTAACGAATGCCTAAAATGAGTAAAATTAAGGAAGCGCAACGCTCTGTCTCTCTTAATTAAATGACAGAATACCAAAAATTTAGCTCATTTTAACAATATAGCTTACAGCCTTTTAAAATTTGGAATAAATATTGTTATGTTAAACTGGGCGAAATAGCTGTGATCCTATCCTCCATACCTATTCGAACGGTCGATCTGCTGGGGTCGGTATTAATGATCGTTTTTTCATTCCTATGCCTGGGCCTGGTCCGGGAATTGCGGCGGCGTGATCGCAACAACGTCATATGGATCTATCTGCTGTTGGTTTGCATCGGCTTCGCCAGCTTTGCCATATCGAGATCAGCCGGGCACATTCTCAAGCAAATCCTGACCATAGCAGGACAATCGGAAGTGTGGGCGTCCATCGGCCCCTTCAGCGGAGCCATTAACACCTTCACGTTTATTTTCGTGGCTTCTGTGACATTGTTTTTCGAAAGGGTCTGGAGAATTTACCGGCAAATCGAAGAAGACAGCCAAATTTTACAGTCCACGCGTGATAAACTGCTTTATCTGAATCAGAACCTGGAAAATCTGGTTGAGGAACGCACTGAAGAACTGGCCCTCTCTGAACACAAATTTCGCCGCATTTTTGAAGTATCACAGGATATGATGCTGGTAACCCGCAAGGACGGCAAGATTGTGGAGATGAATCCTGCGGGGTTTACGATGCTCGGATATGATGAAAAACGGACTTCATTGTACGATAGCCTATTTGCCGATTTTCTCGCCGATACTTTCGACTGGAATTCAATTCAGGAATCGATCGATCAAAACGGATTTGTATCCAACTTCGAGGTAGAACTCAAGCATAATGACGCCCGGCACATCCGGTCATTGGTCAGTGCGAATCTTGATAAAGGTTTGTCGGAAAAAGAAGATACCATCCACTTCCTGGTCAAGGATATCGAACAGCGCAGGCAGGTCGAAGAACAAATCGCACAGGCAGACAAGCTGGCTTCCATCGGGCAGTTGTCAGCAGGTATTGCCCATGAAATCAATAATCCAATGGGAATTATTCTGGGATACACCCAGCTGCTTTTGCGCAATGAAGACCGGGATTCCGAAAAATACGCTGACTTGAAAACCATCGAAAAACACGTGCGCAACTGCAAGTCGATCGTGGAAGGCCTGCTTAATTTTGCCCGCACCTCCAAACCCAGAGAAGATGTCATTCGTATTGACGAAGCCATCGATGACGTGTTGAGTTTTATTCAACAGCACGCCGGCCTGGGGAACATCGAAGTGAGAAAGGAGTATAATCCCGCTTTGCCGCAGATGCTTCTGGACGAGAAAAAAATCAAACAGGTGCTCATGAACTTGATTATGAATGCCAAGCATGCGATCGGCGACAAGGGCGTTTTGTCTCTTTCAACTTCGATGAACACATCCGGCCATCAGGTCATGGTTCGAATTGCTGACACCGGATACGGTATTGAAAAAAAAAACCTGCCGCAAATTTTTAATCCATTTTTTACAACCAAACCCACGGGGGAAGGTACCGGTTTAGGCCTTTCGGTCAGCTACGGAATCATAAAAAATCACGGTGGTGAAATTTTGGTGGAAAGCAAAGCCGGTGAAGGGTCAACCTTCACGATCGTATTGCCGGTCAGGCAACCGGGTGCAGGGAAATAACATGACTAAAGACATACTAATAGTTGATGATGAAATCGATATGCTCCAGTTGTTGAAGCGCAGCCTGGAACCGGATTTAAAATGTCGGATTGAAACGGCAACGTCCGGCCGGGAAGCACTGCGGATGCTTTCTCAAAAAACATTCGATCTGGTCCTGGCCGACCTGAAAATGCCCGGCATGGACGGGTTGGAACTGCTTGACGCCGTAAAACGTGATTTCCCGGATTTGACGGTAGTCATGATGACCGCCTTCGGCGGCGTGGAAACAGCCGTTGAGGCCATGCGAAACGGCGCCTATGACTTTATTTCCAAGCCTTTTGATCATGAAACCATCATCGTGCGCCTGGAAAAGGCCCTGGAAAGAAGCTGTTTGCTAAAAGAAAATGTTCGACTTCAACTGGAATGCCGCGGACGGGTGGATTTTCAGAAAATTGTCGGCAACTCCAGGGTCATGAGCCGTCTGTATCAAACGATACAAATGGTGGCCAAGACGGATCTGACGGTGCTGATTACTGGCGAGTCCGGTTCCGGCAAAGAGTTGGTTGCCCGAGCGGTTCACAACCTGAGCAATCGCAGCCAAAATCGATTTGTGGCGGTAAACTGCCCGACATTGCCCGAAAACATTCTGGAAAGTGAATTATTTGGATACAAAAAGGGGGCCTTTACCCATGCCGCCCAGGATAAAATCGGCCTGTTCCAGGAAGCCCATCGAGGCTCGATTTTTCTGGATGAGATTGGTGATATCAGCCCGACCATTCAAACCAAACTTTTACGCGTGCTGCAGGAAAAAGAAATTAAACCGCTGGGCGACACCAAATCCATTACAGTCGACGCGCGTATCGTTGCGTCGACCAATCAAAATATTGAAGAAAAAATTAAGTCCGGTGAATTCAGGGAAGATTTTTTCTATCGTTTAAACGTGCTGCCCATTAAAACACCTGCGCTGAGAGAGCATCCGGAAGATATACCGCTGATTGCCAGCCACCTGCTGGAAAAGCATTGCACCAAAATGAATAAGCCGTATAAAAAGGCATCCGCAGATCTCATGGAAGTATTTCTGAGTCGGGCCTGGGAAGGTAATGTGCGGGAGCTTGAAAATGTCCTGATGCAGGGAATCCTGTACTCAACGACCGATGAGATCTGTCTCGCGGACGTGGATTTAGGCTCCAACAAACCAGCGAGTTCCCGGGCCGCAGGGGCATTTCAGGATCAGCCGTATAAAGCGGCCAAAGAGCTGGTTCTCAAAGAATTTAATCATAATTATATCAGCCGTTTGCTTGAATCCAACAGCGGTAATGTCACCCGCGCGGCTCGGCAGTGCGGATTGGAAAGACAGGCCCTGCAGCAGATCATGCGCCGCTATGAGATCAAGGCCGATGCCTTTCGCAGGTAAAATATATTGAAAACGTGGTTTTTCGGGCCAGGTCAGAGACAATCATCTCAGCCATAGAACAAATCTGTTCATGGCTTCAGTGTAGTTTCACACGAGGCTTATTTGCATGGCAAATGAAAATAATATTACCGAAATTAAAAAACGCCGTCTGAAAAATGCTTTATGGGGATTGTTCATCGGGGATGCGCTGGCCATGCCGGCTCACTGGTACTACAACACCGGTAATATTGTCAAAGATTTTGAGGGCGGCATTCATGGGTATGTCGACCCGCCCCATCCGCATCCCGAAAGCTTTATGGTGGGGATGGGATATCATCCGGATGTCACAACCGCCCAGCGCCTGGGTCGCGCCTATGATATTTTGCATGATCATGCACGCTTTTATCATACCAGTTACAGAGCGCTGCAAATCAGGAGCACCGAACGCGAAAGCGAGCATGGCAATCCAGTACCCCGCCTAGACGATCGCTACCATTACCATCACGGCCTAAAAGCCGGCGAAAATACCCTGGCAGCCCATCTCGTGCGGGTGCTGATGCGCTCGGTGATCAACCGCGGCCGCTACGACCCGGATACATTTCTGGCAGATTTTATCGGGTACCTGACCACGCCCGGACACAACCAGGACCCGTATACCGAGATCTATATCCGATGCTGGTTCGAAAACTATTCCCACGGCCTGCCGCCCCATGCCTGCGCCGAATTGCAGCGTCACGTGTGGTCCATCGGCTCCCACGGCGGCCTGATGCGACCCCTGGTGATTTCTGCTATTGCTGAAAGCGCATACCAGGGTCTGGGCCTTGCGATCGAGCACCAGAACCTGACCCATCGGTCGGAAAATGTCGCCGGAGCGCTCGGCGTACTGGTGCCACTATTAAACGCGCTGTTAAGCGGCGCCGATCCCCGCCAAGCAATTGCAACCTATGCACATCGGATCCGGGTCCCGCGCATTTCCGGAGATAAGCTGTTTGCCGCCTACCGTGATCACCAGGGCCCCGGCAATATACCCGCAGCCGAAATGTGGCAGTTTCACACGCTGCTAAGCGACGTCCCGTTTGAAGTGGACCAGCTTGTGCAGCAGCGTTCGGAACCGGATGTAGTTAACCATTTTTTTGCCACAGCCTGCTATCCGGAACATGGGTTGCCGCTGCTATTATATTTTGCCCACAACCACAAAGTTGATGTTGAAGCGACGCTGCTGGCCAATGCCAACGCCGGCGGGGACAATGTTCACCGCGGTATGGTCCTGGGATTGGTTGTCGGTGCCGCCAACGAAGACCTGCCGCAGCACCTCAAGCAGGGACTGACCGCATTTGAAGAACTGCAAGGTGAAATTGATGCTTTTGTTGAAGTCGTCTTAAACGGTAAGGCGATTTAGCTGGTTGCTTGATATATAGAAAGCGCAAGTCCAGGGCATCATAATTCCCATGTACATCTGCTATGATTAGAATTTTCACAAAACAAGCTCCATGAATTAATCCAATTAATGACAAATGCATTTCCCCTGAATTCTGCTTTTGAAAAACTTAAACATGTGCAAAGAGAAAATGAGAGGCTTTCAATTCCTGGCCGTCAGGCGGAGATTTCTCACCCCATCCGCCGTAAGGCCATGATCGTAATATCATCAAATTGTTTTTCACTCTGGATATGATCGTTGAGCTGGATTTTGATTTTTTTGATTAGCGCTTCGGCCGACAAAGAGGTATCCTTTAAAAGGCCGGCTATTCTTTTTTTGCCAAATGCTTCATCCGCTTTATTACGGGCATCAACCACCCCGTCGGTATAGATAAGCAGCAAATCTTCGGGTTCCAGTTTGACCGTGCGGGTCTTGAATGCTAGATCCGGATACAATCCGACTGCCGGGCCGCTGGGATCGAGGGTGGATTTGATTCCTTGCGCTCCGATGATTACCGGCGGTTCATGGCCGCCGTTGATATAGGTCAGGATGCCTGTGTCGGGATCGAGAATGCCGTAGAAGATGGTGGCAAACATGCCGGCTTCTTCGTGGGTAATCGAAATGTAGTTATTTATCGAGAGGATGGTTTTTTTTAAAATCCCGGCCGGATCCGTGGTTGGGTTGCCGATTGCCAGATGCCCGTCGCTGTGCGCCGTTCCTGAAAGAACCCGGATAAACGAGCGAAACAGGGCCATAAACAGGGCCGCGCCGACGCCCTTGTCACAGACGTCGGCGATGACCAGGCCGACTTTATTGTCTTTACCCAGGGTAAAGACATCATAGAAATCTCCGGCGACATGCCGTGCGGCTTGAAAATGAGTTGCCAGTTCCCAACCTTTGGGTGCCGGCAGCGAAGTTGGAAAAAATCCGGACTGAATTTGACGGCCGATTTCCAGTTCCCGTTCAGCCATTTTTCTCGCCCGTTCCGTTTGGGCAAATAAGAGCGCGTTTTCAATCCCCAGGCTGACCAAAAGAAAAAACAGGACGCATAATATGGTCAACAGGGGCCGGACGATCTGAAAAATAGCGCCGCCATAGAAAAAGAACACTGCGGCCAGGCCAAGATAGGCTCCGATGAGGAACATCGTGCCCAGAGACAGCGCCGGGGAAGAATATCGCACCGACAAGAATACCACCAGGACCAGCAAGCCGATCTCAATCAACACCGCAGCGAATGACGGCAGCTCGCGCAGAAAAGAACCGGTCAGAATATTTTGCAGAACCAGAGCGTGTATTGCACCGGAGGACAAAAGTTTACGTTCGCCGCTGGTTCTGGTTTGATACTTTGTTTCGACGGTTTCGGATACTATCGCGATCTTGCCGGACAGTTGTTTTGTTAATCGAACCCGCTCGGCCTGATTCTCCGACGCCTGAAAGATTTCACTATAGCTGTAGTGGGGGATGCCATCCCATGATTGTGCGATATTCAGGATCATACTGCCGCTATGATCAATGGGAATGACGATATTCCGTGTCCCGGCGCCCCCAACCGGCTGAGCATCTCTTAGGGTAATGGAACTCCCCGGGGTCACGACAACTTGTTGTGCTGAAACGTTCAGGTAATCACAAAGTACCCGCAAAGAAAGGCTGGGGTAAATGACCCCGCGATATCGGACAAGCAGGGGCAAGCGCCGAATAATGCCATCAGGATCGGGCGTCAGGTTGAGGAAGCCGAAACCCTTTGAAACCCGGGATAGGGCATCGTAGGGGAGCCGGGGTTCAGCACCGAACCACAAATGTCGGGGGGCACCATCAATAAGAATCTGCCACCTGTTGGGTTCGGCATTCTGGCGGCGTTCGGCCGGTGAGGGTGCAGGTTCGGTTTCTGATTCTTTGGATAGCCGTTCATAGTTTAGGCCGTAGTAAACATTGCCGGCGATGCGGGTGGCATCGATTAACGGTTGATCATCCGATTTGCTTATTTGATCCGTAAAGATGAAATCGATCAGCTGGGCTGATACACCCATGGCCGCCAGATTTCGAATTATCTGTGCATGCTGGGGACGGCTGAAGTATAGATTGGCATCGATGTGGACAATGGCATCCGTATGATGTTGTTTGACGGGATTTAACTGCGGGCGCAGCACCAACAGACGATCGATGATCCGCGAATCCCAGGCTTTGAACTTCTCCTGGAACACCCCGTAAACGATGTGGCAGACGATCAGGGCACCAAGAGCCAGCAAGATCCTGGTTTGCAGTTTGCGCTTTAATGTGGCCTTCAATCCCGGAAAATCCTATCTTTCTTGAAAGATTAAATTTAAATCAAACAGCAACATGTACCTTGCCGGTGCCGGACCGTCTGCACCTTCAATGTTAAAAGTGCGCAGATCGATTTTGAACGAGCCGCTGACCAACAGTCGCGGCCGGCCGTCTTCACCCATAACCGGTTCGATTTGAGTCATGGAAGTCAACGGGATGCTCTTGCCCTTTAAGGTAAATTTTCCGGCGACGAATGCCGGGGACAAGCGACCGTAGGTAATCGGTTGATTTTCGCCTGAAATTTTTTCGATATCAAATCTGGCGGCGGGAAATTTTTTGGAATAAAGCATCATGCTGCCCTGGATGGCCTCATCCAATCTGGGGTCTCCCATGGTAATATTACCACGGGTAGCAATTTCAACAAAACCTTGCGCACCGCCCACCATTCGGTTTTGGGATAAGAAAAGTTCACCGCGGCCTGATTTTACTTCTCCGGCATAGTTGTCCAAAGGCGCCGGGAACCGGAACTGGATCATGGGCGGATCATCCGGCCCTGAATCCGTCACGATCCACTCCTGGGGGACCACGGTCGAAACGGCCATTCCGGCAGTTTTCGCCTTTGGCGCCGGCGGCAGAGGCAAACCTATCTGCTGCCACGATTTTCGGGGTGTGTTTTTTTTTACCGGATCGAAGCTGTCGCCACTTGCGGGATCTGCGGTAATACGAACGACTGCATCCTCACCTGCGGCAGAAGCCTTGCGAAATAATTTTTGATATTTCCCCCAGGGTCCGATGATTTTTTTTGAAAATACCGGCGCCTTGCAATCATATTGGGAGAAAACCACGACGGTTATAAACAGGGTGCCGTCGTCTGATAGCCAGGGATTAAAGTCCATGTAAAATCCCCGGTCGGCACGGTCCAGCTCGACTTTTTTTTGGATGTCAAATTTTTTAAACCCTTTGGCTATGCTTTTCAAGGCTTTTGCCACAAAAGCGTCATGGTCATAATCAGCCGGACGGGTTCCGCTAACCGGTGCCACTTTCAGCGGCGCCCATACCCGGCTGCGGCCCCGGGACCAAACCGGGATATTTTCACGCCGATTGCGCTCTTTTCCTTGGGGCACAAACCGGGATGTGCGCATAAAATTTCGAATGCGCCCGGGGGTTGTCGTGCGGCCCTGATAAACCGATCTGCCGCGGTAGTTCTGATAAACGATCAGGGGGGTGAGCGCAACTTCTGTGGGTGCCCCATTGCGTGCATCCACCACATGTACACTGACCCCCATCGCATCTGCCAGTTTGCGAATTTTCGGCAGCGAGCGTTGCCGAAAAACATCATCTACGGAGGATGAATTCGGCTGCACAAATACGATCAGCTGCCCGGATTCCGGGCTTGCCCTGGCACTTTGGGGCAGAACGAGGAAAATTGACATCAGAAGCGCCGTAATCCAGGGGATACTGGCTTGGGATTTTGAATTATCTTTTTGCATGTCAGCCCAGCCGCTGGCCGCGGGCGTCCAGTCTGATCGAAAAAGAAACTACATTTTTGTAATAAACGATGTAGTTTCATAAGAGTTTATTGTCGAATTCCTGAAACACTGACAGTAATTCCAATTTCATCGCTAACTCCGCCCAGCATAAAATCCATGCCGAAATCACTGCGTTTAATGGTGAAAGAGGTTTCAAAACCGCGCCGAAAATTACCCCACGGATCTTTGCCCGAGCCAGTTTGTTTGGCACTCACTGTCAGCTTGCGGGATTTGCCAAGAAGCGTCAAATTACCGGTAACCTGGTAAGTGTCACTGTTTATTTTCTTTACCGACGTACTTTTAAACGTCACGAGCGGATGTTCCCCGGCATCAAAAAAATCCGGGCTTTTGAGATGATTGTCTCTTTTTTCAACTGCCGTGTCGATATTATTGGCGTCTACCTGCATTTCGATCGAACTCTTAGAAGGAGATGATTCGTCATATGTAAAAGTTCCGGTCGGACCGTTGAATCGGCCGTAGACAAAAGTCACGCCTGAATATTTGACTCGATATACGACCGAGGTATGGGCCGGGTCCAGTTTGTAGGTCTCAGCGGCATACGCCGAAACGGAGAATATAGCCAATAGTCCAAAGACCAATACTGCCGGATATATATTCAAATTGCGTCGTGTTTTCATTTGACCCTCTTTAATTTTAATCATATTGCGTTCTAATTATTTCTCTACGCTATATTTTTATATACAGTTGCGATCCTTAAAGCGAACAGATTGAAAGGTAATACGATATAAAAAACTATAAGGCACATATCGTTGACCGGCAAGAAGCGTCATGGCTAAAACGCAATAAAAAAGGGATTCTGCTGTTGCAGAATCCCTTTTGGATTATCTTCGGGAAATAGTGAGATATAGGATATAAGTCCTATAAGCCCTATATTAAAGGTACCGGAATACTATCAGGTGGCAACCCCGGCTAAATCCGAATCCAGCTTAATGCCATATTTTTTAATGCGCTTCCAAATGGTCACCCGGCTCACCCCCAAGATGCGCGCGGCTTCGGATTGATTGCCGCTGACCTGGCGCAGCGTATTTATCAACCTGGTTCGATCTTCTTCCCATGACGCCGTGCTTTGATGGTGATTCACTAAAGGCCTTCTGTCGTTGGCTGAAATTTTCGGGGGGAGGTGTTCTTTGCCGATCCAATCATCCGAACACAATACAAATGCATATTCAATGGCGTTGCGCAATTCCCGAACATTGCCCGGCCATGAGTAGGTCAACAGGGCTTCCATAGCTTCAGGGGTCAGGCCGACAATTTTTTTACTGCCTTTTGCGGCATTTTGTTCAATGAAATTTTGAACCAGCAGGGGGATGTCCTCGTATCGTTCGGCAAGTGACGGGCAGTTGAGGGGAAATACATTGATCCGGAAAAAAAGATCTTCGCGAAATAAATCCTGAATGATCAAGGCATCGAGATCTTTGTTGGTGGCGGAAATAATTCTTACGTCCACTGCGATGGTTTTGTGATCACCGACCCGTTCAATTTCTTTTTCTTCCAGCACCCGCAGAAGTTTTACCTGGGTGGCCAGCGGTATGTCACCGATTTCATCTAAAAAAATGGTACCATTGTGGGCCGCCTCGAAGCGTCCGATGCGCGTGCGGTCGGCACCCGTATAGGCGCCTTTTTCATGGCCGAAGAGTTCGCTTTCCAGCAGGTTTTCATTCAGGGCGGCACAGTTTACCTTGATAAACGGTTTGTCTTTTCGCAGGCTTTCCTCATGAATGGCCCGGGCCACCAACTCTTTGCCGGTGCCGCTTTGCCCATGAATTAAAACCGGCGCATCGGTCCGGGCGACATTTTCGATGAGTTCTAAAAGATGCTGCATCGGCGGTGATTCGCCCAGAAGACCATGGTGATCCTCCTCCAGGCGGCAGCTTTTGCGCAGGGTTTCAATTTCCTGCTGCTGACGCACAATTTCAGAGATATCGGTGAAGGTTTCGACGGCACCGATCATTTGCCCTTCAGAATCTCTGAGTACGGCTGCATTCTTGACAACATGCAGCGCCCGGCGGTCTTTTTTGGAGATCAAGCATTTTTTGGCCTTGACGCTTCCTTTTACATACAGCTGGCACCACTGCTCACCCGCACCGCGGCCATAAAGTTCACAGCCGGTGCAATTTAAGGTTCGGCAATTCTTGCCGACCAGCTCATCGGCTGAATACCCGGTAAGCTTTTCCGCCGCCGGATTCATCGCCAGGATATTTCCCTGCGGATCCAGAACCATCAAACCATCTTGCAAGGTATCGACGATTGTTTTCCAGTATTTGGCTATTTCCATCAGCATGCACTCCGTTCACGCAAAATTCGTGCGCTATTTTTTTCATTTGGTGCTGAAATAGAAAAAATTGAATAAAATACGAAGCATATAAGAATTTATCCGCCGAATCTTCGATCAAAGAACGTAATTGAGCAATTAAAGTGTAATATACATTCTCACTGAACCTGTTTTTCAGGGCGGAATAGTTGCGGAAACTGTTAACTCTGTTAACTTATTAGGTGTTAACTTAACACTCGTTGTTAACCATTACAATGAAAAAAATGGTGTATTTCGGGTTTGCCATAGATTTTTTTAATCAACATTCACTTTGTCATAAATGGCGCCCTTACCCTGTTCGGTTTCGGCACAGCGGAGGCGGCGCCCAATTATGGGAGACTGACTTGGCTGTCCCTGAAGGCGGAGGCCTTGGTTAATATGGTCGGCGCGTTTGCAGTCCTGCCGTTTATTAGGGCGCACGTGTAAATGATTACCGCCGATCCCACCCAGTTTGCCCACATCCGGGCCATGACCGCGGACGGGGAAGAAGTGACGGACGAGGAATCGATAGCTGACTGGGAGTACAAGACATAAAATTAGAGGGGGCCTATTTTCCAAGGTCCCCTCTAATTTTATATTGGTTCACCTTAAAAATTCAGCCCCGGAAAGTGTTAACCTGTTAACTTGACGGGGGTTAACACTTGCCTTTCCAAGTTGCATGCCAAAAATTTCCAATCTCAAGATTTGAATATATTTCAGCATGTTAAGATTTTTCAAAAGTATAAATAAATTTGGCACAAGGATTGCTAAATAACACTTCCTGAATAATTGATTTTAGAATGTGCTCTAAAAAATCTTAAATAGAGATTAATCGTTCATATCTGTAAACCAAATTTTCACATAAATTTAAATCAGAAAGGAGAAAATCATGATTCGAAAATTAATTGTAACCGCAATGGCATTGTTTTTTGTATTTTCCGCAGCGGGAATGAGTTTTGCGTTGGATAAAGGCAACAAACGCAAGGGCAAATACACATATCGCAAAGTATACAAAGCGTGCTTTGAGCGTGGTGCGGTTGAGTCCAAGACGCCCCCCATCAGCCCGGCCGACAAAACCCAGGCCGAGTGGGATACCTTATTCACAGAAAAAGATTTTACTCAGTTCGGCTGCGAGGATGAGTGGAATAATCTGGATGATGCTCAGGTCACGGATATATACACCTATTTATATGAACATGCGTTCGATTCGCCGACGCCGGCCAAATGCAAGTAAATTGGAATTTAGAAGCCCGGGCTCCGGTGCCGGGCTTTAATTAAAAAGAATTAAGGCGTAGTTACATTTAACGGTTAACAAAAGAGGAGGAAGTTATGCAATTTCGTAAATTGTCAGTCATATCTTTGATGTTGAGCCTGACCCTGGTGCTCGGCATCGGATATGCAAGCACGTCTCTGGCCTCAGATACAGCCAAGTCGGGAGAGTCGGCCGACTGGAAGTTTCATGCTATTGTAGATGTGGCCTTTGTCCAGCAGTACGCTAAATTGCCGCTGACAGAAGAGGTCATGATCATCGATTCGCGACCCTACAAACCCAAGTATGCCAAAGGTCACATTCCGACGGCGGTCAGCATTCCGCACACTCAGTTTGACAAGATGACCGACAAACTGGCGGCGGATAAAAATGCACTGCTCATTTTTTACTGCCAGGGCCCCACCTGAAAGCTGAGTCATAAATCCGCCAGGAAGGCGGAAAAACTTGGTTACACCAATGTCAAAGTTTTTACCGACGGATTCCCCGCATGGATGAAAGTTCCGGGCAATTATGCGGCAGTTTCTATTGAATATGTCGCCAAACAGTACGAAGACAACACGGCGGTCATGGTTGATTCGAGGCCCAAACGCCCGAAATTCGATAAAGGGCATATCCCGTCTGCGATCAGTATCCCCGACACCCAGTTTGACAAGTTGAAGGGCAAACTGCCGGCGGATAAGTCGACACCGCTCATTTTTTACTGCGGCGGCTTTACCTGAAAGTTGAGCCACAAATCCGCCAGGAAGGCGGTTAAACTTGGATACACGAATGTTAATGTTTTTGCTGCCGGATATCCGGCCTGGGTAGCTGCATACGGCAAAGGCGCCTCAGTCGCCGTTGCTTCCGCTAAATCTGCCAAACCGACCATGCTTAAATCAGGCAAGGAAGAGGGCAGCATTGATCAGGATACTTTTGTAGAGATTGTCAAGCTAGATCCGGAAAGTATCATGCTGATCGATGTACGCGATGCAGATGAATTTAGCAAAGGCTCATTTAAAACTGCGGTCAATATCCCCGTGGATAATCTCGAAGAAAAAATCAGCACACTGCCGGCCGACAAACCGATTGTGTTCGTATGCGGCACCGGTGCCCGCAGCGGTGAATCCTATTACATGGTTCAGGATGTGAGACCGGCACTGAAAAACGTCTACTACCTGGAAGGGACATTGACCTTCAAAGAAGACGGGTCATTTGAAATCACGGATCCGGTCTCCGGATAAATTGTCAAATCCTTTGGCAAATGCTGCAACCGTCAATCATGGGCGATTGCAGCCTTACCGAATTATTTTTTATAGTAATTCTTAAATAAGTTGGAGCCGAATATGGAAATTACGAAAAGGATACTTCCTCTTCTTAAACATACTGTTTTTCTGTTTTGCTTCCTGATGCTGTGGGGACAAATTGCGTCTGCTGCAGAATCAAAAGAAGATCAGACCCCGGGGCGGGCCATGGCCCAGCAGGCCACCAAATCCAAAAAGCTTTGGCGCACAACCGACCATTCCAAACACAAGATCCTGCAAAAAGATTTTAAATCCGGCGAAGAACTGACCCAGGCCTGCATCTCCTGTCACTCCGAGGCCGAGAAACAATTCCACAAGACCATTCACTGGACATGGCTGGCGGATCCATCAGATAAAGATAGAAAATACGGCAAGGCCGGCAACTCCTTTAACAACTATTGTATATCCACCAACAAAACAATGGACGCCGGCTGTCTGTCCTGCCATCCGGGTTGGGGCAACTCAAAGGAAAGCCCGGTAAATTGTCTGGTCTGCCATAGCAAGTCGAGTCTGAATTTTGATGAGGCCATGACAGATATCCAGGGGTTTCTCGAAGAGGGTGACGATGAGTCCAAGGAAATCGCTGGTGAAATCCAGGCAGAACTGCGTGACGCTGCCCAGGATATCGGGCTGCCGGGACGCAAGAATTGCGGCTCGTGCCATTTTTACGGCGGTGGCGGTGACGGCGTCAAACACGGTGATCTGGATACGTCCCTTGCCAAACCCAGTAAGACACTCGATGTCCACATGGGGGTGGATGGCCAGAATTTTAATTGTACCCGCTGCCATACAACAACGCTGCACGATATATCCGGGCGCGTTTACACGCGGCCGGCGGCCACAGATCGAAAGAGTCTGGTGGAAGATGACCTGACAACCAAGATTACCTGTGAATCCTGCCATACTGCCCAACCCCATAAAAGCGGCAAAAAGATGAATGAACATACCGACAAGGTGGCCTGCCAGAGCTGCCATATATCGGAGTTCGCCAGAGTTAATCCCACCAAGATGTCGTGGGACTGGTCAAAATCGGGCAAATTGAAAGACGGCAAAAAATATAAAACCAAGGATGAATTCGGCAAATTTGATTATCTGACCATCAAGGGGCAGATGAAATGGGCCAAAAACGTTAAACCTGAATACTCCTGGTATAATGGCGTGATCAAGTCGGTAACGGCCAGCGATAAGATCGACCCTGCCGGCATCGTAAAAGTTTCCTGGCCGGAGGGAGATCGCCAAGATCCAAATTCACGGATCTATCCATTCAAGGTGCACAGCGGAAATCAACCCTATGACAAGGTCAACCAGACGTTGCTGATGCCGCTGCTTTCCAGTAAAAAAGGCTATTGGACCACCCTCGACTGGAACGAGGCGCTGACCATTGGCCAGGAATCAATGGGTCTGCCTTTTTCGGGAGAATTCGATTTTGTAGAAACGACCTATGTGTTTCCGATCACGCACATGGTCGCACCCAAGGATCAATCCCTTTCGTGTACCGAATGCCATTCGAAAACCGACAGCCGCTTGGCGGATCTGCAAGGCTTTTACATGCCCGGCCGCGACGGCTCAAAGCTCCTTAACTATGCCGGCTGGGGCGTTGTGCTGGCCAGTTTGATGGGGGTGTTGATCCACGCCCTGGGCCGCATTTTCAGCAGGGGCAACGGCCGCAACAAGGAGAAATAAAACATGACGACCAACGGAAGAATGAAAAATATATACCTGTATGCCCGCTTTGAGCGGCTGTGGCACTGGCTGCAGACACTGCTGATCATCATCCTTTTGCTGACCGGCTTTGAAGTCAATGGCGCTTTTACCCTGTTGGGTTTCGGCACGGCGGTGGAGGTGCACAATTTTGTCGGGCTGACCTGGCTGATCGCGTTTGCCTTTTTTGCTTTCTGGATATTCACCACCGGTGAGTGGAAGCAGTATATCCCCACCACTAAAAAGATGTTTTCGGTGGTGCGCTACTACATGTATGGCATTTTTCGCGGTGAAGCCCATCCGGTGCCCAAGCGCAAAGAGGCCAAGCACAACCCGCTGCAGCGCATCGTGTATCTTAACCTGGCGGCGATACTGCTGCCGGTGCAGATGGTGACGGGCTTTTTGTACTGGGGCTACAATTCCTGGGGCGAGTGGGGGTTGACTTGGCTGTCCCTGCAGGTGGTGGCCCTGATTCACATCGCCGGAGCGTTTGCCATCCTGTCGTTTGTTGTGGTGCACGTGTATATGACCACCACCGGCCACACCCTGTTTGCACATATCCGGGCCATGATCACGGGTTGGGAAGAAGTGGCAGACGAAAAATCGGTGGGTGACTGGGAGTACAAGACCAAAACCAACACCAAAGCCGTATAAAATAAGAGGGGACCTTGAAATACAGGTCCCCACTTATTTTCTATGAAACAAAATTTAATCTTTTTCCATACCGCCTTATTCCTGTCTTGAAATCATCGACGAAATAATGAACCATTGATTCCGGAAACTCAAACTTATGTAGGGCGGGTCTCTGTGCCCGCCAGATTCGTAAGATTGTGACATCCCGCGATATACTCGGCGCGGAGGCCGACCCTACTGATCCATTTCGGCATCGTTTCATATGAGTTGTTAGGACTTAGCACCTCGGTTTCCTGACACCTGAAACCCAGAACCCACAAACTGCGATATGGCTTCCCCGCCGAGGCAACTATTTCCAAGCGCAGTATTGGAAAATGATTAGACTATTAATGGTGTAAAAATGAATATCAGGCGAATTACTTCTTTAACGGCATTACTGTCGTTTGTTATACTGTTTATCACCATTGTGGTTCTATACATCGTGCCTCAGGGACGGGTGGCCTATTGGGCCGATTGGCGCCTGTGGGGGCTGACGAAAGAACAGTGGGGCGACATCCACATCAATATCGGCCTGCTTTTCCTGTTAAGTATTTTTTTACACATTTACTATAACTGGAGACCGCTTTTAAGCTATCTGAAAAATAAATCCAGACAGTTGAAGGTCATTACCCGCGAATTTAATGCGGCGCTGCTGCTTATCATATTATTTTCAATTGGAACCTATTTTGAAGTGGTGCCCTTCGGTTGGGTGCTGCAGTTGAATGACCATCTTAAAGATAAAGCGGCCGCAAAATATGGTGAGCCGCCTTACGGACATGCCGAGCTTTCGACGCTGAAAGCATTTGCTTCAAAAACCGGCCTTGATCTTGCCGGAGGCCTGAAGCGATTGAAACAGGCCGATATTGTATTCGATAATGAAAACCAGTCACTCAAGGATATTGCCCGGTTAAATAATGTTTCCCCCCAAAAGGTATTTCTGGCGATGAAGCCCGCAGTTAAACGCAACCAGTCAGAAGGCCTGCCGCCAACACCACCGGCAGGAACGGGCAACAAAACCCTGATTGAATTCAGCAAGGAATACCGCTTCGAAATTCAACGAGTGCTAAAAGGTCTCACGGATAGCAATATATCGGCCGGCGCCGATATGACCATCAAACAAATTGCCCGGCAAAACGATATGGCACCGACGGACGTTTATTCCCGCTTGCGACAGATTACGGAAAGCCATGACTAGGCGCTTAGCGACATCACATAGACAATTTATTCTCGATGTTGCCGTGCGCGTTGAAATTTGAGAGGTTTCAGGTTTCAGGACATAGCGCCTCGGTTTCCTGACACGCGAATCCTGACACCATATCTGCAGAAGAAAACGGGAAAAAAGTCGAGTCCAGGTGCATCAAGATACAGGTACCTTTTCATCATCCCAGGTACAGGCTAAATTACCATGGCATATACCATCCCGGAGTCCCGCCATACCGTTACCTTAAAGTCACCTTCTTCAACGGTATATTTTCGATCTCCGTCAAAACGAGCGTCCACTTCGTATTGATTGATCACAAAAAGTGAAGCGCGCTTGCCTTTTGAATTGCAGAAAATGAGTGCAGCGTCAATTTTTCCTAAAGCGCATTTGCGCCCGCCCAGAAGGCTCAGCCCCAATTGCTTCAGATCCGGCAACCGGACATCATAGCCTAAGCGCCGGGTAAACCATTGACCAATGTCGGCGACTTCCCCGGCCCGAAAAGCCATTTCCATACTGGTATCCAAATGATTGGCAATGCCGAGCGTCACCACCTCATCAACTGTTTGCAAATGACCTGAAAAAGGATTCAGCAGCATCACCAGCACCAGGGCGGCCATCGATAAGGCCGGCACCACGGTTTTCCACGATACTGCTGGAGATCTTACTAGCCGTGGCCGGGATTCGGATTCGATTTTACGCCGGGCGCGCGTGATCAAGCCCGGCGGCGGCTCAACGGTCTGCATCCCATTTTTTAACATTGCATCAAGTGTCAGATCGGTTTGATATAGTTCTTCACAGGTTGGGCAAGCCTGTATATGATCCTCAACCTGACGGAGGGCATTTTCATCCGCAGAACCTTGATGGATTAGCCATTGTTTGAATTCCTGACACGTCACCATGGGTATTCACCTCTTTATGTTTAATCGAATAACTTTTTTTGCCTGAGGCTCTTTGATCGTCGACCGTAACAGCGCTTTTTTCATAACCTGCTTAGCCCGCGACAGGCGCGACATAACTGTTCCAATCGGCACATCCAGCATCTCGGAAATTTCCTGATAAGAGACGTCTTCCATGTAGTATAATATGAGGACTGCTTTATGCTTCTCAGGCAGCTTATCTAAAATTGACTGGATAGTCTCAGCCTCTACTTTTTTTTCATAGGCCGATGCCGCATCCTGCCGCAAAGAAACAGATTCAAGTTGTGATAGATAATCGACCCCTTCTTCAAATTCATCCGTCCGGGCGGGCGCCTTTTTACGCTGCCATTTTAGAAAATGGTTGCGCAAAATCGCAAACATCCAGCTTTTAAATTTCCGGCTGTCCCGCAGCTGATGAAATTTACGGTAGGCCGTATACAGCGTCTCTTGAACCAGGTCTTCGGCATCATAACGGTTGCCGACATACTTAAAGGCCACATTGTATAGGAATCGCGTTTGATCTTGTGCCAGATTCCAGAATACCTCGCGCTGATATTTTTTACGTCCCACAAAAGGAACCTGGCCGGTAATCCTTGAAAACTGCATCTATCTTCCAACTCCCTTCTATAGGCTTTCAGATAATGTTTTTGGCAAGGCTAGAAGGAGCCCCCGTGAATAAGGTGTACAAATAGTACATTGTTGAAGGGGGGCGACTGATAACGATGTCCAGAAACTTTATCTGGAAGACTATATGAATGTAGATCCAATTGGCTGAAGTTTTATTCCCTGTATTTATTGCGTCAGCCGGAATCAGACATATAAAATCCGTGCCGACATAAAATCATTATTAAGTAACATAAGTGAGTTGCCAGGGCTTGCAACCTTTAAAAAGTTTTTAGTTTGCACTCCCGGTCGACGAGCCGAATTTTTCTTGGATATAGTTTGCTGGGGCTGCATTAATCGTATTGCCGGACACAGGATTCCCCTTCTTGCCTCGCACCCTATGATCGAGGCTTAAATGACCGCTGCCTTCCAGAAAGGTAACCAACGCGGCCCCTGTAAAGGCGAATGCGTATGCGAAATTAATCCTCCCTGCGAAAATCATCGATACCCGCATTGTTTCATGGGCTTTATTTTCTTAGAGCCTCTCATTAAAGTTTTTATTCCCAAAAAAATAAAGCCGCCTTGATTCTCAAATACAATTTTCTTTTGAAAGGGGGATTAATAGGATGTCCCCAAACTCCAGAGATGCCGACAAACGAGAAGTCGATTTTGTTGTTGTGGAGAATGGAGATCCAGTCCAATTCATCGAATGCAAAACTTCAAATAAAGAAGCCAGCCCTTCTCCAAGGTATCTTAAGATTCGATTTCCATCCGTAGCGGCAACTCAAGTGGTCCTGGAACCGGATCTGGATTTGATGACCAAAGACGGCATACGGATTTGCGCGGCCCACCGGTTTCTCAACCTGTTGGTGTGAAGCAGCCTTCTATTTCCTTGACAGTTCCCTCGTTAAAAAATATTCATTCTCTAATAGAAATTTCGTGATTGTTGAGTGGTTCATAGATTCATCTGAGCAAGATCTACCCCTTAGTTGCATAAACAACATAGCAAAGATTAGATAATGGTCCACAATTGTTACCGATATCATCGCAAAATGACAAATTCCTGGATACCTCCTTTGGTGAATTCGAAGGATGGGGTTGATTTTGCCATGTTGTTTACCCTTGAAACAACGCGGAAAGCAGGAGGACTTCAGATCCTGTGTTGCTGAGGGTTCGAAGTAAAGAACTACGACTTCACCCTCAGACGCCTAGACTCTGAAGACCTCCGGCTTTTGCAACGTTGGGATCTACTCAACCAAATTCACACCCCATTGATATTTTTTTGCCAATGGGGGGCAACTGGAAGACTCTACCACTACTAAAGGAGGGCAAGCGATGAGAACCATTTCAAAGGTCATTTTCGGGGTATTTTTATCGATAGCACTGGTGTGCGGTTCTGCCGCCGCCGGTCAGCTTGTAATCGGCCTGGGATCCGAACCATCGTCCATCGATCCGCATTACCACAATCTGGGACCCAATAACCAGTTGGCCCGCCATATCTTTGAAAGTATGGTCCATTCGGATGAGAACCAGCGCCTGGGTCCGGGCTTGGCCGTGTCCTGGAAACCTATCAACGACACCACCTGGGAGTTTAAACTGCGCCGGGGCGTGACGTTTCACGACGGCTCGCCGTTTACGGCCGACGATGTGCTTTTTACCTTTGAACGAGCACCCAATGTCGAAGCCAGCCCTTCATCGTTTGCGCTTTACACCAAGGGCAAAACACTCAAGAAGATCGATGATTATACCATCCACATCATCACCGAGAAACCCTACCCGTTGATGCCCAACGACGTGTCCACGATCTACATTATTTCCAAGAAAAACGGGATGGGCGCCAAAACCGGCGATTATAACTCCGGCAAGGCCACCATCGGCACCGGGTCCTACAAGTTCAACGAATGGATACCCGGCGATAAACTGGTAATCGAGAAAAATCCCGATTATTGGGGTAAAAAAGCCCAGTTCGACCGGGTCGTGTTCAAGCCGATCAAATCAGATCCGACCCGGGTTGCCGCGCTGCTGGCCGGTGATGTCGATATGATTGACAATGTGCCAACCGCCGATATCCCCCGGTTGAAAGGCAGCGCCGACGTGGGGCTTTCCCAGGGGGTTTCCAACCGGGTCATCTACCTCCACCTGGACCAGTTCCGGGATGATTCACCGTTCATCACTAAAACCGGCGGCAAAAATCCCCTCAAGGACCAGCGGGTGCGCAAAGCGATATCTCTGGCGATTAATCGTCCTGCAATTGTGGATCGCGTCATGGAAGGGGTGGCCATCCCGGCCGGGCAGCTTTTGCCGGAAACCTTCTTTGGCGTCAGTCCCAAGCTTAAGCCTGAAACCTACAATCCGGAAGCAGCCAAGAAGCTTTTGGCCGATGCGGGATATCCGAACGGCTTTGGCCTCACCCTGCATGGACCCAACGATCGCTACATCAACGACGCCAAGATCTGTCAGGCCATCGGACAGATGCTGAGCCGGATCGGCATTGACACCAAAGTCGAGACCATGCCCAAATCCGTTTATTTTCGCAAAGCGTCGCGCGGCGGACCCAACAAGTCACCGGCCTTCAGTTTTATCCTGGTAGGCTGGGGCTCGGGAACGGGCGAGGCTTCATCACCGCTCAAGTCCTTGCTGCACACCTATGACAAGTCAAAAGGGTTTGGTGCTTCGAATCGGGGCCGCTATTCGAATGCTGAGGTTGACAAGTTAATCGAGCAGGCCCTGGCTACGGTGGATGACGGGAAACGCGAGCTGCTGCTGCAACAGGCGACCGAGATCGCGATCCAGGACCTGGGCATCATTCCGCTGCATTACCAGGTCAATACCTGGGCCACCCGCAAAGGTCTGGCATACACGCCACGCACGGATGAATATACGATGGTCATGAGCGTCGTTATAAACTAGACGGTGTTTGTCAGGAAATTAATTGTAATATGTTTACTGCGTGAGAGTTTAGGAATTAAGTACAAAAGGTTTCAGTGTTCAGGTGTCAGGCTATCAGAAGACAGAGGTCAGAAGACAGATGACAGAAATTGCTATTTAAAGCACTTTCGCCTTCAAGCAAACTGGCCGCTTGCGTGCCTATCCTGACACCTGATCCGCCTCCGGCGGAACACCTAAATCTTACAACCACGATTAGGTTGAAGTTCTTTCGTCCGATATAAGGCTCTCTTGCCGAATTAGGAATGCAAGCCCATGTCCGTCTTTATCATCCGAAGATTAATCCAATCGACGCTTGTCATTGTCGCGATGTCGTTGATTGTCTTTTTTTCGGTCAATGTGATCGGCAATCCGGTGGATATATTGATAAACCCGGAGTTCGATCAGGAGGAAATGGACAGGGCGATTAAAGCACTGGGACTCGATCTTCCGATTTGGCAGCAATATCTGCACTTTGTTAAAAATGCGTTTCAGGGTGACTTCGGGCGATCGTTTGTTTTCGGCGAGTCTGCGCTGAAGTTAATTGTACAACGTGTGCCGGCTACCCTTGAGCTGGCCTTTACGGCCTTGATTCTGTCGATCCTGATTGGCATACCCCTGGGTCTTTTTGCCGGACTCAACCCCGAATCACCGGTATCGAAAACCATCATGGGAGGATCGATCCTGGGATTCAGTCTGCCGACTTTCTGGGTCGGCATCATGATGATCATGGTTTTTGCGGTGATGCTGGGAATTCTGCCGTCAACCGGGCGGGGTGAAACCGTGACCATTCTGGGGATCCGGGTCAGTTTCCTGACCTTCGATGGTCTCAAGCACCTTCTAATGCCTGCCATCAATCTTGCCCTGTTAAAAATCTCACTGGTTATCCGCCTGACCCGCGCGGGCACCCGCGAAGTGATTTTGCAGGATTACGTAAAATTTGCCAGAGCCAAGGGGCTGAGCAACCGGCGGGTCATTTTCGTGCATGTGTTAAAAAACATCCTTATTCCGGTCATCACCGTGGTTGGGCTCGAACTCGGCAATTTGATTGCCTTTTCCGTCGTTACCGAAACCGTGTTTGCCTGGCCGGGTATGGGAAAATTGATCATCGATTCGATTCAATTGCTGGATCGCCCGATTATCGTGGCTTATCTGATGATTATCGTTTTTATGTTCGTTACCATCAATCTCGTGGTCGATATTTTTTACTCGGTGCTCGATCCGCGGGTTCGACTGCAAGATATAAAAGCATGACCGAAACGCCAAATTCAGAAAGTCCGACAGATTTTGCAGAGCCCGAAGTGCCCTCGGTCGAAACGAGCACGCGGCGGTTTATCTCTGATTTCACTGAAAATAAAATCGCCGTAGGTGCCTTGATCGTGTTGCTGTGTATTGTTTTAATCGCACTGTTGGCACCGTTGATTTCGCCTCAAAACCCGTATGATCTGGCAGAAATAGACATCATGGATGGCCGCTTGCCGCCCGGAACCGAAAGCATGACCGGCATGACTTTTTGGCTGGGCACCGACGATCAGGGCCGTGACATGCTTAGCGCCATATTCTACGGGCTGCGCATCAGCCTGGGAGTCGGCGCCATGAGCGGCTTCATCGCATTGTGTCTGGGTACCTGTATCGGCCTGGCAGCGGCTTATTTCGGCGGACGCGTTGATACCGTAATTATGCGGCTGGTGGATCTGCAGCTCAGTTTCCCAGCCATATTGATCGCGCTGATGCTGCTGGCGATTCTCGGCCGGGGAGTCGATAAAATTATCATCGCCCTGATTACGGTACAATGGGCCTATTATGCGCGTACCGTGCGCGGCAGCGCACTCGTGGAGCGCGGCAAAGAATATATCGAGGCCGCGCATGGCCTGGCCCTGGGCAAACCGCGGATTGTTTTCCGTCACCTGATGCCCAACGTGCTGCCCCCGCTGATTGTGGTCGGCACCGTCCAGGTGGCGCATGCCATTTTGCTGGAGGCGACCCTTTCCTTTTTAGGGATCGGCGTGCCCATAACGAAGCCGTCTTTGGGGCTGCTGATCTTTACCGGTTTTGAGTACATGATGAGCGGCAAATACTGGATCAGCTTTTTCCCCGGAATTGCCTTGCTGGTAACCATTGTCAGCATCAACCTGGTTGGCGATCAACTGCGCGATGTGCTCAACCCGCGCCTGCGAAGATAAGGAGGAACGATTCGTGGCAGGCGATAACCCGACACTGGCGGTAGAAGATCTGAAGACCTATTTTTTTACCAAGTCGGGTGTGGTGAAGGCTGTCGACGAGGCCGGTTTTGCGGTCAAACGCGGGAACATTATGGGGCTGGTGGGGGAGTCCGGCTGCGGCAAAACCGTTACCGGTTTTTCGATCATCGGTCTGGTGGATGCGCCCGGTAGAGTGGTCAGCGGGCGTATCCTGTTCAATGGCAGTGATCTGCTTGCCCTACCCGAGCTGCAGATGCAGCGACTGCGCGGCACCCGGATCGCCATGATTTTTCAAGACCCCATGATGACACTGAACCCGGTTTTACGGATCGACACCCAGATGATCGAGACCGTCCGGGCCCACGAGAAGGTGAGTCGGAAAGAAGCCTGGCGCCGCAGCCGTGATGCGCTGGGCCGGATTGGCA
>Ga0056115_1000223_pt1 | contig 27541 bp, 21 predicted proteins | sample WorMetOlspDAHAB1_FD_77007 | JGI IMG/M metagenome (GOLD analysis project Ga0056115, IMG submission 77007) | Marine gutless worms symbiont microbial communities from Max Planck institute for Marine Microbiology, Germany - Olavius sp. DAHAB.1 ...
AGGGAAGGTCTGGCGCGTAGGCCTGATGGGGTATTCATCTTCGGCTGACAACGTTCTTTTTTTCATCCCTGCGATTAGCCGGGCCCTGGCGCTGCAGGGTTATAAGACCGATCTGGCTGCCGGACTGGACGCTGTGCTGGCGGAGCTTGACGGCAATGGGAGTGCTTTCATGGTCCTGCAGGAAAAAGCGGCGGCGGCCGGCTAATAATAATTTTATTATCTTTGATATCCTGCCTCAGGATTTCACATTGTTTGTCATTATGAAGGAGAAAAACATCAATATATGGAAACACAAACTCGATTGGGTTGCCTCCAAGGGAGGTATGGCTTTTCTTAATACCCACCCGGATTTTATGAATTTCAATGGGGAGATGCCAATGGTTCTGGCGACGGCGGTGGTGGTGGATGATTCATTGCCTCATCAACCTCCAGGTCCTTGGGGGTAAAGGATAATTTGATGAATATCTGTCAATTAACTTTATGACTATTAAGTATTACAATTTTGGATAGAAGATTTCCGCCCACAGTCATATTCAATGAGTTTCTTCAGCTTTCTAACAAACAATCAACTACCCCGGTCGTGTGGTTCTTCAGGACGGGTTAATAAGGATGGCACCGCGCAATGTTTTCCTGGTGACTGGTTTCCAGACAGCGTGATACCGTGACCTTTTCGTAGACCGCATCGAATGCTGCCACGATATCCGGGTCGAACTGGCTGCCGGAACCCTCATGGATAACTTTGAGAATTATTCTTTCTTCCATGCGTTTGCGGTAGGCCCGATCCGAAGCCATTGCGTCATACGCATCGGCCACCGATAAGATTCGAGCCAAAAAGGGAATCTGTTCTTTCTTTAAGCCATCCGGATACCCTGTTCCATCGAAACGTTCATGATGGCAGCGGATTATTTCCCGTTCTTTCTCCCACATCCCCAGCTGTTCCAGAATGTTGGCTCCGATGGCCGGGTGCTGCTTGATTTTATTATATTCATTTTCAGTCAGCCGGCCCGGCTTAAGCAGGATATCATCGCGAATTCCGATTTTGCCGATATCGTGAAGGTGACCGGCAAAATTCAGAATATCGAGTTCTTCTACGGTACACCCCAGATGTTTGCCGATAATCAGCGAGATTTCGGTTACGCGGCTGGAATGCTGCCGGGTATAAAGATCCCGTGCCTCAACAGCATTGACAAAGGCGAAAAGCGTGGCAAATAGATTCTCATAAATGTTTTCGTACAGAGCCATGTTCTCAATGGACTGGGCCGCACTCCGGGCTAGAAAGGATAAATAATAAAGATCCTTTTCGTTGAATCGGTTATCACCCTTCCGGATCCCGGTAGTCAGAATCCCGAACACTTTATCACGAATTTTCAAGGGTACGAGCATCACCGATAACAGATCCCTCGGTAAACCGTGAACACCATTATTCTGGGAGATAAGCAGCGGGATTTCATCCGACACGACCTCCATAATCAGGTCCAAAATGGACGGTTGCTCAGCAGCAGATTCTCCCCCGTTGGATTTTGGTGGAAGTTGTTTGTAATTTTGCGTACTTTTAATATCCATTAGAGTTGCCGGTGTACCGGCCGCGGCAACTTCAAAAGGTTGTTTGACCGACTCGTTAATGATGTGAAACATGCTGTGATCGGCCTGGGTAATTTCAAGCGCGATGTCCACCGCGCGTTTGAAAACATCGGTGCTGGAAACAATCGAGGTAAAACTGCTCATAATCGTATTTAGTATGTTCAGCTCATCCACCTTATAAAGCAGTTCCTGATTCAGTTTCTCCAGACGCTCTTTGCTCAGAACCTCCTCCTTTAAAAGAAGGTTTTCAATAAAAAGTCCACGTTGCCGCAGCACGCGGCGCATGCATAGCTCCATTTGCTTGAGGTTGACCGGTTTAATCAGGAAATCAACTACGCCGTTTTTGATGGTTTGAATAGTATTTTCCATGGACGGATAGCCGGTCATGACGATTACCGGCATGGTATTATCGTGCTGTCTGATTTTTTCGGCAAGATCCAGCCCATTCATGACCGGCATGTTAATATCGGTAAAACAGCAGTCCAGCTTTTCATTTTCGATAATTTTCATGGCTTCCGCACCGTTGCTGGCAGTGTGGATTTTATAGCCCCGACGCTTAAAAAATTCAGTGACAACACTTAAAATACTCTCTTCATCATCGACAAAGAGAATGGTTTCTTTTTTTTGTTCGTCCATGCAATAGAGTCCGGGATATTTTTTCTAAGACTATTTTGGGCTTAATTCGACCCAAGCGGCGAGTCTTTCAATCCAATTTGTATAAATTGCAGCCAGTTCTGAGGTCCTATATGTTTGATATCGTCCGACCAAGGGAAAACTTTAGCCGGAATCAGATCCAGACGAACGAAAAAGAGCTTGACGAACCAAGCTCAATTTCTATATCAGATGCGCTGATCCGAGACCGCACGCGTCTAGTTTTGCAGCTCTGAATATTTGTGCAAACAGGTCTGGTAACGGTTGTTCAAAAAAATGGAGCAAAAATTGCGGCCATGCCGATCAAAATTCGCCATTTAAAAGTGTGCCTGTTAAGCTACCGCAGCAACCCCCACTGCGGTGGACAGGGGGTGTATTTAAAAAATTTAAGCCGGTCCCTCAAAGATCTCGGCCATCATGTTGAAGTTATTTCAGGCCCACCGGACCCGCAGTTGGATGATGATATCCCGCTGTATCAGTTGCCGGGGCTGGATCTGTACAATCCGGAAGACCCGTTTAGAGTACCAAAATTGAAAGAATTGATGAATCCGATTAATCTTGTGGAGTGGATCGGGGTTAGCACCATGGCTTTTCCCGAACCCTTCACCTTCGGGCTCAGAGCCTATCGGTTTTTACATTCCAGGTTGCAGGCCTTTGATATCGTACACGACAATCAAAGCCTTTCATACGGACTATGGGCTATTAATAAAAAAATACCGACGATCGCCACGATTCATCACCCGATTACCATAGATCGCAACATTGCAATTCAGGCGGAATCCACCCCTTTAAAAAAAATGAAACAGTGGCGCTGGCACTCATTTATCGGAATGCAAAAGAGGGTGGCCCGGTCTCTTGATGGTATCATCACCGTATCCAGGTCAGCCAGAGGTGATATTTGTCGGGATTTTAATATCCGGCCTGGTCATTTCGAAATAGTGCCGAACGGTATCAACACAGACTTGTTTTATCCCATTCCGGAAATCAAAAGAAAAAAAAATCGGATTATCGTTACCAACAGTGCCGATACGCCCTTAAAAGGCCTTTTTTATCTATTTCAAGCAGTGGCCGAACTGGTGAAAACCAGAAAAATCGAAGTAACTGTGATCGGGGCTCCGAAAAAAAATGGCAGCATTGTTAAATTGATCAAAGAATTAGGCATCGGTCATCTCATCCAGTTCACCGGTCGGATTGACAATGGCGAGTTTGTTCGCCAATACGCCCGGGCGACCGTGGCGGTTGTTCCGTCAGTTTATGAAGGATTCGGCCTGCCGGTGGGTGAAGCCATGGCTTGTGCGGTTCCGGTCATCAGTACCACCGGGGGTGCGCTGCCCGAAGTGGTGGGAGATGCCGGCATTTTGGTACCGCCGGCCGATCACCGGGCGTTGGCACGGGCCATACGGGAAATTCTTGGTAATCCGGAGCGTGCCGGCGATCTGGGCCTGGCCGGATTTCAGCGGGTTCAAAAACATTTTACCTGGTTCAAGGCCGCTGAGAAAACCGTTGCGGCATACCGGAAGGTTATCGATGGTTACCGTCGATTTTGACCGACTGCAAATCAAACCCGGATTTAAAATCCTTGACATCGGATGCGGGTCCGGCCGCCACACCTGCGCGGCGTATAGGCTTCCGGACGTTATCACTTTCGGAGCCGATCTCAAATACGCCGATCTGACCGAGGCCGCCGAGCGGCTCAAACTTCATGACCGGCTGGGCGAACATGGAGGCGGTGTGTGGAGTCTTGCGGGGGCAGATGTTACCGGACTGCCTTTTAAAAATGCTTGTTTCGATCTGGTTATTTGCTCGGAAGTTCTGGAGCATATTGAAAATTATTTGCAGGCCATCCATGAAATCACCAGAGTATTGAAACCGGGCCGTAATCTGGTGGTCAGCGTCCCACGATATTGGCCGGAATACATCTGTTGGATGCTTTCAACCGATTATCACACCACCAAAGGCGGGCATGTCCGAATTTTTAAATCGTCACAATTGATCACAGATCTGCAAAACGCCGGCGTCAAACCATGGGGTCGCCATTTTGCCCACAGTTTGCATACGCCGTTCTGGTGGCTTAAATGCCTGATAGGCCCGGATCGCGAAGATTCCTGGCCGGTCAAATTGTATCACCGTTTTTTGACCTGGGATATTATGAAGCAGCCACGTACCACCCGCACAGTGGATAATCTACTAAATCCGCTTTTAGGCAAAAGTATCGTCTTTTATTTTCGAAAGGAAGAAAGCTCATAACGGCACAAGCATTACCGGGCAAGGTGCTTTTTCGAGAATGGTATTTCCCACATAATTGATGCGGCCCATAGGCTTTTTTTCCGGTTGCTGATGGCTTCCCAGAATAATGAGGTCGCAATTGTTATGTCGTGCTAATTTGCAAACTTCCATGGCCGGATCCGCCGGCCGAGAACCGAATTTAGCCTTTTTAGAATCATTTAAGAACGGTTTCACGGCAGTTTCAAACCGATGTGTCGTAGTCCGGTTTAGTTCAACTCGTATAGGGTCGCTGGCGTCCAGCTCCTGGAGCCGAAAATCCTGAGCATGAAAAATATGTAGCTCCGCTCCATTCTCACTGGCGATCTCAATTCCTTTTTTCAGGGCATTTTGGCTGGCCGGGGTGAACTTTAATGCAATCAAAATTCTTTTAAACATCGTCCCCCCTTTCCGTTGATGGTTGATGGACAACCCGATTGAGTTAAAGTCAATTGGATTTATTAGAAGATCAGAACTAACCTGGTTCTGCCTGCTGCAATTTAAAATCTGCAAGGATTATTCCAAATAACCAATTGATATAAGTTTCATCGCTATAATTTGTTTTAACGATTTGATTTTATAGCGTTATTTTAAATACTCCGACATCCTTTTTTCCGCATAACGCCAACGGAATTATTATCTAATGCCAAGATAGTTTACAAAAACAAAGAGTTTCATCAACATTGTTGACACGCCCCTAATACCACTTGTCAAGGATATGTTTCGTTTGAGATAGGATCTCGTATCGATTAGGATATGCCATTGGCGGAACAGATACGGCTTCAGATATTGGGAGGGCTGCCAGGCACCGCTTCTGCGGGTAGGCGCTGCAGCATCCCGAGGGTTTTAACCTTATTGACATTCCGAAAAAGACCGGAAGCAAGCGCCAGATTGTAGATCTGAAAGGGTGCCTGCCCACCTTGGGCCGGATCCGGAAAGATATCATGAATCATCAAAAAACCTCCGCTCATGATATGTTTCGCCCAGCTATAGTAGTCGGTGAGCACTGTTTCAAAGGCATGGCCACCATCGATAAACACCAGACTCAAAGGAGTCGCCCAGCATCGGGCGGCGGTTTCCGAACGGCAAACGATGGGCACCACAGCATCTTCTAGGTCGGCTGAATCAAGAGTTTTCCTGAATTTTCCGAAAGTGTCTACTTGACCGCTTTGCGGGTCAAACAGATCCGGATCGAAATATTCTTCGCCGGGCTGCTGTTCCTCGGATCCGCGATGATGATCAATGGAAAATAAGATACTGCTATTTTTTTTACAGGCGGCTCCCAGATACACGGTAGATTTGCCGCAATAGCTTCCGATTTCCAGGCAGGGGCCCATACGGCTGGCCGCTAACGTCGTTTCATACAGACACCGCCCTTCGTCTTCGTCAAGAAAGCCCTTGATGTTGTCTATGATTTTTTGATCGATGTCCATGAGATCCTAATCGGATTTGTTTTTACCAAATCGTATCATGTAATGAGGGGCTCAGGTTTCAGATGACAGAAGACAGAGATTCCGGCCCCAAATCGCCCTTCTCTATGCTCCTTGCCCCGCGCGCTCTGCCCTATGCCCGCAACCCGTAATCAATTCTTTTCAATCCGAAATCGAGTGTCCCTCAATCCGTAACCCGTAACCCTCAACTCGCATTAGCTTTCAGCCTTCAGCTTTCAGCTATCTGTACGCCACGCGCCCTGCACCTTGCCCTCTGCACTCTGCCCGCTGAACTTTGCGCTCTGCCCCATGCGTATTAGGTTTTCGACTCATAGTTTCTAACCAGAACTTCCCGGGGCTTGACACCGTCTGACGGACCCACGACGCCCTCTTTTTCCATGACTTCGATGATACGCGCGGCCCGGTTATACCCGATACGCAGGTGCCGTTGCACCATGGAAATTGAAGCTTGTCCGGCTTTAGCGACCAGTGCAACCGCGTCATCATATCGTTCGTCATATTCCTGCTCTTCGTCGGTTCCGGCTTCCGGAGCTACTGCCTCAGTAACTTTCTCATCATACTCGGGTTTGGCCTGGGCTCGCAAAAATCTTGTGATTTGAACAAGTTCCTCCTCCGAGATATAGGCCCCGTGGATTCGTTGCAATTTTGCGGTCCCCGGGGGCAAGAAAAGCATGTCTCCGCTGCCCAGCAGATTTTCAGCCCCGTTGGTATCAATGATGGTTCGTGAATCAGTTTTAGAAGAAACTTGAAAGGTCAGCCGGGTGGGAAAGTTAGCTTTGATGATGCCGGTTAAAACATCCACCGAGGGTCGCTGGGTGGCAAGAATAAGATGAATACCGGCAGCCCGTGCCATCTGGGCCAAGCGGGTGAGAGTGATCTCAACATCTCTAGAGGCCAGCATCATTAAGTCTGCAAGCTCATCGATAATAATGACGACATAAGGCAGTTTTTTGGGCTCTTCCTCGGCCGGGGACCCTTTCTCCTTCTCGATTTTACTATTGTACTGCTTGATATTTCGTGTTTTGTTCTGTGAAAGCAGTTCATAGCGTCTTTCCATCTCCCGCACCGCCCAGTAAAGCGCATTGGTCGCTTTTTTAGGATCAACTACCACCGGTGTAATCAAATGGGGAATTCCATCATAGCTGGATAGCTCAATTCTTTTCGGATCTACCATAATCAGCTTTACTTCATCAGGGGCCGCCTTGTATAAAAGACTGCAAATCATCGCATTTAAGGCCACGCTTTTGCCGGTTCCGGTTGCACCGGCGATCAACAGATGGGGCATTTTTTCCAGCTCAGCCACAACCGGATTACCGACAATGTCCTTTCCCAGGCAAAGGGTCAGCCTGGACTTGGATTTGGCAAACACAGGGGATGCCACGATTTCTTTGAATCGCACCATTTCGCGGCTGCTGTTGGGAACCTCGATGCCGACAACAGCTTTTCCCGGAATCGGCGCCACAATCCGGATACTGATAGCCCGCAGCGCCAATCCCAGATCATCGGACAGATTGACGATCTTATTGATTTTCACACCAGCGGCCGGTTCATACTCATAGGTGGTAATTACCGGACCGGGTGTTACCGCCACGACCTTGCCATGAACCCCGAAATCTTCAAGCTTCTTTTCAAGCAGCTGTGACTGCATTCGCAAATTTTCGCCGTCCGATGAGGTCGGCGGATCTTCAACATCTTCAAGAACATTAAACGGCGGCGGCTGATAACCTTTGCCGCTCCTCATGAAGTCAAAGACTTCCTGTTTGGGGGGTGGAAGGGATTTAACCGGCTTCGGCGCCGGCTGTTTGATCTTAATTTTCTTGACTCGCTTAGCAATTTTTTCTGTGTCGAACTCGGAACGCTTTTTAGCCTTTTCTTTGCGTTCCTTGCGTTTCATGTAGAACGTCTTAAAGCGATCGTTGACGACGCTTGTCCATCTTAAAAATCGTTTGCCGAAAGCAATTAGAGAAAAACCCGTGGCCAAGATAAATCCAATGATCCACAGCAGGACTAAAATAATCACGCTGCCGGTCGTATTGGTATACTTGACTAAGAAGGCTTTAAAGGGGATGCCGACAATCCCGCCGGCTGAGAATTTATTGCCGAATAATAAAAATTGATTTTGCTGCACGGATAGCAGGCTGCCGGTGACGATCACCAGGATTACCCCGCCGACTACCGTTGCAATCATGGCGCGGTTGGGATGGTTGCCGAAAAAATGAATGCTTGCCAGCAGCAGGAGAATCGGTATCCAGAAGGCTCCTAGACCGAACAAACCAATCAGCATCCCGGAAAGATGGGCACCAACGACACCGAACAGATTGTGTATTTGCCCGGCAGGTCTGGCATTATTTATCGAAGGATCGCCGGGGCTGTAGGATAAAAGGCTAATCAGGGTGAAGATTAGCAGAAAAAATAGAATGATGCCGTATATCTCTTTGCGCATACGATCGCTTTTAATAAGATTTTGCTTGGTAAATCATTGTTTGGTCATTGACTGCGTTACAGGCAGATTGGCATCGGTTCAGTGCGTTTGGAATGACGAACGTCGATTGTCGAATGACGAATGGTAGAAATCGCTTCGCTCAACCGATTTTAGCACCCAGCATCCAGCATTGGATCTTTAAACATGCAGTTTCATTTAAATCGACAGCATTCCTTAATTAGTCATTCGACATTCATCATTCGTCATTCCTAAAAACCCGTATCCCGCTATACTTCCATGATAAATGGAAGTATAACCGGCCGGCGACCGATGGTAAAGAAAAAATATTGTCGCAGAGCGGTTTGGATTTTTGAGCGGATCTTATCGACCCGCTTGGGGACTTCGGGCGCAATTTCTTCAACGACCTCCAGGATCACACATTGAGCGTCTTCGAGCAAATGACCGGTTTCAGTTTCGAAGACAAAGCCGCGGGAAACAATTTCAGGCCCATAGGTAATAATTCCGGTTTCTTCATCAAAAGCCATGGTCACGACCACCAATCCCTCTTCCGAGAGCACGCGCCGTTCCCGCAGAACACTGCGTCCGACATCACCCACACCTTTGCCGTCGATCAGGACCCGGCCGGTGGGGACGCTCCCGTTGAGCCGGCCGCCGGCTTTATTAAATTCTATAACCTGACCATTTTCGACCAATAAAATTTTATTTTCAGCAATTCCCACGTCCCGGGCCAACCGGGCATGCAGGATTAAATGGCGAAATTCTCCGTGAACCGGAATAAAATACTCGGGTTTTGTCAAGTTTATCATTAATTTGAGCTCTTCCCGAAAAGCATGGCCCGACACATGAATATCCGATATTTTTTCATAAATTACGTCGGCGCCTTTACGGTAGAGGCTGTTGATAATCTTGCCGATTGCCTTCTCGTTACCCGGAATAAACTTGGAAGACAGGATCACGGTATCCCCGGTCTTAATTTTAATCTGCTTGTGGATGCCCGATGCCATTCGCGCCAAAGCCGACATCGGTTCCCCCTGACTGCCGGTTGTAATGATGATAATTTCATCGTCGGCATAGTCGGCCACCTGGTCGATATTGATCTCCATCCTGTCAGGGATCATCAAATGCCCGAGGGATTTGGCAATCTTGACGCTAACCTCGATACTGCGGCCGTCGAATACGATTTTTTTGGCCCTTTTAGTGGCGATGTCAACGATGAGCTGAATCCGGGCAACATTGGAGGCAAACAGAGCGACGATAATTCGACCATCGTGATCGGCAACTATTCGATCCAGTGTCTGACCGATTTCCTTGTCGGAAATGGTGTATCCTTCTTTTTCTACATTGGTGGAATCGGATAAAAGCGCCAGGACACCTTTCTCACCACAGGCGGCAAATTTATTCAGATCGGTCGTCATGCCACCGGTAGCGCCATAGCCGATTTTATAATCCCCGGTATGCACAAGAAGACCACGGGGAGTGTGGATCGCAATCCCCAGGCCATCGACCACACTATGCCCAACCCGAATGAATTCGAGTGCAAAAGGGCCCAATCGCAATTTTTCATCCGGGAAAATTTCATGCAGCGCAATTCCTGAAATCAGTTCCAGTTCTTCCAGTTTGTGGCGCACAAGTCCCAGGGTAAATGAGGTCCCGAACACCGGCACATTAATTTCCCTGAGCAGGAAAGGCAAGGCCCCGATATGATCTTCATGGGCGTGGGTCAGCACTATCGCGGCAACTTTAGCACGATTTTGCCGGATATAATCCATGTTCGGTATAACAAAATCAACTCCGAGCATGTAATCTTCGGGAAACATCAAACCGCTGTCGGCCACAAACATGGTATCTCCGTATTCGAAGACCATCATGTTCATGCCGATTTCTCCCAGGCCACCCAGGGGAATTATTTTAAGAAGTGACATTTTAACCCTTTTCGATACCTTGGCAGATAACAGCTCGAACGGATTTGATAAGATCATCTTTGTTTTCGCGGGTGTAACCGGTGGTGGCGATGGGCGGTTCAATGTTCAAAGAGACTTCTCCGGTGTTGATTCTCAAGCTGCTTTTGTCCATAATAGTCCAGGTTCCCCTAAGAACTATCGGCACAATCGGGACGCCGGCATCCACCGCCATGACAAAGCCGCCTTTTTTAAAAGGTCTGATATTTCCATCCCGACTCCGGGTTCCCTCCGGAAATATCATGACGGACACACCGTTTTTCATTTTCCCGGCCGCTTCACCTAGGCTCTCAAAAGCTGCTTCCTGGTTGAAACGGTCGATTTTAACATAGCCGGCGCCGCGCATGGCGCGCCCGAAGATCGGTATTTTAAAAAGCTCGGCTTTGGCCAGCCACCTGAACTGAACGGGAAGATATGCCAACAGGACCGGAATATCAAAATTGCTCTGATGGTTGGACATGTAAACATATGATTGGGCAGGGTCTATATTTTCCAAACCATTGACTGTGACCTTGATGCGACTGACATATAAAATACCCCGGGCCCAAATTCTGGCAATGATGTGGACCGGGTTTCCGGTGCGGGTAAAAAAGGATGCGATGATGGCGGTCAAACCCCAAAAAATAGTCGAAAGCACCACCCAAAGAATAATGTATGTTGTTCGTATCATTTAGTTCTTATCAGCCGGCCGGCAAAGCTCACGTCATTATTCCCAGCTGGTTGAAAATGTCATCAATTAATGCAATAACCCAGTTGCGTTGTGTTTCCGAGGCGTAACGAATACAGTCGCAGCGCATAGTGCTTTTGGTGCGGACTAAAAATTCCAGGGCCAAACGGTTTTCATCAAGATCGACGGCAAAATAATGCGGGCGGCATTTGCGGTGTGCCTTTTGACTATCGGACAGCAGAGCATTCTCAACCGGAATCCAGTAAACACCGTCCATAACAGCGGGACCGTAATGTTTTTGCAAATAGGTTCTGAGCGATTCATAATCCGGCGCTCTGAGTTCGTCGATCACGTATTGTTTCATAAAAAATAGAGTTATCACAGATCGTTGCAGCGCGCAAGACGTATGTCCAGGTCCGGATAATTTCACCAGTTTTCAAAGAACTAACTTTCAGCCTGGATCTAAAAATTTTCAGGACGGATTAACAAGGTGGTTAAGTATAAAATACAGGGGCCGATATTATCTGCAACGCGACCTGATTTATTACAGTTGACCGGCAATAAGGGTTAAGACATGCAGAATCCCAAGAATATATTTAACTTATGGGCGGTTTTGATTGGTCTTTTTTTAATCATGATCGTCCCGGAAGTCAGAGCGGATTCAGGCAGCGCTCCTGGCACAGCACCGACGACGGCGGGGATTGAAAAGAAAAAACGCCGAAACTTCGAAACTAATCTTGTGTTCAGTGCGGGCTACCGCAAAGATGATCTGGACTGGAGTATCGGCGGCTATTTGTTGCCGGATCACTACGTCAATGTTTTATCCGAGCTTACCTGGGATGATCTGGAAAGCTATCAGGTAAAATTCCATGGCAGCCTGATTTTTCCCAATATCATTGCATTGCATGCAGTCGCTGACTACGGCTGGATTTTCGACGGTGACAACCAGGATTCGGATTATGCCGGTAACGACCGTACCCGGGAATTTTCCCGTTCCAATTCCAACTCAGACGATGACAACGTGTGGGATGTCTCTCTGGCAGTCGGTTATCCATTCCGAACAGGACGGAAGGTGATCGGAACCATCACCCCCCTGGTAGGCTATTCCCACCACGAACAAAATTTAAAAATGAGCGATGGGGTCCAAACGGTCGCGACTCCGGGAGTTACCCCTCCCCTGGGACCGTTTGAGGGTCTGGACAGCTCTTACGACACAGAGTGGTACGGCCCCTGGTTGGGTATAGACCTGAATTTCAGGGCTGCCGAGATAAAAACCTTTGCCCATCGATTCGAAACGTTTTTCAGCTATGAATATCACTGGGCCGAATACGAAGCTGAGGCAGATTGGAATCTTCGCAGCGATTTCCGGCATCCCAAAAGCTTTACCCACGATGCCGACGGCAACGGCTGGATTATCCGGGCCGGAATCAATATCATACTGCAACGTAATATCGCATTAAATTTTAACTTTGATTACCAGGACTGGTCCACCGACAGCGGAACTGACAAAATATTTTTTGCTGACGGTACGACCGCAAAAACGCGCTTAAATGATGTCGACTGGACATCATATTCACTGGGACTGGGATTATCGCTAAGATTCTGAAAATATTCGATTCGAAGAATCAGGATTGTATATATTAGGATGAACGGGGGGGGAAAACAAAATAAGAAGTGCGCCCCCCTGCCCTGAATTTAATTTACAGGAGCAGGGAGACGATAGTCGAGCCGTGATTAGGTCTCTTCGACAACAATGGCGCCTTCTTCGCAAACTTCAACGCAACTTTCGCAACCGAGACATTCTTCGGCATTAACCGGCACAGACTTACCATCCTCCATCTCGAATACTTCGACGGGACAGACATCCACGCACTCTTCGCAACCAACGCATTTTCCTTCATCGACAATCGGATTAAAAGACATTATTATGCTCTCCTTTCAATAGATTATTTTGAAATGGTGTAAGTACCATTCATTCGGATCATTAAAAAATTGAATAATTCAGCCTCCGGCGAAAATACTTGAGAATTCTTATACTTTGATTGCCGAGCTTTTATTGATAGCACCCTCGAAAATAGTCTAAATACCAAGAATCATTAATCAGCAATCTTGAAAATTCAATCATCTGTACCAGAGATAAGGTCCTTATACCAATTAAAAAAGCGAGTCAAGCCCTCTTAACATTTTTTCCGGAATTTTCCACTTATTACTTGAATGATAGAGCAAAGCGATACCATAAAGCCGCAATCTTAAATCTAAAATTGCCCTAGATATGCTGTCTTAAGGTAATAAAAATGAAAGGGGGAGCGTCAAGAGTCGCACTAGGCATTATATTCATTGCACTATCTCTGCACTAAAGCGATGAGGGTGTTATTATATTTACCATTGCGATCTGGGGCGTCGACAGGCGGCCGGTCCATTTCGGCACAGCGGGTAAAAAATTCGTAGGGCGTTTGATCCGGCACCCGGTAGACGCTTAGCGATACCGTGTTGACAGCTGCCGGAAAATCCAATGGCGCCATCAATTCGGAACTGACGTCGGTCGGATTTTGTTCAACGAGTCGGACCAAATTCAAAGCCAGTCTTTCCTGCCAGGATTTTTGCACAGCGTTCGGCTGCTTGCCTGACGGAATTGATTTTAAATGCATCACCCGGGTGGCTGTCGAGGCCCGTTCCAACAAATGCTCTAAAACCGCCGTGCTGTGCGTGACAAATAAGCCGGATAGGTCGTGATCCCGGCATAAAATACGCGTCCAGGATTCCAAACGGTCCGGAATCATATAGTCAGCAAAAGGATCCGGCAGTTGGCCTGACACATTTCGTAATTCGACCGCAACAGGATCTTCTTCCATTTTCAATTGTCGGATCAATTCCGTTTCCTGTTGTTGGTGATGAATTAAATCATCAGTCAATTCCTGGTTTTGGCGATCGAATTCCTGAGCAAAATAAAGAAAGATCCGGGCGGTCAGGAAAAAATCCGGGGCTTTCGGGTCTGAGTCACCGGGAATAGTTGCCTTAATATCTTCAACTATTTTGCGGGTCGATAATTCATTAAAAAACGGCACCCGATCCATATGCGATCGTAAAACAGCAGCCATTTCCCTTGAGCCTTCCCGGTGCAGATCAGCCCAGGTCTGGTAGTTTTTGATTGCGGTTATCAGTTCTGTCTCATTATCGGCCACAGGCACCCGAATATCCGCCACCCCGCGGTCAATCCAAAACTGCAATTGGTCAGTCGGATTTTCGTCCAGGGGCCGATAAACGATAAATTGTCCGAAACAGGCCGAAAGTGCTTCTGCCACATGATCGGAGACATAGGTAAATGGGAAATAAATTGGTTTCATTGTAATTAATTCGCCCTGAAAAATAATACATTACTTTCTTTTATCGATCAAACCGGCTTCTATTCAGGCCGGCGGATAATCTGACACCTGAAACCGCCTCACAAACATTCGGATAGCACCTTGCGGATATCCGTCTGGACCTCATCTATCTGCCGGGATGCATCAATGATCTTATATCGTTCGGCTTCCATCCCGGCAAGTTCGAGATAACCGGCGCGCACTTTCTCGTGAAAGCTGATGGCTTCTTCCTCAAAGCGGCTCTCCGTGTCGGAACGATTGCCGGTGTCAAGCTCCTGCCAGGCACGGGCCAGGCCGATGCGAGGCGGCAAATCAAGCAGCAGGGTAATATCCGGTTTTAAATCTTTAAGGACTATTCGGTGCAAGTCCAAGATAAACCCGATATCAAGTCCTCGCGCATAGCCCTGATAAACTACCGTGGCATCAAAATAGCGATCACATAGAACAATGTTACCTTCGGCCAGGTTAGGTTTAATCAATGAATGAATATGCTGGGCCCGGTCGGCCATATACAGCAACAGCTCAGCCACAGGAACCAGTTCCTTACTCGCCGGGTCCAGTAAAATCGATCTGACTTTTTTTCCGATGGCAGTGCCTCCGGGTTCGCGTGTCACAACATAGGGCCGCCGTTTTTCTGCTAAAAAAGTGCTCAAATATTCCAGCTGAGTCGTCTTACCGCAACCCTCAATACCTTCCAGGGAAATGAACATGTATTCTTGTTGACCTTTCAGTTTCTCAGTGATTGATTATAAACAATTCCTTAATCCCTCAATTCCCCAATCCCTTAATCCATTCATCTAAATCCCATTCGGCCAAATCTTCCATTGCGCGATAATCGGTCATATCGCATTTGGCCGGAGTTATGGAAATATAATTTTGATTCAGCGCCTTCCCATCGATCCGGGAGTCTTCTCCAAACGATTGCATATCCCGTCCCTGCCAGTAATAAGTCCGATTGCGGGGATCGACCCGTTTGTCGACGTATTCCGACAATATCTCTACGCCCTGGCGGCTGATCCGAACGCCGGCAATCGCTTCTAATGGAAGGTTAGGCATATTTACATTGAGAAATGTACCCAAAGGCAATCCTTTTTTTAATACAGTCTCACCTAAATTGGCAACAAATCGGGCGGCATCATTATAATATTTGATCTGAGAACCCTCAATGGATACTGCGATTCCTATTGTTCCACACAGGGCCGCTTCTTTGGCAGCTGCAACCGTTCCGGAATAATTCAAATTAGCGCCGACATTGGCCCCCGGATTAATTCCGGCAACTACCAGGTCCGGGCGGGCGGGGAGTATTTCCAATATCGCCAGTTTAATACAATCAGCCGGAGTCCCGTTTACCGCATATCCACTGTGTTCGGCATTTAAGGAAATTTTGGTTGCACGCAGCGGTTGATTTAAAGTGATGGCATGCCCGATGGCACTGCGTTCACGATCCGGGGCGACGACAACCACGCGATGGTTTATTGCAAAGCTGCTGTAAAGCGCCCATAGCCCCCGGGCATAGATGCCGTCATCATTGGTCAAAAGTACGTTCAAAATAATATCATAACTTTTTTCGTTGACTTAGTACCTAATTATTGAAATCACATCATGTATGCGAAGGATTTTTCGGACAGCATATTTTAGCTATTCTGTAACTATTTAATATTTAAAGAATTATTTCTTTTCTTAAAAGATCGGAGCGAAGCGACATCAACAAATCTTCAATCTTCAATTTTCAAATCCGGTTCATTCGGGTTAGGTTTATATCTTAATTCATGATAAGGTTCAAGACGTATAGTTTAACGCCTATGTCTCAAGTACTTAAATTGCCTAAAATTAAGCCAGTTATTCATACGAAAAAAGAAAGTCCCGATTTTAAGGATGCCTGCAAGCGAACTTAGCGGATTTCAATAATCAACTCCTCATTTTCTTGAAACCTGTAAGATCTGTGAACGCTTACTATGGTGCAGACAAAAATTAATCCCAATAACAGGAGACGACAAAGCAAGAATTTCCTATCTCTCCGCGGGCCCATAATTTCACGGTTCGGACTGTTTTTGCTTTCCGCCCTGGGCATCATCACGGCATATCAATTTATTTTCCCCGCAATCGCAGCAGCACAGGTAACATTAAATAAGGGCCAGATTGAAAGCGTAATCAAGGATCCGAAAATTCCGTGGCAGCTTGAAGCCGATGAAATCTTTTACGATCAGAAATACAATGCCTACGTTGCTAAAGGCAATGTATCGATATATAAAGGAAATATTAAGTTAGTAGCAAACTTTATCAGATTTGAACCCAAGCAAATGAAGGCTTATGCAGAAGGCAATGTGGTCTTAACGAATGGGGAGGACGTCCTGAGCGGTTCAAGCATGGACCTTGATCTGGAAAACCAAACCGGATCCGTCGAAGATGGATACCTGTTTATTAAAGAAAACAACTATCATTTAACCGGCAAAACAATCAAAAAGGACGGCGAAAAGACATGTACAATTGACGAAGCCACGCTGACCACCTGCGATGGCGAAAAACCGGATTGGAAGATAACCGGCAAAGATGTAAAAGTCACGGCCGATGGCGAAGGCAGTGCCCGGCATGCGACCATGTATGCCAGGGATATGCCGGTCCTGTATACCCCCTATTTTAAGTATCCGGCCAGGAAGAAACGGCAATCCGGTTTGCTGTTTCCGGAATTCGGTAGTTCCGATCGCTGGGGCTGGTATTATAATCAACCAGTATTCTGGGCCATCGACAAAAGTTCGGACGCCACATTTTACGGACATTATATGAACAAGCGCGGCATGAAAGCCGGCGTGGAATACCGATATTATATAGATGACTGGTCCAAGGGAACCTGGATGCTCGATGGCTTTGATGATCATGAAACAGATAGGGGCGGCCATACCAGCGATAATTGGGGGTTTGAAGACGGCAGCAGGGAAATCCTGCGCAAAAACGATGAACGGTACTGGTTGCGGGGCAGTCATCATCAAAAATTGCCCTATGGTATCAGAGCCCAGCTGGATCTGGACATCGTCAGCGATCAGGACTACACACGTGAATTTAAAAACGGCCACATGGGCTGGCAACACTCTAAAGATTATTTTGAAAAAGTTTTCAATCGTGATCTGAACGACTACAATGATCCGTTTCGAACCAACCGCTTGAATTTCAACAAACTCTGGCCCCGGCACAGCCTCAATGTCGAAATGCGTTACAGTTTGGACAGCACGATTCGCAATAGCGGGGAACCCGATATCACGCTGCAGCAACTTCCGCTGGTTAATTTTGATGCTGTTAAACAACGCATTTCCACTTCGCCTTTTTTTTATAACCTGAATTCGCAATATTTATATTACTGGAGTGATGATGGCAAGCGGACCCAGCGTCTGAATGCCCATCCACGGCTTTATTTGCCTTTTCAGCTTAAGCCTTTTTTCACGATAGAGCCGTCGATAGGGTTGCGCGGAACCCTGTGGTATTTGGATAAAGAAAATTATGGTCCGGAAGATGATAAAAAATTTTACAGCCGCGGATTGTACGATACCCGGCTGGATTTATTCACGGAAGTATTCAATGTATTCCGCACGGAAGGCAAAACATTTGAGGCCTTTAAACACACGATACGTCCCCGGGTCGTACATACTTATATCCCGGATCAGGACCAGGACGATCTGCCAAATTTCGACAGTACCGACCGCATCGATAACGAGAACCTGCTCACCTATTCGCTGACCAACACCTTGACATCCAAAATCAGAAAAGAAGGCAGCTTCGGATTGGACCGCCGACACGACCAAAATAAAGCCACCATCATCGACTCTCAAACCGATTACAGCTACAATGATTTTTTGCGCTTTGAATTGCAGCAGAGTTACGATATCAAGGAAGCCAAGCGAGATGATTCGGAAAAGCCGTTTTCGCCGATCAATGCCAGGCTGGATTTTTTCCCGGGAAAATATGTCGGCCTGGATGCCACCGCACTGTGGTCTGTATATGATCATGATTTTATATCCCACAATATCGGAGGCAGCATCTGGGATCAGCGCGGAGACAGCCTGAAGGTGGAGTACAGATATACCCGGAATTCGGATGAATCCGATCTGAATGAAGCCCAATCCATTTTAGGCGATTTACGCTTACAAGTCACCGACAGGCTCGCAGTTTCAGGGCTTTACGAATATAACTTCCTGGATGAAACCCGGGTTCAAACAGGCTTCGGGCTTAGCTACAAAGCGGATTGCTGGTCATTGGAAGGCCGCATTATCGATAAAGTCAACGTCGATAATACCACTGATTTGAATTGGGAATTTAAAATAAAACTTTACGGATTAGGCGAGTTTGGGATTTAATAATTCTGAAAGCCCGCCGAGTAAAAGGATCGCGGAAATAAATACGCATAGATTGCGCCGGATATTTGGTCGCCTTCAAGACGCACCAAGGGGAGCATATTATGGATATGTGACTTTTGATGCAACGCTGAAGGCTGGCAAAAAGACCAACAAGTTTGCGGATCTATTTGTTTCCGAGGCCCAAATGTATTCAGCACCATTGCTAATTGGGGTATTCTCGTGTTATTTACTGATACTCGATGCTGGATACTTGATATTGGATGCTGGATTTTCCATACTCGGCCTTCGAAGTTTAAATCGCCACCATGGCGAAATAATGCACTTAACGGAGCCATACCGATAATTTGTTGTCAGTCCATTATCGAGTATCCAGCATCTGGCATCGAGCAACTAACCATTTGAAACTAAGGTATTATTTAAATGAATGATCCCAGACTTGAGCGTCAGTGGTATGTGCTGCACACCAAGAGTCGCCATGAGAAAGTCGTCAATGACCTATTGCTTAAAAAATCAGTCGAAGCCTATCTGCCGATTGTGGCGATGCGCAGCAAACGACGCGACCGCAAGGCGATGATTCGGGTTCCGTTGTTCCCGGGTTATCTATTTGTCAAAACAGACCTACACCCGGACTCGCATCTGGAAGTCGTGAAAACCGTAGGGGCCGTGCGTCTGATCGGCAATCAAGTTCGGCCGATACCCGTACCCGACGAGGCCATCGAATCCTTACAAATTATGGTTGACAGCAACAATCCCGTCACTACAGGTCATCGTCTAAAAGCCGGTGATAAGGTGATGGTGGTCTATGGACCGTTTGCAGGAGTCGTCGGAACCTTTGTCAGGCATGGCGGTAAAAGACGCGTCATCGTTAATATTGAGGCGCTCGGACAGTTTGCCGGGGTGGAAGTCAGTGAAGATGATATAGAAATTATTCCGGAAATATTATCATAACGACTTGACATTTTATCATGTTTTGGGCTATAAATTTCTAATATACCAATAAAAACCTGACGGTTAAGAAGGAGGCTGTATGAATAAGCTGGAGCTAATCTCCGCTTTGAAAACTGAAGCGAATATCTCGAAAGCGGAAGCAGCAAAAGTGGTTCAAATATTTTTCGATAACATGGCGGATGCCATGGCCCGGGGAGAGCGTGTCGAGATTCGGGGATTGTGCAGCTTTTTTGTAAAAGAATACAAAAGTTACACGGGCAGAAACCCGAAAACCGGCGACAAAGTTACCATAAGTCCCAAAAAACTTCCATTTTTCAAATCGGGTAAAGAATTGAAAGATCGGGTAGACTATTGATCTTGTGTCTGGGTTTGAGTCGATCATAGATCAAAATCGCCCCATTCGAATTCTTACCGCCTTCCTTCAATAAGGCACCGTCCCTCACGCCCTTCTGTTTACCGGCATAGAAGGTGTGGGCAAAGAACATGCGGCTGTTGTATTGGCTATGGCGTGTAATTGCACGCAAAACCGTGAGGGTTTAGACGCTCAACGGGTGGACATCCATCCGCCCGATTTTCCCGGTAGTCAGCGGACATTCGCAACCCAACCCTGTGGCAGCTGCAAATCGTGCTGCAAAATTAAGTCGGGTCATCATCCGGATATCGTCCGGCTCAAACCGTCCGGGCCGATCATTAAAATTGATCAGATTCGTACACTCTGCCGGACCCTTGCCATGAAACCATATGAAGCTGATATGCGGGTGGCAATTATTTCTGATGCCCAGGCTATGAATCCCGCAGCAGCCAATGCGCTTCTCAAAGTGCTTGAAGAACCGCCGGCCAGAACCATCCTTGTCTTAATTGCCGCCCATACCTCAGATCTGCTGCCAACCATTGTTTCGCGCTGCCAGCATATTCGTTTCAATCCGATTTCTAAAAAAAATCTGGAAACCTTGCTGGTTCAGGAACATGGGATTGATGCCGGGGATGCAATAATTATTGCCGCCATGGCCGCCGGAAGTTTGTCCAGCGCATTGCGGATGTACCAAACCAATTGGATTCAACGTCGGTACTGGCTGATCAATGAACTGAATTCTGTATCTGCCGGTTCCATGAATCGCCTTTTAGCGTTTGGCGATCAATTAGCAAAAAATAAAGATGACCTGCCGCAAACCCTTGAAGTATTAAAGTCCTGGCTGCGGGATCTGGTAATCGCCAAAACTCATCCTGAGAGAATTGCCAATCACGATCTAGCGGCGATGTTGCAGCAGACATCACAAAAAATGAGTTTGACATCACTATTCGCAAAATTTGAAACTATTCAGTGCGCCCAGAATTCAATTCAAACCGGCACCAATTTAAGATTGGCAATGGAATCCATGGTGTTGAAATTGTCCCAAGTTTAAAGCTTCCTTCAAACTGCAGGGTGTGTTATTAGCTAAATCTCGGGTGGGGATACCCCCTCCCTACCTGTTCGGTGAAACTTGGTTTGTAGTGGCGGGGTTTATCCCCGCCTGCTAATGGGCTGAATGACGGAAAAATCGCTCAATTTGGATTTACTTAAATTAATAAACATCCGTAAATTTTCAATAGTCAATTCCGGCTGGTCCGGATGAGGAAATTATGAATAAAAAAGTCGGTATAAAATTTAAGCCATCCGGCAAAATATATGATTTCGACTGCGGCGCTTTCGTCTTGGCCATCGGTGACTACGTTATCGTAGAAACTGAACAGGGACTCGGGTTTGGCACGGTCACCGTGGCGCCGGTGGAATATGAGAGCAAGTCATCCGATCGGCCGCTTAAAAACGTTTATCGAATGGCCAATAAAAAAGATTTTGCGCGACGTCGCAAAAACGTCGCGGACGAGAAAACAGCTCATTCTTATTGCATAAAATGCATAAAAGACCTACGGCTGAAAATGAATTTATTTTCGGTTGAAAAATCTTTCGATGGCAATAAATATACATTTTTTTTCACGTCCGAGGGCCGGGTCGATTTTCGACAACTGGTAAAAATGCTGGTTAAACACCTGGGAGCGAGAATTGAAATGCGCCAGGTGGGCATTCGCAACCAGGCCAAAATGTGCGGCGGCATCGGCCGGTGCGGCCGGGAGCTTTGTTGTGCGGCCTTTCTTGATAAATTCGAACCGGTATCCATTCGCATGGCCAAAGAGCAGAGTCTATCGTTAAATCCAACAAAAATCTCGGGTCAATGCGGCCGCTTAATGTGCTGTTTGACATATGAATATACGACCTATCAAAACCTGAAGAAGAAATTACCAAAAATCGGAAAATCTGTAAAAACCGTCAGCGGCAAAGGCAAGGTGATCCGTCACAATGCCATCTGCAACCGGATCACAGTCCGGTTGGAAGGCGGCATGGAAGTCGAAACCACCGCTAATCAGCTTATAAAGGAATAAAAAATGACAAGGTCCTTTTATGTCACCACTCCGATTTACTATGTCAACGCACGCCCCCATCTGGGACACGCCTACACCACCATCGTGGCCGATGTAGCGGCACGATTTAATACCATGCGGGGAAGCGACACCTATTTTTTGACCGGCACCGACGAGCATGGGGATAAAATCGTCAGGGCGGCCAAAAAAGAAAATATGACACCCCGGGAATACGTTGACACGATCAGCCTGCTTTTCCGCGATCTTTGGCCCGAATTAAGCATCAACAACAATGCCTTCATCCGCACCACGGATCCTGCTCATATGGCCGTGGTGGAGCAGGTGCTGCAAAAAATTTATGACGCCGGCGATATCTACTTTGCCGAATACGAAGGGCAGTATTGCTTCGGATGCGAGCGGTTTTACACCGAACGCGAGCTGGTTGAAGGCAAATGTCCCGATCATGAGACTGAGCCGGAAATTATCAAGGAGTCCAACTACTTCTTTAAAATGAGCCTCTATCAGGATTGGCTGATCGATCATATCCGCAACTCGCCGGATTTCATTCGCCCGGAACGCTATAAAAATGAAGCCCTGGCCTTTTTAAAAGAACCACTGGAAGACCTATGTATCTCAAGACCCAAAAGCAGGTTGAAGTGGGGTATTACACTGCCTTTTGACAATGAATATGTCACCTATGTGTGGTTTGACGCTCTGCTAAACTATGTTTCCGCCTTGGGATATCCGGATAACGAAAAGTACCAGACGTATTGGCCCGCAGCCCAGCATATCGTGGCCAAAGATATCCTCAAACCCCATGGCATTTATTGGCCGATTATGTTGAAAGCCGCCGGCATCCCGATATACCGGCACCTGAATGTTCATGGATATTGGAATATCGAACAAAGCAAGATGTCGAAAAGCCTCGGCAATGTGGTTGAGCCCCTGGAGCTAAAAAATATATACGGACTGGATGCCTTTCGCTTTTTTCTAATTCGGAACATGGCCTTCGGATTGGATTCCAGTTTCAGTGAAGAATCCCTGGTTCAGCGCATCAATTCGGATTTGGCCAATGATCTTGGCAATCTGTTTTCCAGAGTCCTGTCAATGGTTCATAAATATTTTCAGGGAATTGTCCCGCAGGTTGAAGCGACCGTCGAACAGGCCTGCGAATTTGGCCTGGAAACCGACGCCCGCAACGCGATTGCCGACTATGAAGATTTGATGGAATCCTTTCAATTCCACAATTCCCTGCGGGCGGTCTGGAAATTTATCGGTCGCATGAACAAATATGTGGATGTAACGGCCCCCTGGGAATTGGCCAAGAAAAAATCAAGCCGTAAATCGTTGGCCGTGGTCCTTTACAATCTGCTGGAAGGACTCAGAATTATATCCGGTCTGATCTATCCGGTGATGCCGGACGCCGCCGCAAAAATGCAAAAACACCTTGGATTGGACCCGCAGGAGCGATTCTATTTACTGGACCGTCTGAAAACCTGGAAAACCATAAAACCCGGCACCCAGTTGCCCAAATCCATCGGTCTTTTTCCGCGCGTCGAGCCTCCGGAAAAAAAGGGCGATCAAGATTCTGCACCGGAAAAATCGGCCCGGCATCCTGAAATTAAACCGGAGATCACTATCGAGCAATTCAGTGCGGTGGATCTCAGAGTGGCAACAGTCGTGCAGGCCGAATCGATCCCCAGAGCCAAGAAAGTTTTGAAGCTGGAAGTCGATTTAGGTCAAAAACGGATTATTGTGGCAGGCATCGCAGAGAATTACACCCCGGAAGAACTGGTTGGCAAACAGGTAATTGTGGTTGCCAATTTAAAGCCCGCCAAACTTATGGGAATCGTCTCAAACGGCATGCTGGTCGCTGCCGTTGATGAATCCGGTCCAATCCTGGCAGCTCTCGACAAACCGGCTGAACCCGGAACACCGCTGCGCTAAAATAGAAATTAATTTTCATATATCATTATCAATACATATGAGCGAACTACCTCCATGTTACGGCATCATCCCCGCCCGCTATCAGTCTACCAGATTCCCCGGTAAACCGCTGGCCGATATTCTCGGTCGTCCCATGATCTGGTATGTTTTCGATCGGGCCAGGCAGTGCCCTAGCCTGTCAGCGGTTGTACTGGCCACCGACGATAATCGAATTCAATCTACTGCTCAAAAATGGGGCATACCGGTGATCATGACCCGGCCCGATCACCCCAGCGGCACGGACCGCGTTCTGGAAGCGGCCCAAAAGCTGAAACTGGACCCAGATGCCGTGATCGTCAACATACAGGGAGATGAACCGACATTGGAACCGGCCCTGCTGACTGAGTTGGTAAATCCGTTCCATAGGACGGAAATCCTGGTAACAACCCCGGCTCGAAAAATCAATGCCGCCGAGGCAGAAAACCCGGATTTGGTCAAAGTCGTTTTTGCATCTGATCACCGTGCCTTATATTTCTCGCGATCAACAATCCCCTATCACCGTATCGCCACAACCAGCAATTATTATGGACATATTGGTCTTTATGCGCTGCGCATGACGGCCTTGAAAAAATTTGTGACCCTTAAACAAAGCTGCCTGGAGGTCACCGAAGGACTCGAACAGCTTAGATTCCTTGAAAACAACATACCGATTCACATTATCGAGACGCAACACCAGAGCATCGGCGTGGACCGGCCGGAGGATATTGAGATTGTGACGAAAATCCTATCGAAAAAACAGAAGTCAGTTTTATGATTGTGGATTTTATGAATATCAAGGTAAATATTTTTGCCAACCAGTCACAAATACGCTAATATAAATATTACGTTTAGCAAAATGTAATTGTATGTTTGGAAATTAGCCGGGTAAGGAATAGGCCGTATGAAACAATACATCAGTTCAAAGTTGGCATGGTTTTTTAACTCCTTTAAAAAGATGATCCGGTTTTGCGGTGACTGCCTGTCGGCAATATTAGCCGCGGAGGTCTATTGCGGCAGACATATGGCCGACTTGCCCGCCGGATCGATCGTTTTTTTCCCATATCGCGCAAACATATTTTGCTGCGGTATCGCCGCCATGGTATCTTATAAACATTATAAACCAACCGGACCACCCCAAAAGACAACCTCGCTGGATGAGATAGTAAGCCAGATCCGGGGTCAGGGTTGCGGCAACCGCAAAACGAGAGACCTCGGCGATATCGACAATTTCTATCTCGGGGGAGAAACCCTGGTCGAATCTTTGTGGCAAGCCGTACAGCGCTTAAAATGCCAGGACCATTTTTTTGCCCTGTATACCGACTCGGATGATCAGACCCGCCTTGAAAATATAGGTAAGCGCTTGAGGTCCACAATCAAGGCCGAAGAACAAATGCTGTCGGATCACATCGGCCGAATTCCGCTGCAAACCGTGGAGTTGATAACCACCCGGATTGCGAAGCTAAAAGATATCACCTGGTGCATCAGCAACGAAGTTTTGAATAATATCAACCAGATAAAAAACTTATGCCGCGGACTCAGTCAACCACCGAAGCCCGCAGCAATCGGTGTTTTTAAGAAGATCAATGCTGTCTTAAACAGTATCGATCGGCTGGAAGTGCGGGGACGGGACTCGGCCGGTATCTCCCTGCTATTCATTTTAAATACGACCGAATTCGATCAGTTCGAAAAAAAATTAATACAGGCAAATATTTATAGTCGGTTGGAAAATCGCTGCGGACAGGATCCGCTGATAAACCGGGGCATCAGTATCCATCGGCATCACCAAAATGCAGATAAAGAGCAAATTGCAGTTTCGATGGTTTACAAAGTGGCCAATGTAATCGGCAGCCTGGGTGACAATATCACCTTTTTGCGCCGACAGATCGCCAATGACCCGATTCTTCAAACCCTGGTGACCTGTTCAGCGGAGTTTGATACCGTATCGGCCCACACCCGCTGGGCTTCGGTGGGTGCCATCACCGAAGCCAACTGCCATCCGATCGACAACCAGAGCGTTCAGATTGAACCGGCCCAAAATGGTATCATTCATACCTGCTTAAATGGAGATATTGATAATTTTCAGGAGCTTAAACGTAATTTTGAACTTGGAGGCGATCGGATCCAGGATCCGATCACCACCGATACCAAAATCATTCCCCTGACTATTCAAAAATTCATTGACAAGGGGCATCCCGTCGAGGAGGCATTCCGACTGGCGGTAAAAAACTTTGAAGGATCGCATGCCATATCCATGCACACGGATCTGGCGCCGGGTAAAATTTTTCTGGCCCAAAAAGGCAGTGGGCAGGCCCTTTTCGTGGGTATCGCCGACGATCATTATATACCTGCGTCTGAAGTCTACGGTTTTGTTGAAGAAACCCAGAATTACATTAAACTTGACGGTGAAACGGTGACGGATGGCAAGCAGGGATCAACCCAGGGCCAGCTTTTTATTTTGAGCCAGCAATCCCCCGGCGGTCTGGCCGGCATTCGGGCCATGTATTACGACGGTACGGCACTTGAATTGACAGAGGATGATATAAAGCAAACCGAAATTACCTCCCGGGACATCGACCGCCAGGCCTACCCCCACTATTTTTTAAAAGAAATTTCGGAGTCGCCGGATTCTATCGAGAAAACACTTCAAAATCGCTGGAAGGTCTCTGAAGGCGAAAACCACCATTCTAGTATCTTCCTGGATGAGATTGTAATGCCCCCATCGCTGAAGAAAGCCCTGATCGAAAATCAAATAAAGCGCATCTATTTCATCGGCCAGGGCACAGCCGGTGTCGCCGCGCTGGCCTGTGCCAATATTCTGAGCTACTATATGGATTGTTCAAACTACCAGATCGGGGCTTTAAAAGCGTCCGAATTCAGCGGTTTTCATTTAACTGAGAATGATGACGCCCAGAGTATGGCAGATGCACTTGTCATTGCCATCAGCCAATCCGGCACCACTACGGATACCAATCGCACCGTTGACATGGTCAAGGAGAGAGGCGCTTACACCGTGGCGATCGTCAACCGCAGAGATTCGGATATTACGTTTAAAGTCGATGGTGTCATGTACACCAGCAGTGGTCGTGATATTGAGATGTCTGTCGCGTCCACAAAGGCCTTTTATTCTCAAATCGTTGCCGGGGCCGTCCTGGCGCTTTACATGGCGGCTTTAAAAAAGCACCGTGATTCAAGTTTTGTGACGGAAGAGATCAGGCAGTTGCTAAAGCTTCCCGCTGATATGCGCCAGGTTCTGGCGGCAAGTGAGGACATCAAAGACTCGGCGGCCCGGTCGGCCGTGGCAAAAACATACTGGGCTGCGGTGGGCAGCGGTCCGAACAAGGCCTCAGCGGATGAAATACGCATTAAGCTCAGTGAGCTTTGTTACAAGACGATTTCATCGGATTTTGTGGAAGATAAAAAACATATTGATTTGTCCGCGGAGCCGTTGATTATCGTCTGTGCTGCCGGAACGCGAAATACGGTGATTGGAGATATTATTAAGGATACCGC
>Ga0056115_1000224_pt1 | contig 27483 bp, 20 predicted proteins | sample WorMetOlspDAHAB1_FD_77007 | JGI IMG/M metagenome (GOLD analysis project Ga0056115, IMG submission 77007) | Marine gutless worms symbiont microbial communities from Max Planck institute for Marine Microbiology, Germany - Olavius sp. DAHAB.1 ...
ACCGTGTCCTGTAATAAAAGGGCTCGGTTGATTTATTCTGAATATTCTACTAATACATCAATATAATCAGGGGAAAGTAGTTATTATTATCCGGGGATCAACAGTACCTTTCCTAACAGGTACAGCGCAACTAAATATCATTTTTTGCCAAAATGTCAAATGACCATCAATACAAGAGTGGCAGCCTCAGAGGTCGAATATCAAACGATCTCAATTTTTGAGTGGTAATGGCTGTATTAAATTTCAGTAACTTACACGGGATAGGCAACCGGAGCCGAAAAGGAATTTCCCTGATTCCCTGCCCGTGGATAACTTCAGGGGAAAGGAAAGGGACCTATGGGTGTCAAAGTCAGACAAAAAGTTAAAGGCAAAGGAAAGCCCTGGTGGGTGTTTATTTCCCACAATGGCAAAAGGACATCACGCAAAATTGGCGATAAGAGGGCTGCTGAATCCATAGCAAGCAAAATTCGTGAACGGCTAGCAAGTGGCGACTTTAATATTGATAATAATAAAAAATCGTTGCCAACTTTTAATTCTTATGCCGATGGGTATATGGAGACACAATCAAAAATCAACCATAAACCCTCAACTCGTGAGAGTTATAAATACGTGCTAAATAGTCACATACTGCCGGTTTTTGGTGATCATAAACTTGATGAAATTCAAAGAAAAGACATCAAACATTTCATTCTATCTAAAAAAACAGGGGGCTTGTCTATTAGTACGACACGAATCATCTTGTCATATTTCTCCGCCATATTAAATGAAGCAGTCGATGACGAGATAATTAATGTTAATCCTGCAACAGGTGTTAGAAAGATAATTGGCAAAAAGATAGAGTTGAAAATTAATCCTTTGAGCGCGACTGAATTAAACAACCTCCTTGAAACGGTCAAAGAAAAATTACCAAAGTATTATCCCCTATTTTTGACATTGGCACGCACAGGTATGAGGATTGGTGAAGCCATGGCATTAAGGTGGAGTGACATTGATTTTAACAGCAGATTCATCGAGGTTAAGCGATCATATGGTCGATATGGAATATCCACTCCCAAAAGCGGGAAAACACGAAAAATCGATATGAGTCTTCAGCTTTCAGAAACTCTCCGAGAGCATCACACTCAAAGCAAGAAAAAGGGCTTGCGCCTTGGCCAGGGTGATTTGGAGCTGGTATTCACAAATAGGTATGGTAGTTTTATCCATATTGATAACTGGAGAAGGTATGTTTTTCGAAGGGCATTGAAAGAGGCTGGATTACGCAGAATCCGTATCCATGATTTGAGACACACCTACGCAACGTTAAGAATATCAAAAGGTGATAACATCGCCGATGTGTCAAATCAACTCGGCCACCATTCAGTAAATTTAACCCTGGATATTTATTACCACTGGGTGCCAGGAAAACAAAAAACCGAAGTTGACGCATTAGACAACTTGCATCTTTCTGCACCCGATATGCACCCTGAGTTTATTTCAGGCAAGATCAGCGATTCGCAAATCTGAATAAACTTTTGAAATTATTAAATTTATTCAGCTATGTCTTTATAAACAACCGCCTGCTCATTTCTCAACCGCTCGTTACCCTCAACCACAACTAACATGCCATCTTTTAGCCCTTTGGCCTGGATACCGGCAGTCAATCCATCGTAGCCGGTGATTTGCACCGGCATCATACTGGCTTTCGAATCTAAAACTGCATATACGACGTTTTGTCCGAATTTGCTGACGACAGCATCCCGCGGCACAATAAGTGCCTGGATGCTGTTGGCGGTCGGCAGGGTGACCCTGGCAGACATCCCTTCAATTAGGGCAGAATCATTGGCCATTCTTATCTTGACCGGAATGGTTCGCGTTGCAACGTCACCGCGGGGCACGATGGCAATTACCTTGCCGCTCAAATCGTGGCCATTTACCGTGGCACTGACCTGCATACCGTGCTTGACAAACGGTATGAATCGTTCCGGTAATTCCGCCACGATATCGATGGTGTCATCTTTGCCGATCACCGCCACTGTTTCGCCTTCCGAAACCCACTCTCCGCGGTCGACATGCCGTTTGATGACCACTCCGTTAAAAGGGGCCCGAATTCTCTTTTTCTTCAGCTCGATTTCAAACTGCTCGACCTGGTACTTGAGGGCCGCCGCCCGTTTTTCAAGCCCGATGACCCGGTACCGGTTCTCATCATAAGCCTGCTCTGCAATGGATTTTTTCTTATACAAGATTTCTCTTCTTTTCAAATCAAGTTTGGCAATTTGAAGATCGGCTAAATTTTGCTCATAGGAGGATATTGCTGCCTGGCGTCTTTTGCGCAGCAATTCGGAACCCAGTTCGACCAGAACCTGCTTCTCCTGAACTCGCTGGCCTTCCTCAAAACTGACGGTCTCAACCAGACCGCTCATTTCCGCCGCCGTATCGGAAATCTCCTGATAAAAAACCGTGGCAATAAATTCAGCCTGCGGTGCAACCATTCCGCTTTCGACCTTGGCGACGGTCACATTGGCCGGTGGCGGCCCTTGCTGATTTTGCTGGGCCCATAACCATGCTGGTAGTGAAAGAAGATAAACCACCGCAATAATCAATAATAATGTAGCTTGATACGATCTGCTAACCATGCACTCTCTCCATGGATGAGGTTTAGGGTTAAAATTATAGGATTAAAGATTGAAGGCGGCCTACATTTGATCTAGCCGAATTACCATTCAACCTGTAACATAAACTCCCGCATACGATTGCCGATGCTTTATTAACAAAATAAGGCCATTCAACAAATTGACAATGATCACCTGGCATTCATTTTTCTAAAAAAGGGTTGCAGCCGTAAATGGTATCCGATCCATTCCGGCGGGGTAACGGGCAAAAAAAGAAGGCCTCGGTTGAAATTCACAGTTCAATACACATAGTATAATCTAATTATATAAAAGCAGCGTTGGCGGTTCCGGGTTCATTCAGTTATAAATATAGCGATTATGGTTTGACATGCAAATGTCTTTTCCTTATTATCCAGCGTGAATCCATTGCGTTAATCCCACCTCAACCCTTCAGTGTCGTGGACGGCTCCTCAAGGGGCGATGCCACCAAAACAGGTGTGACGATTATGAATCTCTCCGCATCCTGGAATGCAGATTATATCGATGCCCAGTACCAGCTCTGGAAAAAAGAGCCTGAAAAACTTTCCCGCGAATGGCGCCTTTTTTTTGAAGGCTTTGATCTGGCTGCATCCGGCCGGATATCGGCAGAAGCAGCAGTATCAAGTACAGTTCAGCATCCGCGCCAATCCCGGGTACAGACGCTCATAAATCGCTACCGTGATCTTGGGCATTTAATGGCCTGTCTGGATCCGCTGGCAGCCTGCCCGACCGATCATCCCCTGCTAAATCTGGCAGCCTTCAATCTGGAACCCGCAGATCTGGATCATGAATTTCCAGCCCCCCAATTTTCTGAATCCGGCCGGGCGCCGCTGCGAGACATAATTTACGCTCTAAGAGAAACCTATTGTCATTCGATCGGGGTTGAATTCATGCACCTGCAGGATCCGGATGAAAGACAGTGGTTGATAGACCGCATGGAACCGACGCGCAATCAGTTGCAGTTAAGCGCTACGGACCAGCGCCGGGTTTTGCAAAAACTTATTCAAACCGCTTTGCTGGAGCAGTTTCTCAATAAAAAATACCTGGCTGTGACCCGGTTTTCCCTCGAAGGAGGCGACGCTGTCATCCCGGCCCTGGACAGCCTGGTGGGACATGTTGCCCAAAAGGGATGCCGGGAAATCATCTTGGGCATGGCCCATCGCGGACGCTTAAATGTCCAGGCTCATATATTAAATAGACCTTATGAAGATATTTTTAGTGAATTTGAAAGCTGCTACAGCCCGGATGATCTTGTCGGCGCCGGCGATGTCAAATATCACAACGGCTATCTGGCAGAGGTAAAATCCGCCCAGGGCCGGATGCTGCGGATTTTGTTGATGAATAATCCGAGCCATCTGGAGTCGGTAAATCCGGTTGTGGAAGGATTTGCCCGGGCTCGCCAGGACATCGGGGCGGATCAAAATCGCGATACGGTGCTGCCATTCCTGATTCATGGCGATGCGGCCTTTGCCGGGCAGGGTATTGTGGCCGAAACACTGAATATGTCCCAGCTCGAGGGCTATCGCACCGGCGGTACGATTCATCTGGTGATCAACAATCAGATCGGCTACACCACATTGCCCGAAGATGCCCGATCCACCCGGTATTCCACCGATGTTGCCAAGATGCTGATGGTCCCGATTTTTCATGTGCACGGTGTGGATCCGGCAGCCCTGATCCATGTTTTCCGCCTAGCGGCCGACTACCGTTGGCAATTCGGCAAAGACGTTGTTATTGACGTGGTGTGTTTTCGCCGTTATGGACACAATGAAGGCGATGAGCCGTATTTTACCCAGCCTTTAATGTACGAACGAATTCGACAACGGCCGTCACTACACCAGGTCTATGGCGAAAACCTGATTGAAGCGCAAATCTTTCAAAAAAGCGATATCGAGACCCTGGCCGCTGGCATTAATACGCGATTGAACACGGCTTATGAAACTGTACATGGCAGTGAATGTCCGTTTCCTTTCGCTCAGTTTTACGAAAACTGGGAAAAATTTCATGGTGATTTTTCCCAGGAACCGGTTAGCACCGGCGTCAAAGACAAAACCCTGATCACCCTTTGCCAAAAACTGGCCGCCTTGCCGGAGGGCTTTGACTTAAACCTGAAACTGAAGCGACTGCTGCAAAGACGGGTGCAGGCGGTGGAGCGGGGATACGGAATTGACTGGGCCGGAGCAGAAGCACTCGCTTTTGCGACCCTGTTAACGGAAGGAATTTCCATTCGTCTCAGCGGTCAGGATAGCGGCAGGGGAACATTCAGCCAGCGCCACAGCGTGCTGGTGGACACGCAGACCGGTCAACGATTTATACCGTTAAATGAGTTGGACAAAGCCCAGGCGCCATTTTATGTTTATGACAGCCTGTTATCCGAGACCGGTGTGCTCGGGTTTGAATACGGCTATTCGGTAGCCCAGCCCAACGGGCTTATTCTCTGGGAAGCGCAATTCGGTGATTTTGCCAATAACGCCCAGTCGATCATTGACTTGTTTATCGTCAGCGGCGAATCCAAATGGCAGCGCTTGAGCGGACTAGTATTGCTTCTGCCCCACGGTTTCGAAGGCTTGGGGCCCGAACACTCCAGTGCACGCCTGGAGCGCTTTCTGCAGTTATGTGCCGGGGACAACATTCAAATTTGCTACCCGACCACGCCCGCCCAATATTTTCATCTGCTGCGCCGACAGGTAACCGGCGGATTTCGCAAGCCCCTGGTGGTCATGACCCCCAAAAGTCTCTTGCGCAACCCGGCCGCAGTATCGAGTCTGGATGAACTGAGCACGGGTTCTTTTCAACCAGTTCTGAATGACCCGGATAAAGTCAATGATTCGAAAAAAATCCTTTTTTGCAGCGGAAAGATCTATTACGAACTCTCTGCCCGACGCAAAGAGCTTGATATAACCGACATCGCTATTTTACGGGTGGAACAGTTTTATCCGTTTCCGGATAAACGGCTAAAAAAGATCGTCAGTCAATATCCCAAAGCCAAGCACTGGTGCTGGGTGCAGGAAGAACCGCAGAATATGGGCGGCTGGCAATTTATCAAACCCCGTCTGGAGAAGATAATCAAGCGCACCCTGCGATATATCGGCAGAAGCTCCGCCTCCAGCCCGGCCACCGGTTTCCCGGCAATTTTCCGGCAGGAGCAAAATCAAATTATCGAAAAAGCCGTCGGGCCGGCCGCCGGTCGCCGGGAGCAGGCGGAAGTGAGCTAGGGCTGCTGCTCTCGTCCCCTGATTGATGGGAGCTTGCCACACGTCAATGGCCCGGCGGCAACATAATTAGAAAGCAGCAGCCCGAATTCGGAATGCGGAAGTCGGAAAAAAAGCAGTAGATTGCGGGTTTCGGATTGATATGACCGGAACAGATTGAACGTCGAACATGGAACATCCAACATCGAACGTCGAATATTGATGACGCTATGCTTTATCTATTTTTTGACAAGCGAACCGCAAAGGTAATCAAGGAATCGACTTTCAAATCAATAGTATTTATTAAGGAGCAGGTATGCTAATCGAAATTAAGGTCCCCAGTGTCGGAGAATCCGTGACCGAAGCATTGCTGGCCCAGTGGTTTAAAAATGATGGTGACCCGGTAAAAAAAGATAAACCCCTTTTTGTCATTGAAACCGACAAGGTCACTCTGGAAGTGGTGGCTGAAGACGATGGCATCCTGGCAATCAAAGTGCCGGAAGGAGAAACGGTAGCCATCGGCGCGGTGGTCGGCAGCCTGGATACGGTGGCCGCTGCCAAGGCGGCACCCGAAACCGCCCAAACCCGGCAAGCAAAATCGGCATCTCCCGAAACGGCCACATTGAGGTCGCCGGAGACGGTGCCCCCGGCCCAACCCCAGGCAGCGGCAGCCGCAGAGCCACAGCCGGAAATACCCAACGACCCCCTGCTCCCACCCGAAGTACCGGGCGATGCTATCCTAACCGATCAGCCATTGGCGCCATCAGTGCGCCGGCTGGTTGCGGAAAAAGGCTTGAACCCCGCTTTAATACCGGGTTCCGGCCCCCATGGACGCATCACCAAGGGCGATGTCGTTTTATACCTGGAAAGCGGCCAGGCGGCGGCAACCGTCAGCGCACCCGATCCGACGATAACGCCGCCCGCTGCCCGACTGGCGGCTGAAGCCCCGTCGGCAGCGGCCATACCGGACGCGGAACCTGTCAACCGCAAACCGATGAGTCCGTTACGGCGGCGCATCGCCGCCCGTCTGTTGGAGGCCAAACAGAACACGGCCATGCTGACGACTTTCAACGAAATCGATATGTCTCAGGTTATGGCTATTCGCAAACAATACAAGGATTCCTTCAAAAAAAAATACCAGGTCAACCTGGGGATGATGTCGTTTTTTATCAAGGCCAGCGTCGAAGCGCTCAAGGAAATTACTCAAATTAACGCCTTTGTCGACGGCCAGGATATCATCGAGCATCACTACTATCACATCAGCGTGGCGATAGGGTCTGAACGCGGTTTAGTCGTACCGGTCATCCGGCACGCCGATAAGTTGAGTTTCGCAGGGGTTGAACAGGCAATTGTGGACTATGTCAAAAAAATCAATGAAAACCGCCTTGAAATTTCAGATCTGGAAGGTGGTACGTTTACCATCAGCAACGGTGGTGTCTACGGATCCCTGTTAAGCACGCCCATATTAAACATCCCGCAGAGCGCTATTCTGGGAATGCATAAAATTGAAAAACGCCCGGTCGTCATTGATGATGAAATCGTAATTCGCCCGATGATGTATGTCGCGCTGAGCTACGATCATCGCATTGTAGACGGCCGCGAGGCGGTTACCTTCCTCAAACGCATCAAGGAATGTGTCGAAAACCCGGAACGAATCATGATGGAGATATAAAACCGGGTAACCGTTTGCAGGTTCAGGGTTCACCGTTCAGGGTTAAGGACAAAGAAGGAATTAATAATGGCTAATAAAGAAAAGTACGATTTGGTAGTCGTAGGAAGTGGACCTGGTGGATATGTGGCGGCGGTTCGCGCCGCCCAGCTTGATTTGAAAGTCGCCTGTATCGAAAAAGAACCGCGCCTGGGAGGGGTTTGCCTGAATATCGGTTGTATCCCCAGCAAAGCACTGCTTGATTCCAGTGAATACTATCATCTGGCCAAAGAACAGTTTGCGGCCCACGGCATCAAAACCGGCCGGGTCAGTTTAGATCTGGCCGCCATGATGGCCCGCAAGGAAAAAGTGATCCAGGAGTTGACCGACAACGTCCGAAGGCTGCTTGAGGGGCATAAGATCGATATCATTCACGGCAGCGCCAGATTGGACGGCCCGGATCGGGTGGAAGTTGAAAGCCATTCAGAGGGCAAAAAAAAGGGAGTTATCCGAAGCCTGCAGGCCAAGGCTATTATTTTAGCCACCGGCAGCGAACCGTTATCATTGCCTGATCCGGCTTTCGACGGCCGGCATATTGTCGGTTCCCGCGAAGCCTTGAATTTTAAATCCGTTCCCGATCATCTGGCCATCGTGGGCGGCGGTTATATCGGACTGGAGTTGGGATCCGTATGGCTGCGCCTCGGCGCCAAGGTAACCGTGATAGAAATACTTGCCAAAGTTGCAACCGCCCTGGACGGACAGGTTGGACGCAAACTGCAGCGAGTATTAAAACGCCAGGGAATGACGTTTAAAATGCAGACCCGGGTGACCGGCGCAAAAGTCTCGGGAAAATCCGTAGAAGTTAACCTGGAAACCCCTAAAGGGAATGAAGTCCTGACCTGCCACCCTTTATTAATCAGCGTGGGGCGGCGTCCCCTCACCCGTGGATTGGGAATCGAAAAACTGGGGATTCAAACCAGCCCAGACACAGGGCATCTGCTGGTGGACGCCTCATATCGCACCAGCATTCCGACTATTTATGCCATCGGCGATCTGATTCCCGGACCGATGCTGGCCCACAAGGCTTCGGCTGAAGGGATTGCCGCCGTCGAATGTATTGTCGGCAAACCCGGTGAAGTCAATTATGATGCCCTGCCGTCGGTAATCTATACCTGGCCGGAGGTGGCCAGCGTGGGATTGACCGAAGAGCAGATCAAAGAACGTAAAATTCCCTATTGCACCGGCACGTACCCGTTTGCCGGTGCCGGTCGGGCCCGCTGCATGGGTGAAACCGAGGGCTTTGTCAAAGTACTCGCCCATCAAAAAACCGACCGGGTTTTGGGCGTACACATCATCGGCCCACGGGCCGCCGACATGATTGCCGAGTGTGTCCTGGCCATAGAATTCGGGGCCGGTTCCGAAGACATCGCCCGTACCATCCACGGCCACCCGACCTTTGCCGAAGCCCTGCAGGAGGCAGCTATGGCGGTGCAGAAGTGCTCGATTTACGGATCCTAGGGTAAAGGGTATTAAACGACGGTGAATTTCCTGAAACCGTCTTATCCGAGGTGAAAAATTTAGGCCGGGAAGGTCACGCTCCTCCCCGGAAAGACCAGGGAGGAGTGCAATTCCGTAGCCAATTTTGTTATCGGACGGTGGGGGGCTTACCAAATCTCACTGTATTCAGGCTTCCCATCTATGATTTCTAATATAAGGTTAAGTGGGCCGATCAACGGGTGACCGAGCTCGTCGACCACTTGATTTCCGAGGTCGTCGACCAATAGGGCTTCTTTAACTTCAAAAAATAAATCGACCTTTTTGGGAACTCTGACTTCACCACCTTCACATGCAGCATCTATTTGTCTTTCATTTATTATAAAGTGCTCGAATAATGTTGCAGATTCGAACTCAAACAGCATACTTCGCAAAACTGGCTACGCAGGCCAAGAGCGATACAATAAATCCGCAATCCGCAATCGGCAATCCAAAATGGGGTGTCCCCCCTACCTCCAGGTTTTCCCCAGCACCCGCACCCAATTCTCATGTGTCACTTTGCGCAATGCTTCATCGTCATAGCCTTTGTCCCGCAGACACTGAATAAGTTTAGGCATTCCCGCGACATCACCAAGCTCCGAGGGCATGATGGCCCCGTCAAAATCCGAACCCAGGGCCACGTGCTCGATCCCGATACGTCTGGTAACATAATCTATGTGGCGTACAATCTCCGATATCGGTGTGTCGGCCTTCAGGAGGCCGTCCTCACGTAAGAATCCGACATGAAAATTGATTCCGATAACGCCGCCGGATTCACCGATGGCATCCAACTGCTTATCGGTTAGATTGCGGGTGGAAGGACAAAGAGAATGAACTCCGGCGTGGGTTACCACCAATGGCGCTGCGGTTATCCCGGCCGTATCCCAGAATCCTTTTTCGTTGATGTGGGCCAGATCAATCATGACCCCCAGGCGATTGCAGGTTTTAACCAGCTCCCGGCCGACATCACTCAAACCCGGTCCCGTGTCGGGTGAAAACGGATATCTGAAAGGAACCCCGTGAGCGAATTCATTGGGCCGGCTCCAGGCCAATCCCAGAGACCGCAATCCGGCCTGATAAAAAACATGCAGGGCATTCAATTCGGGATCGATGGCTTCGGCACCCTCAAAATGCAACACCATCGCGATCACCTGCCTGTGGAGTGAATCGATTAAATCATCGGTAGTGCGTACGACTTTGATCCGCCCTTCGGACCGGGCCTCGAGTTGAAACAAAGTGGCCATCCCCTTTATGGTGACAGATTGGGCGTGGGCCAGTAAAATTGCGGACGGCAAAGGCAATTCATACGCCGCTTTTCCGGATTCCGCGTCAGCTCCCGGAAACCCATCATCGGGAGTGCCCGAAGGAACAAACACCGCAAAGAATCCCCCGGCATATCCCCCCTCCCGCATGCGCGGCAAATCAGTGTGCCCCTGATCGGTGCGCTTAAAAAAGGGCCGTGGTTTGCCATCTTTGGGCAGATAGATGCTTTGCAGGGCATCATTGTGTCCGTCGAAAATCGGCAGGTCGTTATTTATTGTCATGGTCACCCCGTTTAAAAAAGTGCTTTTATACGCAGTTGCGGTCTCATTCAGATAAAATTCCAAGCACCAATCAGCAATTCACAAACAATATCCCAGTTCCCATATTCAATGCTCCAAACGTGTCTTGAATGTGAGTCATTGAATTCTGGAATTTATTTAGATCCGTATTTTCTGACATTCGAACAAGTATAAATTAGGGATGATTTATAGCTATCAAGGTTTGTGTTGCATGTAAAGCCGGATAAATGTTTTTGGTCATTGAATATTGTAGTTTGGAATTTATTTGAAATTTGGTAATTGAGAATTGGAAGGTTGACCTAAGAAATCGGACTGCAATTTGTTTTCATCGGCATGGGTTAATATCAGCTTCATCGCTCACGTGCCCCTGTCATTATATACAGTTGACCACCTACGGATTAAATGCTAAATAAAAATCTGCTCAGAAACGGATGTTTCCGAGCACCCCCACCAAACAGCTTCACCTACCAAAGGATTTCTAACTCAATTGAAAGGAGGAAAACCATGATTAAAAAACTTATGGTAAGCTTTGTTGCCGTTCTTGTGCTCCTCAGTCTGGGGTTTGCCCCGGGAGCAGACGCCGCCGGACGCAAGGATGTGCTGGTAATTGGCATGGCTATCAGTGATATTATTTCGCTGGATCCGGCCAAGGCATTCGAATTCTCCGGTGTCGGCATTGACGCTCAAATTTATGATCGCCTGCTCGATTTCCCGGCCGGAAAATTTGACAAGCCTGAATTTTCTTTGGCCAAATCTTATAAGGTTTCATCGGACGGCAAGACCTGGACCTTTGGATTACGTGAAGGTGTAAAATTTCACAGCGGCAACCCCGTGACGGCCGATGATGTGGTTTACTCATTCCAGCGCGTGGTAATCCTGAAAGACCAGCCCTCATTTATTTTGACCCAATTCGGTATTACGCCGGACTCCGTAAAAGCCGTCGATCGCTTTACGGTCCAGGTAACTTTGGATGACAAGTATGCCAGCGGTATTTTCTTTGCCTGCCTGTCCGCCGGTGTCTCGAGCATCGTGGATTCAAAAGTGGTCCAACAGCACGTTCAGAAAACCGACAAGTATCCCAACGGCGACATGGGGCTGACCTGGCTGGCGCGCAATTCGGCCGGTTCCGGACCCTGGATTCTGCGCAAATGGGAAAAAAGCGACCGCGTTATTCTGGATGCCAATCCGAATCACTTCAGGTATCCCCCCAAGGTTAAACGGGTTGTCATAAAGGAAATCAATGAGGCCACCAGCCGGCGCCTGCAAGTGGAAAAGGGCGATGTGGATATCGCCTGGGAGATGCTTCCCGATCAGATTGTCGAACTTAAGAAAAATTCCGACCTGCGGATTGAAAGCTCGCCGGCAACCATCATTTATTATGTCGGCATGAATGTAACCATGGGACCTTTAGAGGACAACCGGGTACGCAGCGCCATCCGGCACGCGATCGATTATAACGGCATGATCGACAACATCTTAGGGGGTGCCGCCAGCCCGACCAATTCGTTTATCCCGGAAGGATTTGCCGGCTATCAGGATGTCGTCTATTACCGTGAAGACCTTGAAAAAGCGCGTCAGCTGCTAAAGGATGCAGGTTACCCCGACGGTTTTTCCATCTCCATGGACCATGGCGACCAGACCCCCAATCCTGAAATTGCCCAGGCCCTGCAGAATTCGCTGGCCCGGATTGGAATCAAGGTTAAACTAAACAAGCTGATATCGTCCCAACTGTGGCCCAAGTACCGGGCCCAGAAGCACGAGCTGATTTTGGCCCGCTGGGGACCGGATTATGTCGATCCCCACACCAACGCCCAGCCGTTTGCCGATTACAAGGCCAAGCAATTATGCTGGCGCAATGCCTACTACAATGACGTAACCTCCGGATTGATCCAGCAGGCCGGTCAGGAAATGGACAACGATAAGCGCATCGCCTTGTATCAGCAAGCCAACAAAATCATTCAGACCGAAGGCCCCTATGCCATGCTGTATCAGGGCCGGTATGATCACGCAGTGCGCAGCAATATCGGAGAAGTTTTTGCCGCGCCGATGTTTGACCTCTGGAAGCTGTACCCGATCACCAAGAAGTAATTCATGATAGTTCACCTGCCCGGCCTCGTTCCGGCCGGGCAGTATTCCTTTTACCCCTGAGAATCGCTCAATTTAGTGCTGCTATTCTCGATTACAGTAAGGTATTGGCAGAATTATTTGTTCACCTCGGAGGCGCGAAGGACGCAGAGTGTGATTATTTTTTATTTGCCACTGAGAGGACGGCAAGTAAAAAGACTCAAGCCCTTCGGGCAATACACGAATCTGGCCTTCGAATTTTAATGTTTAGTATTTATGAAACTATGTACTTAGGTACAAGTTACCGGAAATTAGATGGTTCAATACCTATTACGTCGCCTGGTCACCCTGATGATTACCCTGGTGGGGATTATGGTGGTGACCTTTTTCATCTCCCTGGTGGTACCGATCGATCCGTTGGCCGCCATTGCCGGCCCCCAGGCCCCCCAGGAAACGGTTGAGCGCCTGCGAACGCTCTACGGATTCGATCAGCCGGTCTATGTCCAGTTTTTCCGCTATTTTCAGCGGCTGATGCAGGGCGACCTGGGAACCTCATTCCAGACCGGCAGACCGGTGCTGGATGATATATTTCAATATTTCCCGGCCACCATCGAATTGGCAACCCTGGCCCTGATTGTGTCCATCATCGTCGGGATTCCATTGGGCATCCTTTCGGCCGTGTATCGCAATTCACCCATCGACCACTTCTCCCGCATATTAAGCTTAATCGGAGTATCCATGCCGGTCTTCTGGCTGGGCCTGGTATTGCTGCTGATCTTTTATTTCAGACTGGGCTGGTTCCCGGAGCCCGGACGGCTGGATATCATGCTGATCGAACCCGAAAGAGTTACCGGTCTCCTGCTCATCGACAGTCTGGTCGCTTTCGACTGGGAAGTGTTCTGGGATGCCTTGAAACACATGGCACTGCCGGCTGCGGTACTGGGTCTTTACGGCTTGGCGGGCATTGCCCGCATTGTGCGCTCCAGCATGCTGGATGTGCTTTCTCAGGAATATATCAAAACAGCCCGCATCAAAGGATTGAGTGAATTTTTAGTGCTGACCCGCCACGCCCTGCGCAATGCGCTGGTCCCGGCCGTAACTGTCATCGGATTGACATATGGCGGTCTGCTGGAAGGTTCGGTGCTGACGGAAACGATTTTTTCCTGGCCGGGTCTGGGACGCTATCTGGCCACGGCCTTTCTGACGCTGGATTTGAATGCCGTTGTCGGCGGTACCATGCTGGTGGCCCTGACGTTCTCGCTGGCCAATCTGGCGGTTGACCTGGTTTACGCTTTTTTAAATCCGAAAATAACCCTGGCGCAACCATGAATCTGACGAATGCTCTGAATAAAGCTGAAGCCCGTCGCCAACGCCGCGATGCACGACTGCGCTATTTAAAAGACAGCTACACCCTGTGGCGGCGCAATCATCTGATGGTGGTGGGAACCGGCATTATTATCTTTTTGTTGTTGGTGGCAGCCGTTGCGCCCTTGCTCGCAACCCATGATCCGTATGAGCAAATTCTGCCGAATCGTCTGTTGCCGCCTTCGGCCCGGCACTTTTTCGGCACTGACAATCTCGGGCGGGATATTTACTCACGTGTGGTGTACGGCTCCCGCGTCACACTGACCATCGCCTTTCTGGTGGCAGCCATCAGCACACCCCTGGGGCTGGTGATCGGCGTCCTGGCGGGATACTTCGGCGGGGTTCTTGATGAAATTTTAATGCGCCTTTCCGATGTCTTCTTAGCATTTCCCAAGCTGATCCTGGCAATCGCATTTGCCGCCGCCCTAGGCCCGGGAGTGGAAAATGCCATTGTGGCCATTTCGGTCGCCAACTGGCCCAGTTATGCCCGGCTGGCCCGGGCCGAGACCCTGAGTGTGCGCAACAACGATTATATCCAGGTGATACGCAGTATGGGCGCCAGTAATCTGCGCATCATGGTCGGCCACATTACCCCCATGTGCCTGTCATCGATTATTGTGCGACTGAGTCTGGACATGGGAACCATAATACTGACAGCCGCCGGACTTGGGTTTCTAGGGTTAGGAGCTCAGCCGCCGGTACCGGAGTGGGGCTTAATGGTCAGCGACGGCCGCCAGTTTCTAGTGGATCAGTGGTGGGTTTCCACCTTGCCCGGCTTTGCCATTTTAATCGTTGTCATGGGATTTAACCTGATGGGGGATGGCTTTCGCGACATCCTGGATCCTCACCAGAGGCAAAGCTAAAAAGAAGTCGGAAGTTGGAATGCGGAAGTCGGAAATGGGAGATGGCATATAGAAAGAAAAAGTTGGCGCATGATCGTGTTTAAATAGCGAATATAAAATTCGATTTATCCATTATTTATCATTGCTCCAGTACTCCAACACTCCAGTAACTCAATAGGAATTTTTGGTGATAACTGAACCTCTGCTGAAAGTGCAAGATCTCAAGGTCCACTTCTATACCTTGCGCGGTGTGGTGCATGCGCTGGAACGTATTGCATTTTCACTGAACCGTCAGGAGACCCTGGGCCTGGCCGGTGAGACCGGATGCGGCAAATCAGTAACCGCACGCTCCATTTTACGGTTGATCGACCCACCCGGTCGAATTATCAGCGGCAACATTTGGTTTGAAGGACAGAATCTGCTGACGCTGGATGAAGCAGCGATGAGAAGTATACGTGGCGGCAAGATTTCAATGATCATGCAGGAACCGAAGATGTCTTTGAATCCGGTCATCCGGGTGGGTGCGCAGATCGCTGAAACATTGATAATTCACGATCATTCCCTGAACCGCAGATCGGCCAAAAAGCAGGCCATCGACATGCTTGCCCAACTGGGTATTGCCGACCCGACCCGGATCGTACGACGCTACCCGCACGAGCTAAGTGGCGGGATGTGTCAACGCGTCATGATTGCCATGATGCTGGTGACCCGGCCGCAACTGTTGATTGCCGATGAGCCCACCTCGGCCCTGGATGTCACGATTCAGGCCCAAATTCTGGAACTGATTCAAAAGCTGATCAGTGAAATTAAAACATCCGTTCTCATGATTACCCACGATTTGGGAGTGATGGCCGAAACCTGCGATCGCGTGGCGATTATGTATGCCGGAGACATGGTTGAAATGGGTTCGGTTCGCAGTGTACTGAAAGACCCCCAACACCCGTACACCCAGGGGCTTCTGCAAACCGTTCCCGATAAATCCAGCCCGGATCAGCCCCTGTTTTCCATTAAGGGAAATGTACCGAGTCTGCTCGACCCCCAGACCAGCTGCAGGTTTGCACCCCGCTGCGAATCGGTCATGGGTCGTTGTCGGCATGAATTACCACCGCTTTTCAAGCTCAACGGGGACCATCAGGCGGCCTGTTTTCTGCACGACACCTGAAGAATGGTATCGGTTATTGAGAGCGGAATTGTGACCGATTACGTGTATTAATTAGCCACGAATGAACACGAATATATAATATAATAAAATCATAAGAAGATTAAATATTGGAGGCAAGCTATCGTTATAGCAGACAACGATAAAACGTTGCTGCGGATTGATGATCTGCACGTTCACTTTCCCATTCGTGAAGGTTTTCTGATGCATCACCATGCGACGGTAAAGGCTGTCAACGGTCTGAGTTTTATGCTGAATCGAGGTGATGTGTTCGGGTTGGTCGGGGAATCCGGCTGCGGCAAGACAACGCTCGGCCGAGCCGTGGTGGGGCTGGCACCCGTCACCGGCGGAGAAATCTACTTTAATGATCAAAATATTGTCGGGCTTAGCGGACGGGCAGCTTACGAACGGGCACGCCATATCCAGCTGATATTTCAGGATCCGTACTCATCCTTACATCCGCGCAAAACCGTATGCGACCTGGTAGGGGTGGGACTTAAGCTTCACCGCCTGGCCGAAGGGTATCAAATCGATGAAAAGGTGCTGGCCATGCTCAAACGGGTCGGTTTCGGCCTTGAGCATATGTATCGCTATGCCCATGAGTTTTCCGGCGGCCAGCGCCAGCGTATCGCCCTGGCCCGGGCTTTGGTCCTGCGGCCGCAATTGCTGATTCTGGATGAGCCGACCTCGGCCCTGGATGTCTCCGTCCAGGCTCAGATTCTGAATCTGCTTAAAGAATTGCATCGTGAATTTAACTTGACTTATCTGTTCATCTCCCATGATCTGGGGGTGGTGCGATATATGAGCAACCGGATCGGTGTGATGTATCTGGGAAATATGGTCGAAACCGGATCGACCCACGATGTTTTCCAGCAGTCCCACCACCCCTACACGCGGGTACTGCTGTCTTCGCTACCCTCGCTGGATCCTGATGCACCGCATCACGGAATAATACTGGAAGGCGACCCACCGACACCGATAGACCCGCCTCCCGGCTGCCCGTTTGCGTCACGATGCCCCGAAGCTAAAGACCGCTGCCGGGTGGCCAAACCCGAACTAAAGCGGCACGGCAGCAATTTTACTCACCTGGCAGCATGCCATTTTCCATATACAGACCAGCACAGCAACCAACCTAAATTGTAGATTGCAAATTTTCAATCCTTGCAGGAAATCAAAAAAACTCTAATTGAATTTGTTTGCCTCAAAATGCCTAAAAAAACAACTAGGGCAGCGCCGTGTACCGTTGCAGCCACTTGTGTTTTAAAGAAATCAATGATAAACCTGTATATACAAGTTAAAAATGTCGATTGATATCTTTAATGAGGCGATACGGACGACCGGATTAAGGAATTTGGTGCGTCCGGATCAAATCGGGACTGTTTTGCATAAACAAATCAACGAAAATGCAAGAAGTTTACCACCACGCGTCAATCAACAGCCAAGACGCAAACTACATAACCGCCCTGGAGCTGCAAAAAGAACCCTTTTCACCTGAACCGGATTCCCTGTTTTACTTTTCTTTTGATTCTTTTGAGCAGCGACTGAATGTACTGCATGGAATGGTTCAGGGCACGGAATTTTTTGTGCTGGTTCTCGGAGAGCCGGGCAGCGGCAAGACGATGCTGTTGAATCGCTTTTTGGCTTCTACGGATACGGAATGGAAATCCGCTCGGATCTATACGGGTCCTGAGACGGCCGCAATCCAATCTTCAGATCCGCAGGAGCATGGGGGATATCCCGTTTATATCTGGCAGGATTCAGCCGACCCCGTTGTAATCGTTGATGATTCGCACCAGCTTCTCCAAAAAGATTTAGAGTTTTTAATTCATGAAGCGCGGGTGCCCGGCAGTTCTAATAAAATCAAACGTCTGGTATTATTTGGTGATTCTGATCTTTATACCGCAGTGACTAAACTTGCTGTATCACTATCCGTAGAACCGGCGATAAACAAAATCCACTTATCCGGAATGACAGAAGATCAAACCGCTGAATATTTGCAGCATCGATTGGCGGTCGGCGGTTATTCAGGAGAATTTCCATTTAATTCTTCGGCGATTAATAGCATCCATCAAACCTCGGGCGGCTATCCTGGATCGATAAATGCAATCGCACACCAATGGCTTAATGATAAATACTCAAAGAAAGAGGAAGGAAAAAATATGTTGCAGAAACTAGCGGGAATTTCTCGACGAACCGCCGTCTGGATTGGGGCCGGGATTATTATCATTTTGCTGGCGGTGTTTTGGCTTTTTTCAGACCGCATATCCTCGACACCAAAACCACGGGAAAAAAAATTAACAAAAACCGTGTTTCGAAAAAAAATTGTGCCGGTTCGCAAATCTCCGGCCCCGCCAGTTAGGAAAAAAGTAGCATCAGTCAAAACTCCGGTCAAACCGCCGGCTGAAATTAAAACGCAACAACCTCCGGAGACAAAAACCACTGAGGCCACTCCCGAATCGCCGGCACCGATTAAAACCGTACCTCCCGCGCAAGAAGATCCGGTGGCATCCGGACCCATAATTACCGCCGTGCAAAAAACAGATTCACAACCGAAAATCGAACCGCAACCGACAGCCAAATCGACGCCAAAAACAGATTCACAATCGAAAACCGCGCTGCAACCGGCCCTAAAACCACCGCCTAAAAAAACAGTCGCGGCCGTGCCCAAAAAGAAGACCAGGGAAATCCGTCGCGAAAAATGGATCCTGTCCCAGGATGCTACATCTTATACGATTCAGATCATCGGCGTTTCCACCGAAAAATCACTGTTGGATTTCGTCAAAAGAAATCAGTTATTGAAGCAAAATGAAATTGCCTATTATGAAACGACCTTTAGAGGTAATCCCTGGTACCAGGCGCTATACGGTATATATCCCACGAAGCAGGCAGCCTATCGGGTTGCGAATAGATTGCCCAAAAATATCCGCCATGCCGGACCGTGGATAAGGAGGTTGTCGGGAGTACAACAAGCGATTAAAAAACAATGACCTGAATCTTGCATCTGAAGGCTCCGACTTGTCTGCTTCCGGAGGATTCGGGCAAAATTCAGAGATACCGCTTCTGCTTAGGATTGGGGACAAATTAAAGTGAACTGACTTCTCATTCCTTAATTTCCAGATTCATCTTCCGTCCCCAACATCTCTTCGGTTTCCATCCACATGACATTGATGATGCCAAAAGCGCAGGCTAACAGTACACCTAATATCCATGCAAAATACCACATATATTTCTCCTATATCGCCACAAAGGCGATTTTTTTTAGAATTGCCTAAAATTTTCGCAAATCCCATAAATGGGGTACTGGATCGGCGGCGTATTGGATTCAAGATTTCAACTCTCTTTTCCATTGCTCCAACACTCCCGGTCCTCCTAAGACGGCAGATAGAGTAAAACAACAGGTGACTGCCGCCTGATATGAAACACAAAATATCGACATCAATACGCCGTGTGTGTCTCTTTTTGAATCTGTTCTTCCGTGACCTTACCCCGCATCACCCGATACACCCAGCTGGTGTAGACCAGTATGATCGGCAGAAAAATAACCACTGCGAAAAACATCAGATTCAGTGTGCGATGGCTTGACACGCCATCATAAATCGTCAAACTGCTGTTCGGATCGGTACTGGAAGGAATGACAAACGGAAACATGGCAAAACCGGCTGTCAGAATGACTCCGCCCAGGGCAGTGCCGCTGCAGATAAAAGCAATCCCTGGCCGATTAGCCCGGGAAAGCATAATGGCCAGGATCGCACCGCCAAAGGCCAGAACCGGTGCTATGATCGTATAACCGCATTTGGAGTAGTTTTGCATCAATCCGCCCGCAACAATTTCAACTTTCTTGGCCAGGGGGCTGAATCCGGTGCCGGGATCCGGCATGGTCACGATCCGGTAAAATTCGATGCCGAATGCCTGCCAGATTCCGGCAAGGGCAAATGCGGCCATAAAAAAAATACCGAAAATCCAGACCGCCTTTTTGGCCCGTGCATTGATTTCACCTTCGGTACGTATTTGTAGAAAAACGGCCCCATGCATGATGAGCATTGTAAGACTGACGATGCCGGCCAGAAGGGCAAAAGGATTGAGCAATCCCCAGAAACTGCCGGTGTAAAATAATCGTTCAAATTCACCGTAATGAAATGGTACACCCTGAAGCAAATTTCCAAATGCCACACCAAAAACAAGTGCCGGAACAAATCCGCCGACAAACAATCCCCAGTCCCAGAAATTGCGCCAACGGGGGTCGGCAACCAAACTGCGGTATTTAAATCCGATCGGACGGAAAAAGAGCGCAAATAATACCAGCATGATGGCCCAGTAAAATCCGGAAAATGCCGCGGCATAAATAAGAGGCCAGGCGGCGAAAAGAGCGCCCCCCGCGGTTAAAAGCCAGACCTGATTGCCTTCCCAGGTCGGTCCGATCGAATTGATTACGACCCGTCGCTGAGTGTCATTGCGCCCGACAAACGGCAGTAGCGTACCAATGCCCAGGTCAAAACCGTCCATCAGCGCAAAACCAATCAGTAAAACACCGACGAAGACCCACCATATGATTTTCAACGTTAAATAATCAAACAACATGCTAGATTCTCCTTCAAATATCTATACTTTTTCCAAGGCTGCGTTTGGTTAAAGCAGCCCCAGTGGGGCGGCAATAGCACAGTTTGTAGGTATTAGGTGTCAGGTTTCGAGTGTCAGTAAAAAGGGGTGCTAAATTCTGACACCTGAACACTGACACGTGAAACCTCTGAAATGATAACGCATGCGGTAACATCGACAATAAATTATCCTTGTTATGTCGCTAAGCACCTAATTAATCAATTTACCTTTTCCTGCTCAAAATGATACCTGCCGGTGTGCAAACTACTGGGGCCCAATCGGACGAATTTAGTCATTAAATACATTTCAGCGATCAAAAATACCGTGTAAAGTACAATAAACGCGACGAGACTGCCAATGAGATCACCTGTCGTCAAATTCGATGTTGAAAAATAAGTGGGCAAGATGTCGCCGATGGTCCAGGGCTGGCGGCCATATTCTGCCACAAACCAGCCCAGCTCGATGGCAATCCAGGGAACCGGCATGCTGAAAAACAGTATTTTCAAAAGCCATTTTTTTTGATCGAATACCCGTTTTGCACAAAAGTAAAAGCTCACCGCTATCAGGGCCAACATATAAAAACCCAGCCCGACCATAAAACGAAAGGTCCAGAACATGGCTGTAACGTTGGGAATGGTATCCCGGGCAGCCTGTTTAATCTGCTGCTCCGTGGCGTCAACCACCTTTGGTGCGTAACGCTTTAAAAGCAGCCCGTAGCCCAGATTCTCCTTATGGCGATCAAAAAACAATTTGTTGGCAGCTGATCGATCTCCGGCGCGAATCTTTTCCAGCATGTCATAGGCAATCATGCCGCTGCGAATTCTCTCTTCGCTTTCAGCAATTAAATTCTTGATACCCGGCACCGGCGTATCGACAGACCGGGTGAGGAGCATACCGCCAATCCACGGTATTCTAATCGCAGCAGCGGTTTCCTGCTTTTCATGATTTGGGAATCCGAAAAGGGTGAAATGGGCCGGCGGCGGCTCGGTTTCCCATTCGGCTTCCATGGCCGCAAGCTTGACTCTTTGCACCTTCCCGACCACGTATCCGGTTTCATCGCCCAGAACAATGACGGAAAGAATCGATGCCAGCCCAAAGCCGACTGCCACGGCAAATGACCGCCTGGCAAAGGCTATATCCCGGCCTTTCAGCAGGTAATAGGAGCTTACAGCTAAAACGAAAATGGCTGAAGCCACATAGCCGGCGCCTACGGTATGGACAAATTTAACCTGAGCCACCGGGTTGAATAAGAGCTCTCCGAAACTGGTCAATTCCATGCGCATGGTTTCAAGGTTGAACTCGGCTCCGACCGGATTTTGCATCCAACCGTTGGCGACCAGAATCCACAATGCGGACAGATTGGATCCTAGGGCCACCAGAAACGTAACGGTCAAATGCGCCCGCCTGCTGAGCCTGTCCCAGCCGAAAAAAAACAATCCAACAAACGTGGCTTCCAGGAAAAACGCCATCAGAGCTTCAATCGCCAGCGGTGCCCCGAAAATATCACCGACATACTGGGAATAATAAGCCCAGTTGGTACCAAATTGAAACTCCATTGTGATCCCGGTGGTCACACCCAGCACAAAGTTAATACCGAACAATTTGCCCCAGAAGCGCGTCATGTCCTTGTAAATTTCTTTGCCGGTCATGACGTAAACGGATTCCATAATAAATAGTATCCAGGACAGCCCCAGGGTGAGGGGAACAAATATGAAATGATACATGGCCGTCAGGGCAAATTGCCAGCGAGAAAGTTCGACGAGTCCTTCAGTGGGTAGCATTGATCTGCTCCTTATTAATTAACCTGTCAGACAGCGATTAATCTTGATCGTTGTCAGTGTTTTAATGTAATACCTTTATTTGTAAGATGAGCCCTCCGGAGATGGACAAGTCGGAGGCTTTTAAATTCCTGGAAATCTTCATGCAAGATATCGGTAACCGCTTGATATTGTTAATGGGTGAACTTCTATTATATAGGTTCGATATTTGTCAAACAAAAATCCAATAATATCTGCCAAAAGACCATCCAACAAAAAGGCGCTGCGCTGGCTGTTTAAACGAATCGGTACCGCACGCAGCTGGATTTTGATTTCCGTCGGGCTGGGTCTGAGCAGCGGTATCTTGTTGATTGCCCAGGCTCGTTTTTTATCCAATATCGTACACGACGCCTTTATGGAAAAGCGACCGATTGATCAGTTGGGAAACCTTTTCATTGCATTGCTGGTGATTATTATTCTGCGGGCTGCTCTGGGCTGGGCCAGGGAAGTCTCCGGTTTTTATGCCGGATCCAGAATTCGGCAGGAAATTCGGCTGCAATTGTTAGCGCACATTGTTTCACTAGGCCCATCATATACCGGCAATCAAAGCACAGGTGCTTTAACCAGCACGGTCATTGAACAAGTGGAAGGATTGCACGATTTTTATGCCTTCTATCTGCCCCAGCTGGCATTGGCGGTGATGATTCCGGCTGCGGTTCTATCATTTGTTTTTCCTCACAGTTGGGCGGCGGCGGGACTTTTACTGGCAACCGCACCGCTGATTCCGCTGTTCATGATTCTGATCGGCATGGGCGCTGAAAGTATCAGTCAACGACACTTTCAGGCCCTGGCGCGCATGAGTGCCTATTTTCTCGATGTATTGCAGGGCTTGGCAACTCTTAAATTATTTGACCGCAGTAAAGGCACTGAGGAAACCATTGCCGCGGTATCAAACACTTATCGCAAACGGACAATGGGAGTCCTGCGGGTAGCGTTTTTATCCTCAGCCGTTCTCGAGTTTTTCAGCTCCATCTCGATTGCCCTGGTGGCGGTTTATCTGGGGATGAATTACCTGGGCTACCTTTCCTTTGGGGTTTATGGAGAACCTTTGGGTTTAGCCGGCGGCTTTTTTATTTTGTTACTGGCACCGGATTTTTATCTGCCCCTGCGAGAGTTGGGGACTCACTATCATGCCCGCGCCGAAGCGGTCGGGGCAGCTGAAGAGATCTTGAAAATCCTGACAGTACCGCGCCCGGACGCCTTGAACGGCACGCTTACCCGGATCCAACCCCCCCCCCTTCATATTAAATTTCAGAACGTGCATCTGGCATTTGATGGGGGTCGGAGACCCGCTTTGCGGGGAATAAATTTTGACCTGAAAAGTGGCGAGCAGGTCGTATTGGTGGGCGGCAGCGGGGCCGGCAAAACGACAACCCTCAATTTATTGCTGGGTTTTATAAAGCCGGATAAAGGATCCATCATGATTGATGGCAATCACTTAGCCGTTCTATCCCTTGACAGTTGGCGTAAACAAATTGCCTGGATCGGCCAACGCGCGGTATTATTCCATGGAACGATCAGGGAAAATATGGTATTGGGCTGTCCCGGGACAACCGATGACCAAATCGAGAGGGCAGCCGGCAATGCCGGGGTTCTTGATTTTGCAAGACAATTGCCCGAAGGACTGGAAACACTGGTCGGCGAACAGGGGGCTGGAATTTCGCGGGGCCAGGCCCAGCGGGTCGCTCTGGCAAGGGCCTTTCTAAAGGATGCACCGTTATTGCTGCTGGATGAACCGACGGCCGGCCTGGATACCGAAAATGAATCCTTGGTTATGGATGCTTTAATAAGACTTTCCCGGAACCGAACGGTGTTGATGCTGACTCACCGGCTGACAAACATCCAGCACGCGGATCGAATACTGGTGCTGGAAAACGGCTGTGTGGTTGAACAGGGAAATTATTCAGAATTAATAGCCAGCGGCGGGGTGTTTTACCGGCTGGCAACACGGAAAAATTGAAGATTGAAGAATTAATTTACAATATTCATTTCCCTGGGGGATACGCCTTGTTGAAGCAAATGCGTGAGTTGACTTTTTTTATCAAATTATTCGGGCAACATGCTAAATGGATGATCCTGGGCACCGGATTCGGGTTGTTGGCGATGATCTCGGCAATCGGACTTCTCGCACTATCAGGTTGGTTCATATCTGCCGCTGCCTATGCCGGTTTAACGGTTGCGACCGCGCAGTTGTTTAATTTTTTCCATCCCGGTATCGGGGTTCGATTGTTTGCCATCGGTCGCACCCTGGCGCGTTACACCGAAAGAATTGTAACCCATGACGTCACATTCAGAATTTTACAAAGCCTGCGCAGCTGGTTCTATAAACGCCTGGAGCCCTTGGCGCCTGCCCGCCTGATGCTGCTGCGCAGCGCCGATGTTTTAAATCGGATTGTGGCCGACATCGATGCCCTCGACAACCTCTATTTAAGAGTGCTTTCTCCCAGCATTGTGGCGCTGGTCACGTCGATTTTGGTAGTAGCTTTTCTATGGCTTTTTGATCCGCTCATCGCAATGTCCGTTGCAATGTTTCTGGTAATTGCCGCATTGGGTGTGTCGGCATTAGTGCTGCATCTGGGAGGGTCCAGTGGGCGTGAGTTGACCCATCATTTTTCCGAATTGCGAATCCGCATCGTCGATGCCCTGCAGGGACTACCGGAACTATTGGTTTTCGGCGCGTATCCGCAGCAGATGGAATCGGTAAAGCAAAGTAATCTGGCCCTGTTAAAAATCCAGCGGCGCATGAGTCATATCCGAGGGTTATCATTTGCTTTGATCACTATTTTTTCAGGTCTCGCCGTCCTATCTGCGCTGTATCTGGCTGTCAATCTGGTGAATCGCGAAACGCTGGATGGGCCGTTCCTGGCACTGGTAATTCTAACCGTTATGGCATCGTTTGAGGCCATTTATCCCTTGCCGCTCGCTTATCAATATCTCGGACAAACTCAGGAGGCCGGCCGGCGGCTGCTGGAAATCGTGGAGACTGAACCCCAGGTAACCTTTCCGGATCAATCGATCGTCTCGAACCGGCAATTCAGCGTAGCATTTGAAAGGGTAAGTTTTCGCTATCACGAACAATCCCCCTGGGCTTTGAGAAATGTTGATTTCCATATCCCTGCAGGTCAACGCGTGGCGGTGATCGGGGAAACCGGATCGGGCAAATCAACGCTGATCCATTTGCTGGCTCGTTTCTGGAATCCCGTTTCCGGACATATTCGTCTTGGTGGAAATGAAATTTGCAGCTTTAGCGAATCGGATCTGCGCCGGCTTATTTCGGTTGTATCACAACAACCGCACATGTTTAACGACACGTTGAAAGAAAACTTATTACTGGCCTGCCCCGGGGCAAGCGACGATAAATTGCTGGCTGCGCTGGATACGGCCCGGTTGCTTGAGTTTGTCCAGGAGTTGCCCGACGGCTTGAATACATGGACCGGGGAAGCCGGCCAGCTTTTATCCGGTGGGCAAGCACGGCGGGTCGCCGTAGCCCGGGCCATCTTGCACAACGCGCCGCTATGGGTACTGGACGAACCGACCGAAGGCCTCGACCCGATTACCGAGAAAAATATGATGCAGGCCTTAAAGCAGCAAACCGCCGGACGAACGCTGCTGCTGATAACCCATCGCCTGATAGACCTGGATTGGATGGACCACATCCTGATGCTGGATCAGGGCCGGGTTATGGCTCAGGGAAGCCATGCGGAGCTGCTGGAAAACAACGAGCGATACGCGGCCTTACATAAGAGGATAGCTTAAGCGGGAACAGCGAGGTGAATGTCAGAGCGCAGGCCGATAGATAAAAAGTCGACTATGATCCTGGTTTCAGGTGTCAGCTCGACCGCTGGCCAGGGAGCGGTTAGTCAAATCGAAAAAGAAACTATTGAAACCTTTAAATTGGCAACATCATCAGCAAATTATCGACACAGCGCAGTTCAGTATCCATTTAAGTAAGTCCTCTACTCGGATTGGAACAGATCGGTACTTATATACCGCTCCCCGGTGCTGGGTATGATGACTACGATGGTTTTACCGGCGGATTCCGGGCGTTTGGCAACCTCCAGCGCGGCCCAGATGGCGGCCCCGGATGAAATGCCGCAAAGTATCCCTTCCAGTTTGGCAGCGCTGCGCGCCGTCTCAAAAGCATCGTCATTGGTAACCGTTACTACATCGTCGATCAAGGATTGTTCCAGCACGTCAGGGATGAATCCGGCGCCAATGCCCTGGATCTTATGCGGTCCTTTTTCGCCGCCGGACAAAACCGGTGAATTGGCCGGTTCCACCGCGACGAGTTTAAAGGACGGTTTTCTGGCTTTGATGACCTGACCCACACCGGTAATCGTGCCGCCGGTTCCCACTCCGGACACGAGGATGTCGGCCTGTCCCTCAGTGTCGCGCCAGATTTCCTCCGCTGTTGTCTCCCGATGGACCCTCGGATTGGCAGGGTTGGCAAATTGGTCCGGCATCCAGGATTTTTTCTCGGATTCCAGAATTTCGCGCGCTTTTCCGATGGCCCCCCCCATGCCATCGGCCCCGGGTGTCAATACCAGTTCAGCCCCAAGATGTTTGAGTAAACTGCGTCTCTCCCGGCTCATCGTATCGGGCATGGTAAGGCAAAGACGAAAGTTTTTAGCAGCACATATAAATGCCAGTGCAATTCCCGTATTTCCGCTGGTAGGTTCCACGACCAGTGTTTCGGAATCAAGCAGTCCTTCAACTTCGGCGGCTTCAATCATCGATGCCGCAATGCGGTCCTTGACACTGCCCAGTGGATTAAAAAATTCGAGTTTGCATAATATTGTGGCATCTATGCCTTCAGCCATTCGGTTGAGTCGAACCAATGGAGTCACTCCGATCGTACTGCTGATGATGGATTGATATTTCATAGCTGATCTCCCCTTTCAGGAAAAAAAGAAAGGTTACTTGTTATCGGTTAATACCCCAATTGAACAATTTCCAATTAGGGTAATGGTAATTCGGCTAATATTTTTTTCCAGGAGCGAAACCCAACCCGGGGCTTATACGAATTTTCGTTCAATCACTATTTACAATTAATCCCAGTCTGAGCGCTAAATAACCGCG
>Ga0056115_1000225_pt1 | contig 27482 bp, 20 predicted proteins | sample WorMetOlspDAHAB1_FD_77007 | JGI IMG/M metagenome (GOLD analysis project Ga0056115, IMG submission 77007) | Marine gutless worms symbiont microbial communities from Max Planck institute for Marine Microbiology, Germany - Olavius sp. DAHAB.1 ...
TGGGCCCGGCAGGATTCGAACCTGCGACCAAGCCGTTATGAGCGGCCCGCTCTGACCAACTGAGCTACGGGCCCACCGTGGAGCCCTCTTTACATGGGGGTCGGGGTCCGCGCAAGCGGGCGCGGTCAGGCCGACGGCAGCGACTGGAACGGATCCTTTCCGTCGGGCGGAAAGTGCACGGCACTGTCGGAATCGACCGCGGGCCGGCTGCGGCAATCCTGCAAGACGGAGCGCAAGGTTTCGATTGTGAAGGGCTTGGCGATAAAACCGTCCATCCCGGCCGCTTCGCAGCGCTGGCGATCGGTCTCAAAGGCGCTGGCGCTGACCGCAACAATCAGCGTCCTGTTGCCGCCGCGGCTGCGTTCCAGTTGGCGGATCCGCCGGGTGGCGTCAAACCCATCCATCACCGGCATGTGACAGTCCATCAGAATGGCGTCGAAGGATGCGCGCTCGTAGGACGCGACCGCTTCCACCCCGGTCCCGCAGACCCGCACAGTGCAGCCGAGTTCGGTGAGAAACTGCTCTGCGACCGCCGTGTTGACGGGGTTGTCCTCGGCCAGCAGAACCGAGAGCCCCATCGGTCCCTCAACCGTCTCAGGAGCCCCATTGCCGTTGGACACCGATGCGTCCCGTTCCACGCCGCACAACGTGGCGAGCTTTTCGGACAGTTCGCTCTGCTTCAAAGGCTTGGTGAGGAAGACATCGATTCCGCAGTCGCGCATCTGCCGCTTGTCGTCATGCCATGTCACAGACGAAAGCATCATCAGACGGGTCTCGGCAATTTCCGGCGTTTGTTTGATGGTGCGGGCCAGTTCCTGCCCGCTCATGTCCGGCATCAGCAGGTCCAGCAAGGCAACCTGGTATGGCCGGCCGCGCTCGGCAGCCAGTTTCAACATCTGCAGCGCGCGCGAACCGCCTTTAGCCTCATCGGCTTCCACATCCCAGGCTTTGAGATGGTGGCACATGATTTCCCGGTTCGTCGGGTTATCGTCGACAACGAGGGCGCGAACGCCGCGTAGCGACTTCGTCAAGTGTGCGCTCTGCGACGCCAACTGATCAGACACGGGAAAGCGCACCTTGAACCGGAACGTTGTGCCGCGGCCCAAATGGCTCTCGCAAGTGATCTTGCCCCCCATCAATTCCACGATCTGAAGAACGACAGCCAATCCAAGGCCCGTCCCGCCATGCCGCCGCGTGGTTGTGGCATCGGCCTGCTGAAATGGCTGGAACAGCCTATCCTGGTCTTCAAGACTGATCCCGATGCCCGTATCCGAAATCGTGAATATGACCTCGGTCGTGGCGCCATCGCTTTCGCCGGTCGACACCTTCAACGAGACAGTCCCGACATCGGTGAACTTGACTGCGTTGCCCAGCAGATTGATCAATACCTGTTTCAAACGGCCGGCATCGCCGTGCAGATTGGCAGTCGCCGGCGCATCGACGAAATAGGAGAACTCCAACCCCTTGGACGCCGCCGATTCGGCAAGCAGACAGACAACCTGATCTACAGTTCGGTGCAGATTGAACGGCGCCGGATCCAGTTGGAACTCACCCGCTTCGATCCGCGAGAAATCCAGAATACCGTCGATGACGGTGATCAGCGCCGTGGCGGCGCCGTGAATCGTGTTGACGAAATGGCGCTGGCGGTCCGTCATCTCGGTCTGCCTAAGCAGATCGGACATGCCCAGCACGCCGTTCATCGGCGTGCGGATTTCGTGGCTCATGTTGGCCAGAAAGCGCGACTTCGAGAGGTTCGCCGCTGCCGCTGCATCCCGCGCGTCGGTCAGCTCCTTCTTGTTTTCCTGCAACAGCGCAACCAGGCGCATCGCCTCGCGCCAACGACGCCAGGAAAACCACATACCAAGAACCGAAACCGGAACGAGCAGGACGAAAAGTTCGTCGAGCTCCCAATCCTCGTGGGCCCGGGTGAATTCGAAGAACTTCTCGGTGAATTCCATGTCGATCAGCAGGACGGTCGCCAACAGCGTCGCCATCGCCACGATCAACAGATCGATGGTCGCATTTCGTATGGTGCGTTTGCGAATCAGGGGCATCGCTCGGGGCCGGGATCTTGGTCCAAGCGCCTACCGTAGCAACCGCAACCTAAATCGGGGTTAACGACCTATAACCCAACTTTTCTTTATATATCAATATGTTAGAAGGTTGTCGACGGTCCGGGGGCTCAACGCGACCTGTCTCCGGCCCGACACCGAGGCCACGGACGTTTGAAACCGGCGGGTCGGAGCGCGCACGCGGCAGGCGGGCTCGCCGGCCCGCCCCCGATCAGTAGTCCAGGAAGCTTCTCAGCTTGCGCGACCGCGACGGGTGCTTCAGCTTGCGCAGGGCCTTGGCCTCGATCTGGCGAATGCGCTCGCGGGTGACCGAGAACTGCTGGCCGACCTCCTCCAGGGTGTGGTCGGTGTTCATGCCGATGCCGAACCGCATCCTGAGCACGCGCTCCTCGCGCGCGGTCAGCGAGGCCAGGACCCGGGTCGTCGTCTCTCGCAGGTTCGACTGGATCGCCGCATCCGAGGGCAGAACCGCGTTCTTGTCCTCGATGAAGTCGCCCAGATGGCTGTCTTCCTCGTCGCCGATCGGAGTTTCCAGGCTGATCGGCTCCTTGGCGATCTTCAGGACCTTGCGCACCTTTTCCAGCGGCATGGCCAGCTTTTCCGCAAGCTCCTCGGGCGTGGGTTCGCGCCCGATTTCGTGCAGCATCTGCCGGGAAGTCCGGACCAGCTTGTTGATCGTCTCGATCATATGGACCGGGATGCGGATGGTCCGCGCCTGATCGGCGATCGACCGGGTGATCGCCTGGCGGATCCACCAGGTGGCGTAGGTCGAGAACTTGTAGCCGCGGCGGTATTCGAACTTATCGACGGCCTTCATCAGACCGATATTGCCTTCCTGGATCAGGTCCAGGAACTGCAGCCCGCGGTTGGTGTATTTCTTGGCGATCGAGATCACCAGACGCAGGTTCGCCTCGACCATTTCCTTTTTTGCCCGGCCGGCCTCGCGCTCGCCCTGCTGCACCGTCTGCACGATGCGCCGGAACTCGGAGATCGGCATGCCCGTGGCCGCCGCAACCTCGGCAACGTTGCCGCGCTGGATCTCGACCTCCTTGATGTGCTTCTCGCCGAACCGCTTCCAGGAGGCGTTGATCTTGGTCACCGTCTTCAGCCAGTTCGGGTCCAGCTCGTGTCCGAAATACTGCTGCAGGAAGTCTTCGCGCTTGATCTTGGACTGGGTCGCAAGCCGCAACAGCCGCCCCTCGAAACCGGTCAGGGTCCGGTTCAGCTCGTACAGCTGTTCGACAAGCTGCTCGATCCACTGGTTGTTGAGCCGGACCTTTTCCATCATTTCCACCAGGTTCTTGCGGTGGGTTTCATGGGTCCGCTCGGTCGACCGGGATAGCGACTCGCCCTTCTGCATCGAGCTCAGACGCTTGTCCTGGGCGCGCTTCAGCTTGTTGTAAGTCGACGCAATCAGCTCGAAGTTCTCCAGGACCTCGGGCTTTAGCACCTGCTCCATGGCGGCAAGCGACATCGAGTTGTCCTCGCCGTCCTCGTCGTCCTCTTCACCGTCCTCGGACTTGGCTTCGCCGTCTTCCGGCTTGGCTTCATCGTTCGCAGGCACGGCCTCGCCGTTGGGCTTTGCCGCGGCCGCACCCTCGGCGGCATCGTTGGCCGCCGGCGCCGCGGCGCCGTTCGGCGCGGTTGCCGCCCCTTCGGCGGTCTCGCCGTCGCTTTCTTCCGCAGCTTCGCCGCTTCCTTCGGCCTCAACCGCATTCAGCGCCTTGTCGTCGGGTCCGGCAAACGTCGCGTCCAAGTCGATGACGTCGCGCAGCAGGATCTCGCCTTCCAGCAGCATATCGTGCCACTTGGAGATCGCGCGCATCGTCAAAGGGCTTTCGCACAGGGCGCCGATCATCTTCTCCCGGCCGGCCTCGATGCGCTTCGCAATCGCGATTTCGCCCTCGCGGGACAACAGCTCGACCGAGCCCATCTCGCGCAGATACATGCGCACCGGGTCGTCGGTGCGACCCACGTCGTCGTCGTTGATATTGCCGGTGGGCTGGGCTTCGACCTCGGTCCCGGTCTCGCCGCCGGAATCCTTGTCGTCCTGTTCTTCGCCGTCGATGACGTTGATGCCCATTTCGGACAGCATGGTCATCGTGTCTTCGATCTGCTCGGACGTGACCTCGTCCTGCGGCAAGGCGGCATTCAGCTCATCGATGGTGATGTAGCCGCGCTCCTTCGCCTTGGAGACCAGCTTCTTCACCGCCGCGCCGACATTGTCCATCAGCGGACCGTCGGTTCCCTCTTCGCGATTCTCTGTGTTTTCCGTCGCTTCAGCCTGCTTCGCCATAAAGCTCAATTCCTCATGCCAACACCGGTGCAGCCGCGCTCCGCCGCCACCTCAAATACCGCAACTGCGCCTATGAGTCGTCGCCCTGTGCGATCTTCAACTCGCCCGCCTCGACGGCTTCCCGTATTGCCCGCAGCCGTGACATCTCGCCAGAGGGCATGTCCGACTGGACCTGCCGGCGAACCGTCTCGGACTCGGAGCGGAGCTGACGCTGTGTTTGGAGGGCCATGATGCTCTCCAGGCCTTCGCTGGCCGTGTCGTCGCTCGCCTCGGGGCTTGAGAAAGATGCCATCTTGTAGGTTAACGTATCCAAAACACCAACCGGGACCGCGGCACCCTCCGCCTTCGAGAAGTGGGCGCTGAGATCGTCTAAGTCAAGGTTTTCGCGCGAAGAAAGCAGGTTTTGAAGCCGCCGGCGCAGTTTGTCAAGATCGGGGTCCAGGGGCAGGGCGTCGACCTGGTCGCCGAATCGCTCCATCAGCCGTGGATGATTGATCAGCGTGGTCAGGACGATGATGTGCTGACGGCGCAGATGGGACCCGGCCAAGCCCTTGAGTTTCCGGTCGATCGCCTGATCCGGCCCGCCCTGCCGGCCGGCCGAACGTGGCGGATTTCTGCGGTTTCCGGCCCCTTTCCGGGCCCTGAAACGCTGCCACAGGCGATCGCGGAACTCGCCCTGGTAGTGGCTGCGCACCGTCTGGTCGCCGATCTGGCCGACCCGCGCCATCAGCCGCTTTTCCAGATCCGCCTTTCGCTCCGGCGTGTCGATCTCTTTCAGGCCGACCTCCATGGCCCAAATCACGTCGGCCAGGGGGAGCGAGCGCTCCAGGACCCTTTGCATGCCCGCAGCACCCTCCACCTGCAACAGGCTGTCGGGGTCCTCTCCGCCCGGCAGGAAGGCGAACTGCAGGGTTGCACCGGGTTTCAGCAGTGGCAGCGCCCGTTCGGCGGCCCGTCCTGCGGCGCGCCGCCCTGCCTCGTCGCCGTCGAAACACAGAACCGGCTCGGGATCGTGGCGCCAGACCAGGCTAATCTGCTCCTCGGTCATCGCCGTGCCCAGAGGCGCCACCGCGGCCCCGAATCCCGCCTGGGCCAGCGCGATCACGTCCATATAGCCCTCCGCCACGATCATCCCCGCCCCTTTATGGGCAGCCGGGCGGGCTCGATCCAGGTTGTAGAGTGACCGGCCCTTGTCGAACAGCGGGGTGTCGGGCGAATTGATGTATTTGCCGGTTTGCGCCGCCTTGTGATCGCCCATGAAGCGGCCGCCGAAAGCAATCACCCGTCCGCGGCGGTCCGCAATGGGAAACAGGATCCGGCCGCGGAAGAAGGGATAGGCGGGGCGCCCGTCGTCCGGCCGGCGCAGCAGGCCGGCCTCGATCAGCAGCCGTTCGTCGATGCCCTTCTCAGCCATCGCCGCCTTAAAGGCGCCGCCGTCGGGCGCATATCCCAGCCGGAAGGCGCGGATGGTCTCCTCGCCCAACCCGCGGTCGCGCAGATAGGCCAGCGCCTCGCGCCCGTCGGCCGCGTACAGCCGCTCCTGGAACCAGACACACGCCGCCTCGACCACGTCGTGAAGGCCCGCGCGTCTTTCCGCCTGCTGCCGCTCGGCGGGCGATTCTTTCGGTACCTCCAGGCCGGCGTCTGCGGCCAGGCGCTCAACAGCTTTGGGAAAGCTGAGCCCTTCCATCCGCATCACCCAGGCAAAGATGTCGCCATGCTCGCCGCTCGAGAAGCAATGATAGAAGCCCTTCTGGTCGTTGACGGTAAAGGACGGCGTCTTTTCCGGGTTGAACGGGCTCAGGCCCACGAATTCGCGGCCGCGCCGGGTCAGCTTCACCCTGCGCCCAACCACGTCGGACACCGAGATTCTGGTGCGGATCTCATCCAGAAATTGCGGCGGAAATGCCACTCACAGACCCCCTGCGATGCCGCATGGCGGACGACCCAACCGGCCGCCGCGGCAAAATCCTATCACAGTCGGGCGCCGCGTTCGAACCGTGCCATGCCCTTCGATCTTACGTCGTCAGCGAAGCTGCTCTTTTGCCTGCGCACTGGCCTTGGCGAAATCCATGCGCCCCGGATAACGCGCGCGCAGCGCGCTCATCACGGCTCCCATGTCCTTCAAGCTTGCCGCCCCGGTCTCGGAGATCACCTCGCCGACCGCCGTCGCAATCTCGTCGTCGCTGAGCTGGCTGGGCAGAAAGCGCGCGATGATGTCGATCTCTTGCTGCTCGCCTTCGGCCAGTTCCAACCGACCGCCCTGTTCGTAGAGCGCGATGCTTTCCTTGCGCTGCTTGATCATGGTCTGCAGCATCGACAGGATATCGTCGTCGGTGATGCCGTCCGACTGGCCCTTGCCGCGCGCTGCGATATCGCGATCCTTCAACGCCGCAAGGATCAAACGCAGGGTCGAGGTCGCGCGCGCATCCTTCGTGCGCATCGCCTGTTTTAGGGCATCAGCGATCTGCTGGCGCACGCCATGCCTCCATGCGGTTTTGTGTTTTGTCGACGGACCGGCGGCCTTCGGGCACGTCGCCTCGCGGGGACGCTTCCCGCAGCAGCCCAATGCAAACTAACATACTGATATTCAAAGCCTAATTAATTCCGGATTGGCTTGACGAGCAAGCGGCATATGCTTTAACAGTCCCGCGTTCGATTGTCGAGCGCACAGTGAAGACACAGCATGGCCGATACCTTGATCGAAGCAGAGTCCGATACGCCGACGCAGTCGCAACCGCCCGGCGCGACCGCGGCGTTGGCGCTTGCGGACGGAACCGTGTTGTGGGGCCGGGGCGTCGGCGCAACCGGTGCTGCGATCGGCGAGGTCTGTTTCAACACCTCGATGACCGGTTACCAGGAGATCATGACCGATCCGTCCTATGCCGGTCAGATCATCACCTTCACGTTCCCGCACATCGGCAATGTCGGAACCAACCCCGAGGATATCGAGACGGTAACGCCGGCGTCGCGCGGGTGCGTGCTGGCAGCCGACATCACCGAACCGTCGAACTGGCGCGCCTCCCAGCACCTGGATACGTGGCTGAAGAGCCACGACATTCCGGGCATTGCAGGCGTCGATACGCGGGCGCTGACCCGGCGCATCCGTGATCACGGTGCGCCGAACGGTGTCCTGGCGCACGCACCGGACGGCCGCTTCGATCTTGAAGCGCTTGTCGCCCAGGCGGCGGCCTGGCCGGGTCTGGAAGGCATGGATCTGGCCAAGGAGGTCTCCTGCACGCAGACCTACCGCTGGACAGAGGCTGCCTGGGATCGCCAGTCCGGGTACGCCAAATCGGACGACTCGGGCTTCCACGTGGTCGCGGTGGATTACGGGGCCAAGCGGAACATCCTGCGCAACTTGGCCGCGCTGGGCTGCCGGATCACGGTGGTCCCCGCCACAACCGGCGCGGAGGAGGTGTTGTCGCACAAGCCCGACGGGGTGTTTCTCTCGAACGGTCCGGGGGATCCGGCCGCGACGGGAGAATACGCCGTCCCGATGATCAGGAGCCTCTTGGAGACCGACATTCCGGTGTTCGGAATTTGCCTTGGCCATCAGATGCTGGCGCTGGCGCTGGGCGCGAAAACCGAGAAGATGCACCTTGGCCATCGCGGCGCCAATCACCCGATCAAGGACCTGACCACGGGCAAGGTCGAGATCACCAGCCAGAACCACGGTTTCGTGGTCGACAAGGACAGCCTGCCAGGCGGCGTCGAAGGCACGCACTATTCGCTGTTCGACGGATCGCTGGCCGGCCTGCGGGTTGAAGATCGGCCGGTCTTTTCGGTCCAATACCACCCGGAAGCCTCTCCCGGCCCCCAGGACAGCCACTATCTGTTCCATCGCTTCGTCGACTTGATCGCGGCGCATCGAGGTTCGTGATCGAGGCTGGCCTTCGCGGCCGGCTTGCGATAAACAGCGCCCGGCGGCGCATGCCGCCTTTTCTACAGGCGAAGACCGAGAGACCAAGCGGCCCACAGCATGCCCAGGCGCGACGACATCGACACGGTGATGATCATCGGCGCCGGCCCGATCGTGATCGGTCAGGCCTGCGAGTTCGACTATTCCGGGACCCAGGCCTGCAAGGCCCTGAAAGAAGAGGGTTACCGGGTCGTTCTGGTCAATTCCAACCCCGCCACCATCATGACCGACCCGGCCACCGCCGATGCGACCTATGTGGAGCCGATCACGCCGGAGATGGTCGCCAAGGTGCTGGAGCGCGAGCGGGCCGAGCGGCCCGACGACAAGCTGGTGCTGCTGCCGACCATGGGCGGCCAGACGGGCCTGAACACCGGACTGTCGCTGGATCGCAACGGCACCCTGGCGCGCCTGGGCGTTGAGATGATCGGCGCCAAGGCCGACGTCATCGACAAGGCCGAGGACCGCAAGCTGTTTCGCGAGGCGATGGAGGAGATCGGCCTGGAATGCCCGCGCAGCATTCTGGTCAAAAGCATGCGCCAGGCGGACGAGGCGCTGGAGCACGTTCGTCTTCCGGCGATCATGCGCCCCTCCTTCACCTTGGGCGGAACCGGCGGCGGCATCGCCTACAACACGGAAGAATTCAAAACCCTGTTGGAGGCGGGCTTGCGTGCCTCGCCGGTCTCGGAAGTTCTGGTCGAGGAATCGGTCCTTGGCTGGAAGGAATTCGAGATGGAGGTGGTGCGGGACCGCGACGACAACTGCATCATCGTCTGTTCGATCGAAAACATCGACCCCATGGGCATTCACACCGGCGATTCGATCACGGTGGCGCCGGCGCTGACACTGACCGACAAGGAATTCCAGATCATGCGCAACGCCTCGATCGCGTGCCTGCGCGAGATCGGGGTGGATACCGGCGGCTCCAACGTGCAGTTCGCCGTCGACCCGCGCGACGGCCGGCTGGTCGTCATCGAGATGAACCCGCGCGTGTCGCGGTCCTCAGCCCTGGCATCTAAGGCGACCGGATTTCCGATTGCCAAGGTCGCCGCCAAGCTTGCGGTCGGCTACACCCTGGACGAGTTGGACAACGACATCACCCGGGTCACGCCGGCCAGTTTCGAGCCGACCATCGACTATGTCGTCGTCAAGATGCCGCGTTTCGCGTTCGAGAAGTTCCCCGGGGCGAAACCGCATCTGACCACGTCGATGAAATCGGTCGGCGAGGCGATGGCGATCGGCCGCACCTTTTCCCAGGCCCTGCAGAAGGCCCTGCGCTCGATGGAAACCGGGCTGACCGGGTTGAACCCCGTGGAGATTCCGGGCGCGCCGGACGCCGATTCCATCCGCGCCGCCATCTCGCAACCTTTGCCCGACCGCATCCTGCTGGTGGCCCAAGCCCTGCGCCACGGCCTTTCGGTCGAAGACGTGCACGATGCCAGCCGCATCGACCCCTGGTTCCTGGAGCAGATCAAGGCCATCGTCGACGCCGAGGAGCAGGTCGCCAACAAGGGCGTGCCCGATGATCGCCAGTCCCTCTTGGCCCTCAAGAAGCTGGGCTTTTCCGATGCCAGACTGGCGGAGCTTGCCGGCATCCGCGAAACCGACGTCGCGGCGCGTCGGCAACGCCTGGACGTTCATCCCGTGTTCAAGCGAATCGACACCTGCGCCGCGGAGTTCCCGTCGCTGACGCCTTATATGTACTCGTCCTACGAGGGCGACGGCATTTCGCCCGCGCAATGCGAGGCGGACGTCAGCGATGCCAACAAGGTCGTGATCCTGGGCGGCGGACCGAACCGCATCGGCCAGGGCATCGAGTTCGACTATTGCTGCGTTCATGCCTGCTACGCGCTGGACGAGGCAGGATTCGAGACCATCATGGTCAACTGCAATCCCGAGACCGTCTCCACCGATTACGACACATCGGACCGGCTCTATTTCGAGCCGCTGACGGCCGAAGACGTGATCGCGCTGGTGCGCGCGGAACAGGCCAAAGGACGGTTGGTGGGCGTTATCGTTCAATTCGGCGGCCAGACGCCGCTGAAGCTGGCGCATGCGCTGGAGCAGGCCGGAATCCCGATCCTGGGCACGTCGCCCGACGCCATCGACCTGGCCGAGGACCGCGAGCGGTTTCAGCAGCTTGCGATCGATCTGGGCCTGAAGCAGCCGCCGAACGGCATTGCGTCCAGCCCCGCAGAGGCGGAGGCGGTGGCCGCGCGGATCGGCTTTCCCGTCGTCATTCGGCCGTCCTACGTGCTGGGCGGGCGCGCCATGGAAATCGTGCACGATATGGACGGCCTCAGGCGCTATATCGAAACGGCGGTCCAGGTCTCAGGCCAGAACCCGGTGCTGATCGACGGCTATCTGCGCGATGCGATCGAGGTGGACGTCGACGCGCTGGGCGACGGCGACACGGTGTTTGTGGCCGGCGTGATGGAACATATCGAAGAGGCGGGGATCCACTCCGGTGACAGCGCCTGTTCGCTGCCGCCCTACACGCTGGGGCCGGACGTCATCGCAGACCTCCATAAACAGACCGAGGCACTGGCGCGCGCGCTGGGCGTCGTCGGACTGATGAACGTGCAGTTTGCCGTCAAGGACGGCAGCGTCAACATCCTGGAAGTCAACCCGCGGGCAAGCCGGACGGTTCCCTTTGTCGCCAAGGCGACCGGCGTGCCGATCGCCAAGATCGCGGCGCGGGTCATGGCCGGCGAGAAGCTCTCGGATTTCGATCTGAGCGGCGATGGCGACCGGCCGCACGTAGCGGTCAAGGAAGCCGTATTCCCGTTCGCCCGTTTCCCCGGCGTCGACGTCATGCTTGGTCCGGAAATGCGCTCGACCGGCGAGGCGATGGGGCTGGACAGCGAGTTCGGGCGGGCGTTCGCGAAGTCCCAACTGGCTGTGGGGATCGACCTGCCGACCGAAGGCACGGTGTTCGTTTCGGTCAAGGACACGGACAAACCGGCTTTCCTGGAGATGGCGAATCAGATCCAGGCCTTGGGATTGGCGATCACCGCGACCCGCGGAACGGCGGAATTCCTGGAGCAGAATGGATTCCCGGTACAGCGGGTCAACAAGGTGCTGGAGGGCCATCCGCACGTGGTCGACGCCATGATCAACGGCCAGATCGATTTGGTCTTCAATACGACCGAGGGGCAGAAAGCGATCGAGGACTCGTTCTCCCTTCGGCGAACGGCGTTGATGCGGTCAATCCCCTACTACACGACTGTCTCAGGCGCCCGGGCGGCCCTGATGGGCATCGCCGCGCTGAAGCAAGGATCGCTTGAAGTTGCCCCGCTTCAGGCATACTTTAAGGCTTCGTACTAGAACGGAGTTAACCCTTCCGATTGATTTGACCAGTGTCGCCATCGGGGCTGATGGCGCATTGGGTCTTTGTGTCTGAATCGCAACGCGAGCGAATTGGTGATGGTGATGCAAAGGGTGCCCATTACCCTGCACGGCTTCGAACGGCTGCAGGAGGAACTGAAAACGCTCAAGTCCGAGGAACGGCCGGCCGTCATTCGTGCGATTGCCGCTGCGCGGGAGCATGGCGACCTGTCGGAGAACGCCGAGTACCACGCCGCGCGCGAGCGCCAGAGCTTCATCGAAGGCCGGATTGCCGAACTTGAGGACAAAATCAGCCGCGCAGAGGTGATCGATCCGTCGAAACTGTCCGGTGAAGTGGCCAAGTTCGGCGCCACGGTCACGTTGGCCGATTGCGACACGGACGAGGAGAAGACCTATCAGTTGGTCGGCGAAACCGAATCCGACATCTCGTCCGGCCTGCTGTCGATCGCCTCGCCGCTGGCCCGTGCGCTGATCGGCAAGGCGGTTGGCGACGTTGTCGAGGTGGTCACGCCTGGCGGACAGAAGGACTACGAGGTCGTCACGGTCCTTTACAAATAACGGCCAGCGCCGTCAGTCAATTTCATCGGGCGACGGCGGATCCGCCTTCTCAACATCGATCGGCACACCGTACTGGAACTTGGAAGCCCGGATCGCCAGGGCGGACCGAACCGAGCTGACGCCTGGCGCCTTTGTCAGTTCCGATGTCAGGAACGTGTTGTAGCTTTCCCAGTTCTCGGCCACGATCTTCAACAGAAAGTCGGTCTCGCCAGCCAGCATGTGGCATTCGCGCACCTGCGGCCAGCCCTGGACCACTTCCTCGAAGGCCACGAGATCCGCTTCAGCCTGGCTGGCAAGCCCCACGAAAGCAAAGACGGTTACGCCATATCCCAGCGCTTCCGGATTGACGTCGGCGTGATAGCCGCGGACGAAGTTGGCCTCTTCCAATGCACGGACCCGCCGCAGGCACGGCGGCGCAGAGATCCCGGCCCGTCTGGCGAGCTCGACATTGGTCATCCGGCCGTCCTCCTGCAGGTCCCGCAGGATCTTCAGGTCGATTTTGTCGAGCTTCACGCGACGCATCGGTGCGGTGGTCCTTTCCGGGTTTGGAACGATTGACGTCCGCGCCGACCCTGGCGCGCAAGAATATTACCGGGGCTCCCTTGCCGTTCAAGGGAAATCCCGCCTCGCGGCGTTGCAGGGCTCGATGGGGCGTGCTATCGCGGCCCGATGATGAGCGAACGCTGTTGCTGGGTGCTCACGGACGGCAAGACCGGAATGGATGCCCAGGCCTTGGGACTGGCCGAGGCCGTTGGTCTGCCGTATGCGGCAAAGCCACTCGATCTTGCCTGGCCCTGGTCGTGGGTGCCTCCGATGCTGTGGCCGCCGGGCGTGATGGGCCACAGGCGGGCAGCCCAGGACCTGACACCGCCTTGGCCGGACCTCGTAATTTCCTGCGGCAGCAATGCCGTGGGGCCGGCTCTGGAGGTCAAACGGCGCGCCGGCGGCATACCGTTGGCGGTTCATATTCAACATCCCCACGTCCCGCTGGCCCGATTCGATTTGATCGCCGCCCCCATGCACGACCGGATCGAAGGATCGAACGTCATCTCCACCCGCGGTGCGCTCAATCGCGTGACACCCGAGCGCCTGGTCTATGCGGCCGGCGGCGTGCAGGACGACATCCGCGATTTGCCGCGTCCCCTGGTCGCCGTGCTCGTCGGAGGGACCAACAACGCCTACCAGCTTGGGCCGGAAACCATGCGCACCATCGCGGACAGGCTTGTGGCCATGGCCCGGGACGCCGGCGCGTCGCTGCTGGTGACGCCTTCCCGCCGGACGGGGCCGGAGAATACCGAAATGCTGAGACGAACGCTGGAACAGGTTCCGGGTGCCTTTTGGAACGGAACCGGCGAGAACCCCTATTTCGGCTACCTCGCGGTCGCGGATGCCATCGTCGTGACCGGCGACTCCGTGAACATGGTCTCGGAAGCCTGCATGACGGGAAAACCGGTGCATGTGATCGATCTGCCCGGCCCGGGCAGCGACAAGTTTCGGCGCTTTCACGAAAGACTGCGTGCTGACGGCCTGACGCGGCCTTTCGAAGGCCGGCTGGACTCCTGGACCTATTCGCCCCTTGACGACACGGCCCAGGTGGCGGCCGCCGTTCGCCAGCGTCTGGGTCTGGTTGTCCCGGAGGCGGCACAATGAGCCGCGCCAACAAGCCCTGCAGCGGCTAAGATCGATCCGTGATGCGATCAGCAGAAGAAATCGACGGTCTGACGGAAGACAAAACCGCCGTCGCCGGTGTGACCCACCGGTCGGGCATCTCGATCGCGACGGCGGTCCTGATCGGCATCGTGTTCCTGATCATGGCCGCGGCGACGCCCTTCGTGATCAGCCTGACCGTGGCGACGCGCAACACCAACGAACTGATCGCGGACAAGTCCGAACTGGCCATTCGGGCCATTCGAACCGGCGTGCGCGGCCACATCGATCCGGCGCGTGCCCAGATCGACTACATCCTGAAGCTGGTTGAGGACGGGACCATCGACCCGCGCGAAGAAAGCCGGTTCGTCCGTTTTCTGCAGGCAACCATGGCTGCCGCGCCCCAGGTGGCCTTCGTCGGGATCGTTCGTCCGGACTATTCCCACACATCGGCTGTGTCATTCGGGCCGGAGCCGATCGTGCGTGGAAATCTTGCGGACGACCCGACGGTGCGGCAACTCATGGACGAGGCCGCCGCCGCCGACGGACCGTTCTGGGGCGAGCCATTCTATGAATCCGACATACAAAACTCCTTTCTGAATTTGCGTGCGCCCGTCTACCGCGATGGCGAATTCCTCGGCGTCCTATTGACAGCCATCTCGGTTAAGGACCTCTCCGATTTCCTGGCCAACCTCGACCTGGGCGAGGATTCCTCAACGCCCTTCGTGCTTTGCGGCCGCGACCGCGTCCTGGCGCATGAGGCCTTGGTCTTCGGCGTCTGGGGCGTCTCCGAGGACCAGCCGCTGCCCGCCGTCGCCTCCTTCCAGGATGTTGTTCTGTCAAAGATATGGGACGAGGACGCATCGCTCGACGACGAATTGGACGAGATCGAAACGACCATGCAGGCCCGGATTGTCGAGGTCAGGGAGGAAGGCAAGAAGCACATCTTTCTGTTCGACACCTTGGACGGCTACGGTCCTGTCCCGCTGACCTACGGCGTCTGTTTCGATCTCGCCGAGGTCGGGGTGCAGTACCGGCGACTGTGGATAGCCCTGGCCGTAGGCTGCGTTATGGTTCTGGTCGCCTTGATCGTCGGATTGTGGACGGGCAAGCGCCTGTCCAGCTACTCCCGGCGACTGGTGGCGGTCGCCGGGCACATTCGCGAGCTGGACATCGAACATGCCCCTGCCCTGCCCGGCAGCAAAATCCGCGAGTTGAACGAGTCCGCCGAGGCCTTCAATTCCATGGTCAGGGCACTTAGGTGGTTCGAAGTCTATGTTCCCCGAAAGCTGGTCCGCCGCCTGATCCAGTCGGGGCAGACGCGATCGCTTTCGTCCGAAAACCGCACCCTGACGGTCATGTTCACCGATATCAGCGGGTTCACCCATCTTGCCTCGGCCTTGCCGGCCGATCTGGTGGCCGACTTTCTGAACCGGCATTTCGGCCTGATTGCCGAATGCGTCGAAGCCGAAGGCGGCACGGTCGACAAGTATATCGGCGACGGAGTGATGGCGTTCTGGGGCGCGCCGGAAGACCAGCCCGACCACGCCGCACGCGCCGCACGGGCCGCACTGGCCGTGGTCCGGCGCATTGCCGCCGACAACGCCGAGCGCAACAGGATCGGCCAACAGCCAATCCGGATGCGGATCGGCATCCATTCTGGCCCCGTCGTCGTCGGCAATATCGGCGCGCCTGGGCGGGTCAATTACACGATCATCGGCGACACGGTGAATACCGCCCAGCGTTTGGAGCAACTGGGCAAGGAATTCAAAGGCGACGCGGCCGCCGTCGTCCTGACCAGCGCCGAGACGGTCTCGATGATGGGCGCCGGGTTCGACGTGGAACCCGTGGGAGAGCGGGTTCTCAGGGGACGGACGGCAGAGACCAGCATCTATCTTTTGAAAGGCCAAACCCAGGGTGGAGGCACGGCATAACGTTTGCGCCGATGGCCCGGCTGGCCTATATGAGGTGAAACCGACGGGCGATTTGGCCCGGTCGCGCAAAAACGGCAAATAGCAATAAGAATACGATGAGCAGCCTCAACATATCCGCGCTGGACTCCGCCCAGCTGCAGACCGATCCCTTCGACTATGTGGTGGTGCCGGGATTCCTGACCGGAAAAGCCCTGGAGGTGGTCAACGACGACTTCCCGGACGTGCCCGGGCCAGGAAGTTACAACCTCAACGACCTCAAGATCGGCGCGCTGTTTCGCACTCTGACCGAGGAGCTTCAGGGGCCCGAAATGACGGCGGCGGTTTCCCGCAAATTCGACATCGATCTGGAAGGCCGCCCGACGATCGTCACGATCCGGGGCCATTGCCGGGAGTCCGACGGGCGCATTCACCGCGACTCCAAGGGAAAGATCGTTACCGCCCTGTTATACATGAACGGTCCGTGGGAGGCCGACGGCGGACGACTGAGGCTGCTGCGCGACGACAAGGATCTGGAGAACTACGTCGCCGAGGTTCCGCCTGTGGAGGGCACACTGCTGATGTTCCGGTGCAGCCCCAATTCCTGGCACGGCCACAAGCAATTCGTCGGCCAGCGCCGCTCGATTCAACTCAACTGGGTCCGCGACGAGTCCTACAAGGACCGCAAGCACAGGCGGCACAAGCTGTCGGCCTTGATGAAGAAGTTCGGTCTGGCGTCCTGACATTTCGTTCAGCTCGGTAAAGGACCCATGGCGCTTGCGATAGAGACCTTCTCGAACGACCGGGGCGGCAGCAGCTTCTTCAAGGCGATCGGTCATCCCCTGACGGTGCCGAAGGCGCATGCCTTGTTGGACCGCCTTTCGGGGCTGGGACCAGTCGCCGTCTACGATCCCCTGGGTCACGCCGACACCTTCGCCGCGCTCTATGATCTGGAACCGCTGGAGATCGCGGGAACCTATGTCCAGGCGCTGGAGGATATCGGCCGGCCCGTGCTGGGTCAGCCGGCCCAGCCGGTGACCGACCTTGCCGACAGCGCGGCGCGGTGCGTGCTGATCACGGCATTCGACGCCCAGCGGCTGCAGGCCAACGTCGATCATCTGATACCGGGCGGCGCGGAAGTGGTGACACTGGACGCATTGCGGCTGGACCCCGACATGCAGACGGATCGGCGGACCTACCTGGCGCCGATTAACTTCGCGACAAATTTCGCCTTCTTCCGCGACCAGCCGGGCCAACACACCCGGATCGTCACCGCCAACTACTGGTCGGGATACGGGGCGAAGGACGTTCGGCTCTGGCTCTGCCTGTTCGATGGCGACGGCGCGACCCTGGCGCAATGGACGGAACCGCTAAGCGACGGTGTCGGCGGCATCGTGATCGACAGCCAGGATGTCCGGGCGCGGTTCGGCCTCGACGGATTTTGCGGCCAGCTCTACCTGCATGTGCTGGGTGCGTCCGGCCACGATGTCGTCAAATACGCGCTGGACACCTACGGCGATGCTGATATCGACCTGTCCTGCACCCATGACGCCAACGCCTGGCCTGCCGACCTCTATGCCGGGTTGCCGGCGCCGCGCGACGGCGAAACGGTGACGCTGTGGATCCAGAACAGCCATCCCCGGCCGATTCCGACCGGCGCGGTCGGGCTGAACCGGATGGGCCAGGACACCACGGCCTACCTGCAGGAGGAGGTGCCGGCCTTCGGATCCTATCCGCTGGACGTCGCCGCCTTGCTGCCGGATCTGAAATGGCCTGAACAGATCGAGATCCGGGCCGGAAAGCACTTCGTGCGGCCGCGCTACGAGGTGCAGGCCGCCGACGGCCATCGCAGGATCGCGCACCCGAACGTCCAGCGAACGGACCTTGCCGCCGATCCGCGGCTTGCCGACCTGGCCAACCTGATGGGGAAGGGTTTCATCCTGCCCGCCCCGGTTCTGCCGACCGACCGATACCGGTCCGAAGCGCTGCCGACCCCGATGTCGACGGCCCAGGACACGCTGCCGCTGGCGCTGATCGTGAACGACGCTTCCGGCCACGAGGTAGCGCGCGAGCGGCTCGGTTGCCTGCCGCGCGATCATGCGACCTGCGTGGATATCGAGGCGGTGCTGGAGGACGCCGGCAGCGGGTTGCAGACGGGCTACGGACATATGGAGTTGGTCTACGATTTCGCCGACGGCGGCGACGCCGACGGCTGGTTGCACGGCTTGTTCCGCTATTGCGACAAAACCAGCGGCCATATCGCCGAGACCAGCTTTGGCGCGCATGTCTTCAACACCGTTCTGACCTATCGCAACGAACCGCAAAGCTATGCCGGTCGGGCGCCGGGGCTGAGCACGCGCCTGTTTCTGAGGCTGGGCGAGCCGCCCCACGACACCATGTGTCAGCTGATCTATCCGGCTTCAACGCCATGGCACGCGCAGTCGGCCACTGTCCTGGTGCTCCATGCCGGCGACGGCGCCGAGATCGCCCGCCACGAGATGAAAATCCCATGCGGCGGATCCCGCCTGTTCAAGGCCTCAGAGTTGTTTGCGCCGGCCGCACTGGCCCAGGCGGGTCGCGGCGGCTACGTTCTGATCCGCGACGTCACCTGCCGTCTGTTCGGGTATCATGGCCTTTTGAACGGCAATGCCAGTTTCAGCCTGGATCATATGTTCGGTTTCTGAGGAATCGGCCGTGACGCGCCGACCTATCTCAAGCATGCCGAAACCGATATAACGAACGGCAACGACGAACAGGGACACAGCGGCGGTTTGCGATGTACGTCCGCACCCATGGGATGACGATTCATGGCCTTGGACTGGGACAAGCTGCGAATTTTCCATGCCGTTGCCGAGGCCGGCAGTTTCACGCATGCCGGAGACACGCTGCATCTCAGCCAGTCAGCGGTTTCGCGCCAGATCAGCGCGCTTGAGGATTCTCTGGGCGTTCCGCTTTTTCACCGCCATGCGCGAGGCCTGATCCCGACCGAGCAGGGCGAACTCTTGTATCGGACCGTCAAGGACGTGTTCCACAAGCTGGCCATGGCAGAATCGAGGCTGGCGGAAAGCAAAGAGCGGCCATCCGGACCCTTGAAGGTCACGACGACCGTGGCCTTCGGGTCGACCTGGCTGACCGAGCGGCTGAAAGAATTCGTGGACCTGTTCGCCGATGTGGAAGTGTCGGTGGTGTTGACCGACCACGAACTGGACCTGGGCATGCGCGAGGCGGATGTCGCCATCCGCATGTCGCCGCCACGCCAGCCCGACCTGATCCAGCGGCCCTTGATGACGGTCAGTACGCGGGTCTACGCGGCCGAAGAATACCTGGACGAGAAAGGCACGCCCAAGACCCCGGAGGACCTGGACGAGCATAACCTGATCATTTTCGGCTACGATGCGCCCCATCCGGTGCCGACCATCAACTGGCTTTTGGACGCAGGCGTGCAGCCGGGGCTGCGGCGAAGGCCAATCCTGCGCGTGAACAATCTCTACGGGATCTTCCGTGCCGTGCGGTCAGGACTGGGGATTGCCGGCCTGCCCGATTTCATGGTGCCGGCGAAAACGAACCTGGTCCGTATCCTGCCCGAACTGGAGGGGCCGCCGATCCAGTCGTTCTTCGTCTATCCGGAAGAACTTCGGCATTCCAAGCGGATCTCGGTCTTCCGGGATTTCCTTCTGCGGAAGGTCGCGGAGTCCAACTTCTGACGCCTGAGCCAACGGCGACTTCAGCGGAGCAAGCATGACGATTACTCTTCACGAGATCTGCGTCTATCCAGTGAAAGGACTGTCGCCACAGTCGCTGCCAGACGTGGCATTGCAGCCGGGCGACGGCATTCCTGGCGACCGGCGGTTCGGCCTGGCACATGCCTCCAGTTCGATCGATTTACAGCGCCCCGGCTGGGCAAATCGCCGGAACTACTTGGTGAGGGCGCACGACGAGAAGCTGGCACAGCTTCAGACCCATTACGACCCCCAGTCGGGCATGCTGACGCTGTCCCGAAAGGGCCACCAGGTGGCAAGAGGCAACCTGAAGGACCCGACCGGCCGAATGCTGGTCGAGCAGTTCCTGGCCGCGTTCATGCCGCCGGGGCCACGGGGCAATCCGAAAATCGTGGAATCGGCCACGGGGGAAAGCCTGACCGACAATCCCGAGAACCACCTGTCGATCATCAATCGGGCCTCGGTCAAGGACATTGAGCGGATCGTCCGCGCCCCGGTCGATCCTGCCCGGTTTCGCGGAAACCTCTATATCGACGGCGCCGCACCCTGGCAGGAATTCGGATGGGTCGGCCAGGAGATCAGAATCGGTGGCGTGCGCGGCCTCGTAACCGAGCGCATTGACCGGTGCCGGGCAACCTGCGTCAACCCGGATACGGGCGAGGTCGACATGAACGTTCCGCTGTCGCTGCGCCAAGGTTTCGGACACGTCGATTGCGGCGTGTTCTTCCGCGTCCTGGAGGCAGGCACCCTGCGCGCAGGCGATACGCTCCACGCGCCCCCCACCGAATAGCGGCGGCGGCGAACCCGTTCGTCTGCGGGCGGCCCGCGTGGGCCGGACTATTCAGTAGGCTTGGTGTCCGTGTCCTCGGCGACGTCTTCGCCCGACGAGGCAAGCGCCGCTTCCGCCAGCTCAGAACCCGGTTTCTCGACCGTCGCCTCGCCGACGGGCTCCTCCTGGGCGCCATCGGGCGCTTCGGCGGAACTCGACGCTTCGGTGGCAGGGGTTGGGACCTCTGCCTCGTCGCTGCCGTTCACCGTCCCCTCGTTTTGGGCGCCATTGCCCCGGCCCCGGCCGGCTTGCCGGTCCTGGCCGTTTGGCTGGCGTTGTTCGCGGTTGCTTTCCGCCGCTTCGTTCAACACGCGGTAATAGTGGTCTGCGTGTTGCAGCAGGTTCTCGGCCATAACGCGGTCGCCGCTGGACGCCGCATCCCGGGCCAAGGCCAGGTATTTCTCGTGCACCTGGTGGGCGGTGCCGCGAATCCTGACGCTGGGTCCATTCGAATCAAAACTCTGATGCCGATTCGGTCCACTTCGGCGACCGGCGTTGCGCCCCCGAGAGCGTTTCTGATTGTGATTTGGTCTCATCTTTTCCTTCGCCCTGCGAATGGAAGTTACTCCGCATTGTCCTGGACACCACACCTGTGGCGTTCACCTGAACGCCCCCGGTTCCAACCGAGAGGCTTCTGGTCATAGCGGGGGGCCGGCACATCCAGAGTCTTTTTATGCCCCGCAGGGCTGCCCCTTATTGGTTGGGGCCCTTGTTTGTCACTGGTCATTCCGGGCCTAAGCTCCGGATCCGGCACTTCCCCAAGCTAGTCGCTCAGCCGCTGTTTTCCAAGTGTTTTTTTTGTTCTTCCGGCCCGTTGCCCGTCACGATCAGGCATCTGATGCGGCTTGCCAGATCACTTCGATACCCTGCCACGGTTAAGTCGCGCTTAACGCACTCGGACGACACGTCAGGCGCCTGCTCGGCGCCCAGCTCCAAGACCGCAAACCCGGTCGGCCGCAACAGACCCGCCAGTGCGCCAGCCAGCCTGCGGTATGCCCGCAGCCCGTCCGCGCCGCCGTCCAGCGCCAGACGCGGCTCGCGCCGGGCGACCTCCGGAGACAACCGATCCAGCGCGTCCGTCTCGATATAAGGAGGATTGGAAATCACCACGTCGAACGGACCGTCCAGGGCGTCGCACCAGTCCGCCTGAACCGCGAGGACCCGGTCCGGCATTCCGAGTTCTTGGGCATTGCGTTGGAAAACCTCCAGGGCGCGCACCGACCGGTCTACGCCGATTCCTCGGGCCGCGGGCAGTTCGGACAACAGCGACAGCAACAAACAGCCCGTCCCGGTGCCCAGATCGGCAATTGTCATTGGCGCCGTACGGTCGGCGATCCGTTCCAGCGCAGCCTCGATGAGGGTTTCGCTGTCGGGCCGCGGGTCAAGCGTGTCCTCGGTGACCGCGAAAGACAGACCCCAGAACTCGCGCCGGCCCAGGATCTGGGCGATCGGGACACGCGCCGCCCGCCGCGTCACCGCGGCCTCAAACCCGGCTGGCGTCTCGATGAGCCGCTCGGGATAGGCGATCAGGCGCTCGGTCGGCTCCCCTAGGCAATGGGCCAGCAAAAGCCGCGCCTCACGGCGCGCGCCGTCGATCCCGGCGGCAGCCAATGCGGCAGCGGCGCGTTCCAGATAAGTCTCGACGCTGCTCTCTGTCATGCCTGATCGGTGATCTCGGCCAGCTTCGATGCCTGGTCCTCCAGGGTCAGAGCGGAGATCACCTCGTCCAGGGACTCGCCGGCAAGCACCTTTTCCAGCTTGTGCAACGTCAGGCCGATCCTGTGGTCGGTGACCCGGCCTTGCGGGAAGTTGTAGGTCCGGATGCGTTCTGACCGGTCGCCCGAACCGATCTGGCCGCGCCGGCTCTGCGCCCGTTCCGCGTCCTGACGTTCGCGTTCCAGTTCGTACAGGCGCGCCAGCAGGACTTTCATGGCCTTGGCCTTGTTTTTGTGCTGGGACTTTTCGTCCTGGCATTGGACGACAACGCCGGTGGGCACGTGGGTAATCCGGACCGCGCTGTCTGTGGTGTTGACGTGCTGGCCGCCGGCGCCCTGGCTGCGATAGGTGTCGATCCTGAGGTCTTTCTCGTCGATGTCGACGTCCACCTCCTCGGCCTCGGGCAGCACCGCGACCGTGGCCGCGGAAGTGTGGATGCGACCGCCGCTTTCCGTCACCGGGACCCGTTGGACCCGATGCACGCCCGACTCGTATTTCAGGCGGGCAAAGACGTTCTCGCCGGAAATCGCACCGGTCGCTTCCTTGACGCCGCCGATGCCGTTATCGGCATAGTCGATCACTTCGAACCGCCAACCGTGCCCTTCCGCGTAGCGCTGGTACATCCGGAAGAGTTCGGCGGCGAACAGGCTGGCCTCGTCGCCGCCGGTCCCGGCCCGAACCTCAAGGATCGCGTTGCGTGAATCCGCCTCGTCCCTGGGCAAAAGGGCGATCTGCACCAGCTTCTCCAGGCCTGGCAGTTCCTCCCGGACAGCGTTCAGCTCCTCTTCGGCAAGCGCCCGCATCTCCGCGTCGTTCTCGGAATCGGCCAGCATTTCCTCAAGGTCGGCCGCCTCACGGCGCGCGTCGAGATAGGCCCGGACCTTTGCGACCACCGGCGTCAGATCGGCATATTCCTTAGCCAGGGCGGCATACTCGGCCGGGTCCAGGTCCTCGGCCATGCGCGAGGCCAGCTCTTGATGCCGCTCCAACACGCCGTCAAGTTTGTCCGTCCATTTCATCGCTCTTCGGTTCCATCCTTGTCGGCATCCCGGTCTTCCAGGTCCAGGCCGAACAGTCTCTGCAAGATGCGGTTGACCGTAAACGCGTCCCGCAGGTCCGCCGCGTCGCCGGCCTCCGCCATGGCGCGCAGCGCGACGCTGGGTTCGTGCAACAGCCGGTTAACCAGCCGCCGCGAAACCTCTTCGGCATCGGCGCCCGGGTTCTCGGCGACCACCTCTCTGCGGACCGTCTCGAACCGCTGACGCAGGGCCACCAGCGCCGGCACGGCGTCGGTCCCGGCGGCGGTACGGCGCCAGTCTGCAACCGCGGCATCGATGATCGCCCACGCGGGTTGCAGCTCCGACTCTCTGGTGCGGCGGCTTTCCATCACCGTCCGTTCCAGATCGTCCAGCGTGTAGCGAAAGACCGCCGCGATGTCATCGACCTTGGGGTCCACGTCGCTTGGAACGCCGCCGTCGATCATCAGGACCGGCCGTTGCCGCCGCTGCCTGATGGCGGTCCGCATGAGGTCCGGCGTGATCACGTGCTGCCCCGACCCGACTGCACTGATCACAACGTCAGCCGCGGCAAGCGCCACGGGCAGATCCTCGTAGGGGACATAGTGAAGACCGTGGTGGAAGGCAAATGCCTCGGTTCGTACCGAAGGCCCGGTGACGGCCACGTCATCGACGCCGTCAAGGCGCAACTGCTGGGTGATGAGATCGGCGATGTCGCCCAGGCCAAGCATCAGAATGCTGCTGGCCATGAGGTTCCCGTGCAAATCGCGGGCAAGTTGAACCGCCGCGGTTGCCAGCGTTACAGGCCGTTCGCCGATCTGGGTGTCGGTCCGGACCTGCTTGGCAACCCGAAAGCCCGTCTGGTAGGCGCGGTCCAGGCTGGGACCGATCATGCCGTGGTCCTGCGCCAGGCGATGCGCGTCCTTGACCTGGCCCAAGACCTGAGGCTCGCCGACGATCTGGCTCTCCAAAGCGGCCGAGACGGCAAAGATGTGTCGCAACGCCGCCTCGTCGAAACAGCGAAACAACCAGGTATCCAGTTCCTCGGCGGGTTTCCCGTGCGGTCGGCGAAAGCCTGCAGAACCGCCGCCGCGGCCCGTTCCGGGTCGCTGTGCGCGCCGTGCACCTCCACCCGGTCGCAGGTCGAGATCACGATCGCCTGGTGAATGCCGAACCGACGCAGCCGCTCGTACAAAAGGCCCGCAGCCGCATCTTCGACGAACAGCCGGTCACGCAGATCCAGCGGGCATGTCTTGAAGTTCGCGCCGATCGCGAACAGGCGCGCCGTCCCGAAGGCTAGTCCGTCCGCCGGCATCCGCCCGTCATCCCGCCCGGCTCAGCACGGACGCCAGATCGCCAAGCCCGACTTCGTGCTGATCGCCGGTATCCAGGTTCTTTACCGTCGCTGCGTCCCGGGCCAGTTCGTCGTCGCCGATCAGAACGGCCGCGCGCGCGTGGATCTTGTTGGCGAACTTCATGCGTTTCTTCACGTTGCCGCCATAGCCCATCTCGACCCGCAGGCCCGCCGTGCGCAGGCTTTCCGCCAGGCCAAGGGCACGGGCTTCCGCCGCTTCACCAATCGGAACCAGGGCCACGGGGCGCGGCCGCACCGCTTCGTTCCGGGTCAGCATTGCCAGTCGTTCGATGCCGGCGGCCCAGCCGACGCCTGGCGTGGGCGTTCCGCCCATCTGGGCAATCAGCCCGTCATACCGGCCGCCGGCCATGACAGTGCCCTGGGCACCCAGCGCATCGGTCGTGAATTCGAAAGCCGTGTGGCAGTAATAGTCGAGCCCGCGGACCAGACGCGGGTTGATTCGATAGGGAACGCCCAGCGCCTCCAGCCCGCCGCACACGGACGCGAAGAATTCACGGCTCTGGTCGTTGAGATGGTCGGAATAGACAGGCGCATCGGCAACCAGACGTCGGTCGCCCTGGTCCTTGGAGTCCAGGATCCGAAGGGGGTTCCGGCCAAGACGGTCGCGGCTGTCGTCTGACAGATCGTCCTTATGGTCGGAGAAATACTCAACCAGCACGGCGCGGTAGGCAGCCCTGCTGTCGGGGTCGCCCAGGGTGTTCAGTTCCAGGGTGATCTGGCCCTCCAGATCCAAGGCATTCAGGATCGCGGCGCCGCAGGCGATGATCTCCACGTCGCCCTGGGGTTCGGCAATGCCGATCAGTTCGATCCCGAACTGGTGGAACTGCCGCAAACGCCCTTTCTGCGGCCGCTCGTGCCGGAACATCGGTCCGGAATAGAAATACTTCAGCGGCGCATGCTGGGCCAGGCCGTCGGAGATGAAGGCCCGCGCAACACTGGCGGTGTTCTCCGGCCGCAGCGTCACCTCGTCGCCGCCCTTCGTCAGGAACGTGTACATCTCCTTGGTGACGATGTCGGACGTATCGCCCAGCGTCCGCCTGAACACTTCGGTGAACTCGAAGATCGGCGTTGCCATGTGCTCGTATCCATAGAGCTCCGCCGTCTGCCGCGCCGTCTCCTCGATCTGACGCTGCAGCCGCATCGCTTCCGGCAACAGATCATGCGTGCCTTTGACCGGCTGTAAATCGGCCATTGGGTGTTCCGCGCTCCGCTATAGTCGCTATTCCGCGGCGTCGGCCGACGGATGGTTTTTGTCTTCTGCCAGTTCGGCCTCTATCTCGGCCGCCTTTTCTTCAACCAGGTCGACCAGGTGATCGACGATGTCGGCGTTTTTCAACCGGTGCGCCGGAAGCCCGGCAACATAGACCTGATGCGTGCCCTTGCCGCCACCGGTAAAGCCGATGTCGGTCTCCCGGGCCTCGCCCGGACCGTTTACGACGCAGCCGATCACCGACAGGGTCATCGGCGTTTGGATGTGGGCAAGCCGCTGCTCCAGGACCTTGACCGTCTCGATGACGTCGAACTGCTGTCGCGCGCAGGACGGACACGAGATGATATTGACGCCGCGGTGCCTGAGGTTCAGCGCCTTGAGAATATCGAACCCGGCGTGGATCTCCTCAACCGGATCGGCGGAAAGCGAAACCCGGATCGTGTCGCCGATGCCCGCCCACAAGAGCGAGCCCAGTCCGATTGCGGACTTGATCGTGCCGCTGCGCAGGCCGCCGGCCTCGGTGATGCCCAGGTGCAGCGGGTAGTCGCAGGCGTCGGCAAGCTGCTGGTAGGCAGCACAGGCCAGGAATACATCCGAAGCCTTGCAGCTGATCTTGAACTCGAAGAAGTCGTTGTCTTCCAGGATGCGGATATGGTTCAGGGCGCTTTCCACCATGGCCTCGGGGCAGGGCTCGCCATAGCGTTCCAGCAAATCCCTTTCCAGCGAACCGGCATTAACCCCGATCCGCATGGAACAGCCGTTGTCCTTTGCAGCCTGGACAACCTCGCGGACCCGCTCGCGGCTTCCGATGTTTCCGGGATTGATGCGCAGGCATGCGGCCCCGGCTTCCGCCGCATCGATGGCGCGGCGGTAGTGGAAGTGGATGTCCGCGACGATCGGGACCTGGGCCTCCGCCACGATCCGCCCAAGTGCGGCGGTGGATTCCTGGTCCGGGCAGCTCACCCGGACAATGTCCGCGCCCGCCGCCTCCAGCGCCTTGATCTGAGCCACGGTCGCGTCCGCGTCCGCCGTCAGGGTATTGGTCATCGACTGGACCGTGATCGGCGCGTCGCCGCCGACCGGCACGTCCCCGACCATGATCTGGCGGGACCGGCGGCGCTGGATATCTCTATAGGGGCGAACGGACATTCTTCAGGGATCGCCTGCAATCGCTTCGAACTGGGAGGAAAATGCGCGCAGCGGCGAAAAAGTTCAAGCGCCGCAGAACAAATCCAGCCCGCACGGGGCCGGTCAGCGGTATCGGGCGCCTAGAGGTTCCCGGCCGTTCCGGCCTTGAGCCGGTCCGGATCCAGCTCCACGCCGCGGCGAACCGCCCCGACGGGGCCCAGGTCCGGCACCTGGGCGCCGTCGACCGAAATCGCGAGACCGCCGGCATTGCCGGTGACCAAGGACAGGCCTTCCTGGTCCGGGACCCGGAAGGAATCCCCCGCCCGAAGGACCCGCGTCAGCAACAGGTCACCCTGTTGCGTGCTGACTTCGACCCAGCTATCGACCCGGGCGGTGATCAAGATCCGGGATTGGGCGTTCTCGGTGCCATAGACCTTGCCGCTGGAGCGCCCCGGCATGATCGACGGCGAGACCGGATCCGCGCCGTTGCCCGGCGCGGCTGAGGCGGGCTCGTCCGCCCCGGGGGCATCCTGGGTACGGGCGGCGGGCGTGATTGCCGCGACGGATACCTCGCCAGCCGGCCGCTCTTCGCCGGTTGCCGGGGCTTCGGCAGCGGCGGACTCGCCGTTTACGCGCGCACCGGACGTCTGCGCCTGACTGTCGCCGGCCGTCGCAGGCAACGGCCGCGACGACGAGGGTTCATCCGCCTGGCCCAGTTCCTCCAGGACCCGCTGGGCAA
>Ga0056115_1000226_pt1 | contig 27400 bp, 25 predicted proteins | sample WorMetOlspDAHAB1_FD_77007 | JGI IMG/M metagenome (GOLD analysis project Ga0056115, IMG submission 77007) | Marine gutless worms symbiont microbial communities from Max Planck institute for Marine Microbiology, Germany - Olavius sp. DAHAB.1 ...
CTTTTATCTACTGTGATCTTTTTCTTTTACTCCTGCACACAATTAATGATTAATTCATTAATTAATTTCTGTTCAGCCGAAATTCGGCTTAAAAACCGTTCGGGTTATCAGACAAACTCTGAACATTGACTACACGCCCTTTGAAGGTATGGAAGTGACCGGCATGCCTCATGCCGTCTACTCCCGCGGTAAAAAAGTGGCCCAGTGGAACGGCGATCAGATGGAATTCGTGGGAGAAGTCGGAAGGGGTAGATTTGTTAAGCGGGAGCCTTTTGAGGGATTCTAGAAAAGAGGACAGAGAACAGAAGACAGAGGACGGAGATCAGAGGGCAGAAAACCGATAAGCGCTGAAGACTAATTCAGCTGATTTGCAGATAATGAGCATTGCGGCTGCCCCCTCTGGAATCATGAAAAATTTATGAATGTATAGTAGGGCGGCCCTCCGCGGCCGCATATATCGGGGCCGGCGCGGAGGCCGGCCCTACATCCATTTGTGCCAGGAGTAAGGGTATTCTCTCCAGTGTTTTATCATTTTTTTGCGGACTGGGTTATGAACAATATATTCGGCAGTGATTTTAATATCCTCGTCCTTCCTTAATGCGTGATCATAGAAACTTCTCTGCCAGCAGGGCCCGTGAAACCTGACCTGTTCAATATGTTTGCGGTATAGCTTTTCCACCTTCTGATAAAGTCTATTAGATTACTTTCTTTTGGTGCAACCAATAAGTGCAAATGATCCGGCATGAGACAGTATGCATAAGATTTGGTGTTTTGGTGGAAAACATCGGTTTGAAATGATTCTATTATCGGTTTTGCGTGGGATTTTTTGTAGAAAAGGGGCTGCCAGTCTTTGGTACATATTGTGATACTGAAAATTTGATTCTGATTTGAATAAATTTCTTTTTTAAGACGTATATTTTTTCTGCGTTTCAGCGACATCTTTCACGTAATTAGTTTGGTAGGTTGCTATCCTACTTGCAATTGTTGAGTCGTGATAGTCGTTTGTCGGACTATTTCATTGAACGAATTTGGTAAGATAATGGCTATAGGGCGGCCAACCGCGGCCGCTCTTCATATTTACGCTACAACCAGATTTGGCATAGACACTGACTTAACATACTCTGTCTTCATCTATGTTTTCTGTCCTCTGCCTTTCCGACTTCCGAATTCCCCAATCTGTCCTCATTCAACTAATAACCGATAACAAATAACCAATAACTTTTGTTACGGTTTCTCATTCGCCGATTGGAGCAGGGCGTGCAGCAGGACATTGGCGCCGGCTTCACAGTCTTCCCACCTCGTTTTTTCAACCTCAACATGGCTGCGGCCGCCGATACTGGGAACAAACACCATGGCCGTGGGGCACACCTGGTTCATGTAGCTGGCATCATGTCCGGCACCGCTAACCATGTGCAGGCTGGAATACCCCAGCTGGTCGGCCGAATCCAGAACCAGCTGAACTCTTTCCTGGTCAAACGGCGAGTGTTCGACACGCCAGGTTTCCTCAATTTTTATCGGACATCCCCTGCGTCCGGCAATGTCTTCAAAGTCTTTGCGAACCAATTCCCAGGCTTTAATGGCATGCTCATCATCCCAGGAGCGGATATCGACCGTAAAGTGAACTTTATCGGGAATGATGTTTCTTGAATTTGGATAATTTTGAATCTCGCCGACGGTGGCAACCATATTGCCGCCCATGCGGTCCGGCAGTTCATTGACTTTCAATATCATTTCGGCCGCCGCGCACAGGGCATCATGCCGGCCATCCATGGGGGTGGGACCAACCTGGTTGGCTTCGCCTTCCAGATATATATCGTACCAGTGCAGACACAAAATTCCTTTGGGGGCACCGATGAGCTTGCCTTCCATTTCTAAAATCGGCCCCTGTTCGATGTGATATTCATAATAGCAGTGAACCGGCCATTTTTTGCAGGGTGCCGCACCCTTGTAACCGATGCGGATCAGTTCTTCTTCAAATCGTTTACCACTAATATCGGTACGATCATAGGCCCAGTCCCTTTCCAGCGCCCCGGCCCATACGCCGGAGGCTACCATGGCGGGCGCAAAACGCGAGCCTTCCTCGTTGGTCCAGTCTACGATGATCATGGGGCGCTCGGTTTCTACATTGTTTTCATGCAGCGTTCTTAAAACCTCCAGCGGACCCATAACGCCTAAAATCCCGTCAAATCGCCCCCCCTTGGGCTGCGAATCGATATGAGAGCCGCTCATCACCGGCGGCAAATCGTTATTTTTGCCCGGTCGTTTGCCGAAAATATTTCCCATTTCATCAACGGTGATTTCAAGATTCAGTTCTTTGAGCCAGCTGACAAAAAGATCCCGGGCCTGTTTGTCTTCATCGGTCAGCGTTAGCCGCTGCACACCACCACCCGGTGTACCGCCAATTTTCGCCATTTCCTCCAGCGAGCCCTGCAGCCGTCCACCATTTACCCTTAAATTCTTCAAATTCATTTTACTTCCTCCTTTTTATTTCCATGCAAGTTTCAAGTATTAAAATAATCGTATTAGCACTACGCCACCTACCAGAAGGACCGCTCCCAGCATTTTCAAGCCGCTGACCGGATGTACCGGATATCCCAGCCAGCCGAAATGATCAAGGAAAAGAGAGGCAAACATCTGGCCGGCGATGATAAGCGACATCATCGATGCGGCTCCCAGGCGCGGCGCCAGGACTACGGTGGAGGCAACCAGAAACGCCCCTAGGAATCCACCGGTCCATATCCACCACGGATAGCGGGTGACTGCGTCTCCTGACGGCCATGGAACTCTTAGTATTAAAGCATAGGCAGCCAGTACGAGAGATCCGACTGCAAAAGAAATTGTTGCAGTCAATATCGCTGAACGGCTCCAGAGATTGAGCTGGGTGTTGATGCCGGCCTGGGTCGGCAAACAAAACCCGGCGGCAAAGGCAAGTAGAATAAACGGCCACATAGAAGGCATTAAATCAATCCTTTCACAATAATTTTTTTGCCTCATAACAGAGTAATCGATGCAGTTTTGATTAAGTCCTAAAAATAATAATCTCTAAATTGCATCTGAAGCCTCGGGCGAAAAAATTAATATTAAAAATTTTAGGTGAACCAATGCTGAAATCAATTTGGGGCAAAGCATGACCATAGGTAACAAATTGCCGACTGTCAATCTTGAAGAACCTCTCAGACACCAGCCTGAATTTTATTCAAGCAAAATCAACCACGAGCTTTCTTAGTACAAACAAAATATATTCAGCTAAAAATATTATGCGCCGCATTAAGTAATTTATCCGCCGGGACTTCGACCTTGCAGCTACATCGAGTTATCAGGAAAACTTCTACTACACTAAATATAATATTTTTAGGGTGGAGAAATTAAATTGTACCGATCATCATTACCGGGTTCAACCCGCCGTGGGAGATCGGATGTTTGGTTAGCTTGAAGGGAACTTTTTGGGCCAGCTTTTTGTTCGGAGAAATCAGAATGAGTTTCCAGCCCCGGTACTCCCCTTTCAAGCGGGTACAGATTTTTAAAAAAAGCCGATCGCTTTTTTCGCGGTTTTCCAACCGGCGTCCATAGGGCGGATTAATGGCCACCCAGCCGGTTTGATCGGTCAAATCCTGCGGCCGAAAATCAAAAAAATCCTGATGGATAACCTTGATGACGCCGGTTAGACGATTTTCAGTCAGCCTCTGCGCCAGGCGTTTACAGGCGGTTGGGTCTTTATCCGATGCGAAAATTGCTGGCGTCTGTTGACAGGTAAACTGAGTTTGGCACAGTTGTTTAAGATATTGCCATTTTTTCTGCTGAAAAGAGGGCCATCCCATAAAGGCAAATTCTCTGAACCACCCCGGAGGGATTCGTTTGGCCATCAAGGCTGCTTCCAGGGAGAAGGTTCCGGTTCCGCACATGGGGTCTATTACAGGTTCGGTGCCACGGTAGCCTGCCTGCAATAAAGCCGCGGCAGCAAATGTTTCACGGAGGGGGGCTTTACCGGGATGTGTTTTTATACCGCGTTTGTAAAGGTGTTCACCGCTACTGTCAATGGATATGGTAAACTGATTATCCACGCCCCGCACAAAGATTTTGGGATCCGATGCAAACCCTTTTTTTTGTCCCCCGTACTCAGTGTCATTTACCGTATGTTTTGAAATACTTTTCAGCAGGCGTTCGCTAATGGCATCGCTGTGATACAGGCGGCAGTGTTTGGTGGTGGTGTGGATTTGCGGCGACGATTTAGGCGGCAGGTATAGCTCCCAGGCAATTTTAGCTGCTATTGATTCTAACCGGCTGAAACTGGATGCCTTGAAATTATGGATACGCATAAGAATTCGGTTGGCGGTGCGCAGGTGTAAATTTGTCTGATAACAATCTATCAGACGCCCCTTAAACACGACCCCGCCGGGGATGGCGGAAGCGTTTTCCATCGGCAGCCCAAGATCCTCCATCTCCTTTAAACAAAGTGATTCGAAACCGGGTGCGGTGGCAGCGAAATAAGAGCGGCTGCGTCCGATAACATGGCGTTTGATGCGTTTTGATAGTGATGTTTCACTGGACATTGATATGTTGCCTTATAATTTTTTCGATGATAATACTTCAGCCAATCCCTTTTTGGAAATACCGGGCCATTTAGCATTCAGGTGTATTGTATGTCATGATATTTGGAAAAAAGGAAACCATTTCAACATTGGACGACGTTCTCAATTCAAGCTGGAGAATTCTGCATAAAGGCGTTCGAAACTTCAGGCATCCGTTTTACCGGTCAGCCCTTACCACCATAGACGGTAATACGCCTGCAGTGCGCACGGTCATCCTGAGGGGGTTTTCAGAAAATAGCCGGACATTGACTTGTCACTGTGATGCCCGAACTCCCAAGGTTTCACAGATCCGAGATAATCCCAATGCAAGCTGGTTGTTTTATCATCCTGAAAAATGGATACAGCTGCGTCTTTCCGGAACAGCTTCGATTCATACCGACGATAAAACTGCGGATTCCCAGTGGGAAAAGGTTCGCCGGTCCAGTCGAATCAATTACTGCGCCGAAATCGCACCCGGTTCGCCTGTGGTAAAACCGACTTCAGGCCTGCCGGGTTTTCTGCGCGATAAAGCGCCGAAACTGTTTGACCATCCGGAGGCCCGCAAAAATTTTGCCGTCATTGTTTGCCGATTCGATCATATGGACTGGCTTCGGTTGAAATTGACGGGTCATCTGCGGGCGAAATTTCACTGGGAGGGTAGCCGTTTGGACTCATCCTGGGTAATCCCCTGATACTCCAACCCAAAGACTGTGCATACCTGAAGGATCGTTTTCGTTTAGCGCTACCTGGACTTGAATCCTTCTGTCAAGAATGTAGGACCCAATGTTTGAATTTTCCCGGATTGGTCGGGACGGAACTTCGTTTGACATTGCCCTTGGATTGCTGTATCAAATTCAGAATTGATAATGATTTTTGGGGAGGAAATATAAAATGGCAGGAATAAATAAGGTGATTTTGATTGGTAATTTAGGAAATGATCCGGAGGTTCGCTACACGCCGAGCGGAGATGCGGTCGCCAATTTCAGCATCGCGACATCAGAAGAATGGAAGGATAAGAATACGGGTGAAAAAAGGGAGCGCACCGAATGGCACCGCATCGTAGCCTGGAGAAGACTCGGTGAAATTTGCGGCGAGTATCTTTCCAAGGGGCGGCAGGTTTACGTTGAAGGGCGTATCCAGACCAACGCCTGGGAGGATAAAGAGGGAAACAAAAGATACACTACTGAAATATTAGCTAGTACTGTACAGTTTCTCGGGGGGCGGGATTCTGCCGGTACGGGCCGGTCGGAAAGCCCCCCGCTTCCGGAGTTTCCCGGAACACCCGTCACTGGAGCGGGGGACGACGATGATATTCCTTTTTGATTTGAGGCAAGCCCGTTTTGGCTAGATCTCTAGGGCTGAAAAGCAGCATGGGCCACTAAAATTACAATAACAAAGCCTCCAATTATTGTATGGTTTGGAGGCTTTTTTTATCGTTCCGTGCAGAATTTGTCATATACGGGATTTTGAATTTATTATACCCGGAGGCTATTCAGGCTTTTTTTCCGCTTCAATCTTTTCAGGTTCTTTTTTTTCCTCTTCATCGGAGGCACCTTTAAAGTTGCGAATGGCTTTTCCCATGCCTGCACCGATCTCCGGCAGTTTGCCGGCTCCAAAGATAATTAGGATGATTACTAAAATTATTATTAGCTCCGGCATACCAATTCCAAACATAATTCCTCCTATTTTTCGGGCCTGGTTTGTTTGAGTTCGTTTAAAAGCTGTACGAACTCCTTAGATTTTAAGTACTGATCCACGCTGCTTTGATAATCTATCCATTTCCCCCAGGCATCAATCCAGGTCTCATTGTGCCAGTAGCAATCCTGGTCTCCGGCGCCTTTAAGCCGTTCAATATAGTCTAAATATTCATCTGAGCACGCTTCGCAAAAATTATAGGGCACATTCAGCTTACGACTGTATTCGGTATTGGCGCTCGAATCGCTTTCAATCTGGGTACCGCATTTTTCACATTTAAATGCGCAGTGCGTACATTGAAAAACTTTGCGAACAGCCAGGACTTTGCGTTTTTTGATTATTGACGCTTCTTTTTCTTCTGCAAGGCCCTTCTTGTCTTTAAATGATATGATATTAGCCACGGGGTGCTCCAAAATAAACAGCGTTTAAATAAATTATGTATTCGGCCAACAGTGGCTTGATTTAACTAAAATCGCCGCCAGCTAAACTCACGAACCGCCTTGTATGTAAGCATAATTATGGATATCGTTCGGAAAAGTTTCCGGTTTGTCGTTGCTCACCTGTCAGTTCGGTTGTTGGACGGATTGAATATAGCATCAGGCTGTTTTCGTGTCAATCATTTCAATTTTCTATTCTCCGCCTGCAGCGGGTCAGGTTTAGACTCTATCTAAATCTTGATAATCCTTGTTAGCCATGATAGTCTGACAGATTCGCAACTATATATTTGATATTGGCATATTACAAGGACTATACAGATGACTGAAACGTTTCAGCCAGGCGGTTTTGCCACCTTGATTGGAAGTCTTCCGCTGGCAGACCATGGGAAAGCCACAGATCTGATTCTGGAGCATGTACCCGAAATTCCTTTCTGGGCTCAACTTCCGGTGCACCAGGCAGAAGGAATGATGGCCCAGTTCTCAAACGGGTTGCCGGGAATGGGTAATGATAACGGCAACGTCAGTGTCAATACCGCAAATGGAAGTTATGATGAGCAGCAGCTGCAGTTTTATGAGGAATATATGGCTGTGCTTGATGGACAGCTTGACCTAGAAGCCTCACGATTTGTCCTGGAAGCCGGTAGCGCCGGAGGATTTTTTAAACTGTTGAAACGACTTGCTGACCTTCCGGAGCCCTCCGTTGCGATTAAAGGGCAAATAACCGGCCCTTTTACTCTGGCGACCGGAATTGTCGATCAGAACCGGCGGGCGATATTTTACGATGGTCAATTAAGAGATGCGGCCGTCAAACTTTTGGCCATGAGAGCCCGCTGGCAAGTGCGTCGGCTGTCGCGATTCAAGCAGCCGGTTCTTATTTTTATTGATGAGCCCGGTCTGGCCGGTTTTGGGTCATCGGGGTTTACCAGCATATCCCATGATGATATCAGCCGGTGCTTTGAAGAAATATTTGAGGCCGTGCACCAGGAAGGCGGTCTGGTTGGCGTCCATGTTTGCGCCAACACCGATTGGTCGCTGGTGCTTGACTCATCGGCTGATATTGTCAGTTTTGATGCGTATGGCTTTTTTGACCGATTTATCCTGTATCCCGAGCAGATTAGGAATTTTATCGATTCCGGTAAAATATTAGCCTGGGGTGTCGTACCGACATTAAACCCGGACGACATTGACCGAGAAACCATTGAATCGATCTGGGATCGCTGGATGATTCAGGTTAACCAAGTCGTGGCACTTGGAATAGACATGCAAAAGCTGATAAACCAATCTTTAATTACGCCGAGTTGCGGTATGGGCTCTTTGGAACTTGATTCTGCCGAAAAGGTGATAAAATTAACCAAAGCGGTTTCCCTGAAGGTTAGAAAACTAAAGTTTTCAGCATAGTGCATAGCGCATGGAGCAGAGTGTTTGGATAAATAAACAAAATTCATAACTAAATAGTTGGAAACTTTCATCTTAAATGTGGTGTATATTCAAATCACGGCATTTCACGCTATGCCCTACACACTCTGCGCTTTGCTGCAACCAATGACAAATAACGTCCAGTTTTTAATATATCAACAAAAGGCAAAGACTATTTCCAACACAAGAAGTGAGGTAATCGATGGTAGATGACAACAGTGCAAAGCAGTTTGCGGGAGCAACTCGCTACGTTTTGGATCAGGAATTGGCAAAAATTGTGAACATCTCTATGGCGCTGGAGATGCCGCTGCTACTGAAAGGTGAGCCGGGGACGGGTAAAACGATGCTGGCTCATGCCATTGCGGAAAATTTGAAAATGCCGTTGATTGTGCTCAACGTTAAGTCAAGTATGAAGCTGATCGAAGCATTGTATCAGTATGACACCCTGACCCGTCTGAACGACAGCCGCTTCGGGGATTCCAGTCGTGATGTCAGCAATATTGAGGATTACATAAAAATGGGCAAAATCGGCCAGGCCTTTACCGCCGGTCAACGAACCGTGCTGCTAATCGATGAAATCGACAAGGCTGATACGGATTTTCAGGATGACATGCTCGATGTGCTGGATCAGATGGAATTTGATATTATTGAAATTGATAAAACTATCCCAGCCCAAACTCGACCGGTGATTATCATTACCTCGAATGCCAAAAAAGATCTGTCCGATCCTTTTCTGGGCCGCTGTAATTTTCATCACATTGCTTTTCCCGATGCGGATATGATGCGCAAAATCGTCGGGGTGCATTTCCCGGATTTAGATTCTGAACTCATGGAAAAAGCCATTACAGCCTTTTACAGGATGCGCAATGTGGATTCAATTGAGAAAAAACCGGCCACCCGGGAATTGATTAACTGGATCCGGGCTCTGAAAGCGGACCCTGATTTTAAACCCAAACAGTTAGCTAAAGGCGATCTGCCGTATCTGGGCGTGTTGTTCAAAAAAAGCCAGGACTACGCCCGGGCGCAACACGCGGTGAATGGACGGCGAATAAACTAATATAGCTCAAGGTAGAAGGAATAAAGCCGAAATAAAGCGAAACATTAAATAAATAATACGCTGAACCTTCGAACCAGCATCAATTGTTTGTCTTTCAAAAAAATAGGAACAACCCTGAATAGGCTATCTTTTGGGGCGGATTATTTATGTTTATCGGATTTTTTTACAAATTAAAGGAGGTTGGTATACCGGTCAGCCCGACTGCTTTTTTAACGCTGCAAAAAGCGCTTAACAACGGTCTGGTGGCTACCCTGGAAGATTTTTATACGGCTTCCCGGGCGATCCTTGTTAAAAGCGAACGCTATTTTGACCTGTACGACCAAGTATTCGCCCATCATTTCCGGGGTGCGGAAATGCCGGATGTTGAGGGGCTGGAGCTCGATGAACTGGCCCGGACCATGCTGGAGGCCTGGCTGCAAAAACCCGAAGAACTTTCCAAAATGCTGGGCGTCGATGAATCGGCCCTTAGCAAGCTGACCCCTGAAGAACTGATCGAATACTTTAAGGAGCGCCTTAAAGACCAGGACGAACAGCACCATGGCGGAGCGAAATGGATCGGCACCGGAGGATATTCTCCGGTGGGCCACTCCGGCTACCACCCCGGAGGTATGCGGGTAGGGGGGGCTTCCGGCAACAAATCGGCCGTAAAAGTGGCCATGGATCGACGTTACAAAGATTATTCCCTGCATGGGCCCCTGACCCAGGCAATGATCGGAGAGGCCTTGAAGAGGCTGCGCAACATGGTCCCGGTAGGCCCCAAAGACCAGGTCAACATCGATGAGACGATTTACCAGACCATGAAAAACGGTGGCGAAATCGAGATCATATTTGACCGAAGGTTAAAAGACCGGCTGAAGGTAATACTGGCAATTGACAATGGCGGCTGGTCCATGGATCCATATATACCCGTCGTTCAGACTCTTTTTGATTATGCCGGCGATCAGTTTAAAGACATAAAGACTTATTTTTTCCATAACACCATCTATTCCAATCTGTGGGAAGATCCGGCAAGGTACAAAAAGCCTAAGCGGATTGACGAACTGGTTCGCCTCGACCCCGAGACCCGATTTGTCATTGTCGGCGATGCCAGTATGGCACCGTATGAGCTGATGGCCACCGACGGCTCCATTCACATTGAAGAGCGCAGCGGCATGCCCAGTATCGAATGCCTTAATTTCGTCGCCAAAACTTTTCCCCATGCCGTCTGGTTGAATCCCGTCCCCGCAAGCATGTGGGACTACACCCGCACCATCAGTGCCATCCGCGAAATTTTTCCCATGTTTGAACTGACCATTGACGGGTTGGAGCAGGCGGTCTCGCACATGATGACCAGGTAGGCAGGATGCGGTGTACGGGCTGTGGGCATCGAGCAGAACGCATATAGACTTCCAGATAAAGTTTTTGGACTGCGTTATCAGTCGCCCCCCTTCAACAACGAACTATTTGTACGCCTTACTCAGAGGGGCTCCTTCTATCCTTGCCAAAAACATTATCTGAAAGCCTATAGGGCATGGCGTTTTGAAGGCGGTTCGTTTATTTTCCAGAACGGATTATTTAAACAGAAAACTCTCAATAGCTTCGGAAACGGCATCTTCGTTGTTACTTGAAGTGGTTACCACATCGGCTTTTTCTTTTAATTCATCCTCGGCATTGGCGACCGCTATTCCCAGACCGGCGTATTCAATCAGATCGATGTCATTTAACTGGTCACCGATGGCAGCAATTTTGTTTCTTTTGATTCCCAAGTTTTCCGAGAGTTTATTCAGAGCATACGCTTTTGAAATGCCTCCTTTCATCACGTCGCAGAGCGTAGTCATGGACTGGCATGCCGTCAATCCTTCTATATCAGCCAGGCGATCGAATATGTCTGGTCGATTATGATTTCTTTCAGAAAATATTATGAATTTGTATAAGGGCTCTTTTTCGTTGACGACTGTTTCCTTAGTATCGGGGACGATTACCAGATTTGTTCGTTCTTCCGGCGGCAGCGTCTCGTTTAACCCGTCATAATAAAGCATTTTATTGGTTAAGCTTTCGCCAAAAATACTATTGTGCCCGTAGATATGAAAATCTACGTTCATATCTTTGCATAGATCAATAATTTTCAGACTATGCTCCTTTGATAGTTGCTCGGCCACAAGAACGTGATCGCTAAATGGTTCTCTGACCAGCGCGCCGTTGCATGATATCACGGGGACTTTGAGATTAAGATGCCTCAGGTAGCTTTTAATCATGGAGTCGTGTCTACCGGTGGCGATGGCAAATTGTATTCCAAAATCCGGAAGTTTTTTTATCGTTTGTATATTTTTCTCGGACAGCTGTTTATCGTCGTTCAGTAGTGTGCCATCCATGTCCGCTACAAATAATTTGTATTTCATTTCGAGTTTCCTACTTTTAAAATAGTAACGAATATTGGAAATAAGAATCATACCTTCAAACCATACAACTGGCAGGTATTCTGCCAGACAATTTCAGCCAACCGTTCCGGATTCTCATTTCGCACTTCGGCCAATTTCAGGAGAACCGATTTTACGAAGGCGGGTTCATTGCGCTGGATGCGATTTTTTTCGGGTACCGGGACCAGATAGGGGGCATCCGTTTCTACCACCAGGCGGTCGGATGGTATGTCGTGGACTAAATTGCGCAACCGGGCCCCGCGGCTTTTGATCGTCAGAATTCCGGTAATGCCAATGTGAAGCCCCAAGGCAAGATATTGATCGAGTTCATTTTGGTCGCCGCTGAAGCAATGCACAACGCCATTCATGGCTGTGGCTTTCTGATCTTTCAACATTTCAAGAAACCGTCCGTTGCTGTCCCTTTCGTGGAAGATCATGGGCAGATCCAATTCTGATGCGATTTCAAGCTGTTTTTCAAACCACTTTTCCTGGTCTATACGGGGTGAATACATGCGGTTAAAATCCAGACCCATCTCCCCCCAGGCGCGAACCTTTTCATTTTTTGTCAGATTTTTAAGATCCTGCAGAATAGATTCGTTACAATTTTTGACATCATGCGGATGGATGCCCACCGAGGCATAAATTCCGGCGTGAGACAGTGCCAGTGAAACCGCCAGGACCGAGGTTCTCTTGTTCACGCCGATTGTCATCATACGGGAAACACCGGCGATGCGGGCTCGTTCGATTACAGCATCGAGGTCTTTAGCAAACGATTTGTCATCCAGATGGCAATGACTGTCAATAATTTTCATAATTATAATTAATCCGCCCGCCAAAATAGCGTTTTCAGGGTTGTAGATTGTTTATTTGATTGCTGAAGCAACCGGGTTATGCCTAAGTGCTTCAATTCGCAATTACAGTTACGCTTATTTGGATTGAGGTTCATAAATATTGCTTACTCAGCACTAAGTTCTGAGTGAATAAACACGCTATCGTATTTATGAATCGATGCACTAAGCGACGGATACCTTCCACCATTTACCCTACACCGTCCACCACCAATTTTCCCTGCTTCCAATAACCAGCATCAAGAATCCAACATCCAGCGACCAGAACCCGTCTTTTAGCACCAGGACCATCGAATATCAATATTTTTACCTTGATTTTAATTATTGATTTTGAGAACATGTTTCTCTTTAATGAGCACTTCAGCGGTCTCGGGACTGCAGACCGTTGAGTGTAAAATATCGAACTATTCGCTGGAGGTTTAATATGTTTAAAATAGTTAGCCGTGAAGAGATGACAGAGGGTAACGTGATCCTCAATGAGATCGAGGCGCCCAAGATTGCCGCCAAAGCTAAACCCGGCCAGTTTGTGATTCTGAAATCCGGGGAGGATGGTGAGCGCATTCCTTTGACCATGGCCGAAACAGATGCCGAAAAGGGTACCATAACAGTCATATATATGGTTGTCGGCAAATCAACCGCCCTGTTTAAAACCTTGCAGGTGGGTGACGGCTTCACTGACGTTATTGGACCTCTGGGCAAGCCGACCCATATTGAAAAAATCGGTAACGTGGTGTGTGTCGGCGGCGGTACAGGCATTGCCGTATTGCATCCGATTACCCGGGCCATGAAAGATATCGGGAACAACGTCACCAGCATTATCGGGGCTCGCAGCAAAGATCTGCTCATTTTAGAAGACAAAATGAAGGCCGCATCCAATGACCTGCGGGTTTGCACTGATGATGGCTCTTACGGGCACCAGGGTTTTGTCACCGAAGTTTTGAAGGAAATACTTGAAGCTGGTAAAGTTGATCAAGTGGTGGCCATCGGGCCGGTGCCGATGATGAAATTTGTCTCCCTGATCACCAAGGAATATCAGGTACCGACTCTGGTCAGTTTGAACCCCATCATGGTGGATGGAACCGGCATGTGCGGCGGCTGCCGGGTTACTATCGGCGGACGTTCTAAGTTTGCCTGCGTGGATGGACCTGAATTTGACGGACACCAGGTGGACTACGACGAACTGATGTTAAGATTGCAGGCCTACTGCGAAGACGAGCAGAAGTGCTACAATGAATTCTGTGTAATGGAAAGCTGAACAACTGTTAGTTATTAAGTATCGGTTATCGGTTATTGGTTATTGGTTTAATAAGGTATGTTACCGGTAAAATAGATTTTATACACATTGCCCTTAAATAACGAAATCTTTAAACTCTAATAACAAGTAACTTTTAACTAAATTGGGGGAAGATTCAATGGCGGACGAAGCAAAGGGAAAAGTGAAAAAAGAGAAGATAGCAAGATTAGCAATGCCCGAACAAGAGCCGGCTGTGCGGGCTAAAAACTTTTTGGAGGTTCCGACGGGCTACACGCCGGAAATGGCCATGCAAGAAGCCAAGCGGTGTCTGCAGTGCAAAAAGCCGGGCTGTGTCGCCGGCTGTCCGGTTGAAATTGACATCCCGGGCTTTATCAAACTCATTGCAGAAGGCGATTTCACCCAGTCCATCCGGCACCTATGGCAGAAAAACAGCCTGCCGGCCGTTTGCGGCCGGGTTTGTCCCCAGGAAATTCAGTGTGAAGGTCTCTGTATCGTAGGCAAGCGCGACGAGCCGGTGGCCATCGGAAACCTTGAACGATTTGCCGCCGACTGGGAAAGAGAAAACGGTACCGGTGCACTGCCGCCCAAAGCCGAGCCGACTGGTAAGAAAGTTGCGGTCGTAGGCTCCGGCCCATCCGGCTTGACGGTTGCCGGCGACCTGATTGTTAAAGGCCACGACGTGACCGTTTTGGAAGCCTTCCATAAGTCGGGTGGTGTGCTGGTTTATGGCATTCCTGAATTCAGGCTGCCCAAAGCCATTGTGGCCCAGGAAGTAAACTTCCTAGAAAGATTGGGGGTCAAGGTCGAGTGCAATGCCGTCGTGGGACGAACCGTATCGCTGGATGAGCTTTTCGAAGAAGGCTATGATGCCATCTACATCGGAGTCGGTGCCGGATTACCGCGCTTTATGAATATTCCGGGTGAGAACTTAATTGGTATTCTTTCTGCCAACGAATATCTGACCCGGGCCAATCTGATGAAAGCTTATCTATTTCCGAAGGTTGATACACCGATTCCCCTTGCCAAAAATGTGGTAGTGCTGGGAGCCGGCAACGTTGCCATGGATTCGGCCCGCACCGCCATGCGCCTGGGGGCGGATAAAGTGCGCATCGTCTACCGCCGTTCCAGACAGGAAATGCCGGCCAGGATAGCTGAAATCCATCATGCCGAGGAGGAAGGAATTGAATTTTTCCTTTTGACCAATCCCACGCAGTATATCGGCGATGACAAGGGACGGTTGACCGGTATGGAATGTTTGCAGATGGAACTGGGTGAACCCGACGATTCTGGACGCCGCCGGCCGGTTCCAATCAAGGGCTCGGAATTTCATCTTGATTGCGATCTTTGCATCGTTGCCGTGGGCTCCGGCGCCAACCCCTTATTAACGGAGTCCACACCGGACCTGAAGTTGAATAAATGGGGCTACATCGAAGCGGACGAGGCCACTGGCAAAACCTTCAAGAAAGGTGTCTGGGCCGGTGGTGATATCGTGACCGGTGCCGCCACCGTTATCCTGGCCATGGGAGCCGGAAGAAAAGCAGCCGACTCGATTCATGAATATCTGCTTCGGGGATGGTAAAAAACAGAAGAAATACAATAGAAGTCAAAGAATCGACACCAGACAGCAGATGACAGAGGATACAGCACCGGGTAGACAGAAAAATGTCGGTCCGGCGTTTTTTATGATTTGTTGCAGAAAATTGCCTGATAATTGAAAGAGAAATTTACGCTAATTTCGATAGGCTTGGGTAGTCAGATATATTCGCGATTTCATATTGACTTTCGAATTCGCGTTAGAGACCACACTCCACCGTGCTCATTTTTCGACTACAAAAAAATATTCAGAAAAAATAAGCGATACTGAGTCTTTGATTTTGATTGAACAACCTGCCGGTAGTAATGCAGGGGCTGCAAATCGAAAAGATCCTTCCAGATTAGCCGCCCCTATTGTAAAAGTCGGTGAAAGCAGGATTAGATTTTTTCTTTAAGCGTTTTTCCGGCTTTGAATTTTACGACATTCTTGCCCTTAATTTTGATCTTCTCGCCGGTCTGGGGATTGCGGCCCTTACGGGTCTTGCGGTAAACATTGCTAAAAGTACCGAAGCCGACCATAGTTACCTTGCTGTTGCGTTTCTTCAAACCGGTGGTAACTCCATCAATGAAAGATTCCAATGCTCTGCCCGCGGCGGCTTTTGTAACTTTTGCATCCTTAGCCATTTTTTCAATTAATTCTGCTTTGTTCATCTGGCCTCCTTGTGGGTGTAGTTAATAATCCTTACGGAAATTATATGATATGTTCCTACAGGAATCATTTTAAATCGTCAAGCATTCAAATTCAATAAAAATAGTATTTCATATAAATTATTGGATCTGGGTGCCCAAAACTACTCGTTTTAGCGTTTTAGCCTGCGCTCTGAGCCCTACTCCCTGCGTCTTTAACTGAACATCTCCACCCACTTTTGAAATCGATCAACTTTGTCCTGACCATACGGCAATAATGTTTGAATGATATATTCAACGGGCTTTTCACCATTTTGCTTGTGCCCGTTGCCGTTTTTGGAGAAAAACTTGTCGGCATAGCAAATTATTTGCTCTTCGATGGAGACCGGGACCATATCCCGTTCCGGCAGCGGCAGCGTGAAATTCCGGATATCATCGCTGCTGATGCCCGCCCCGACGTGGCGCTCGCTTATGAGTCCATACAGCGGCAGTCCGATGCTATCCAACAGCTCCCGTCCCAGAAAACCATGGCAGATATATGGATGTTTTCCATGGCATCCAAACCCCGGACTAGCCGTATGCATAATTCCAATATCATGCAGCAAGGCCGCATTGTGGATAAAATCCAGGTCCGGATTCAGGTGCGCGACCTTTGCGGCCGTAGCCAGGGCCTTTTGTCCAATCCGTCGGCCGTGATCCACCAGGATTTTAAATGTCTTCGAGCGCGGATCGTAAAACTCAGCGAGAATTTCAAGTGGAGCCATGAATCTTTCTCTTCAATAAACATGAACAATGCTGGTAGACGTAATCACCCATATCACCCCTCCAGAGTGAACAAATGCCGTATCCTATAGATCCGGGTCTTTACTTTTTGGAAAGCAGCACACCTTCTATAAACTGGTCGATGCCACCGTCCAGCACATCGTTGACATTGCCTACATCCAGATTTATACGGTGATCCTTTACCATCTGGTAAGGGTGTAAAACGTATGACCGGACCTGGCTGCCCCAGGCAATATCTTCCTTGCTGTCGTGCAATTCCTGCATTTTCTCGTCTTGTTTGGTTCTTTCAACCTGGTAAAGACGGGCTTTTAGCACCTTCATTGCCAGATCCTTGTTGCGGTGCTGGGATTTTTCCTGCTGGCATTGCACTGCAATTCCGGAAGGCAGGTGGGTGATGCGCACCGCACTACTGGTTTTATTGACGTGCTGTCCTCCCGCACCACTGGCCCTGAAAACATCTATCCGCAGATCTTTGTCATCGACGTCAACGACGATTTCAGCATCCAGTTCGGGATAGACAAAGACCGATGCAAAAGAGGTGTGCCGCTTGCCGCTGGCATTGAACGGAGATATTCGGACCAGACGATGGACACCAATTTCTGATTTCAGATAGCCGAATGCATTTTCACCGCTGGCCGTAAAGGTCACGCCTTTAATCCCGGCCTCATCACCCGGCTGAAAATCGATCATTTCAAACTTAAATCCCCGGCGTTCGACCCAGCGTGAATACATTCTGAATAGCATCTCGGCCCAATCCTGCGCCTCGGTGCCACCGGCCCCGGCATTGATTGACATAATCGCGTTTTTGGAATCATCTTCTCCGTCCAGCAAAAGGTCGAGGGATAACTGACCGATCAATTTGTCGAGTGCTTCGGTTTGCAGGGAGACCTCGTCAAGAGCCTCGGCATCGGATTCTTCAACCGCAAGATCCAGCAAAATCTGATTTTCTTCCAGGTCACCCCATAATTTTTTAAAGCGATCAATCTTATTAGATATCGAGGTGCGTTCTTTCAGTATTGTTTTGGAATCTTCCGGATTGTCCCAGAATCCATCCTTTGCGATAATTGTCTCGATTTCCGCCAGACGTTTTTCGATGCCGTCCAGGTCAAAGAAAGCTCCGCAGATGATCTAATTTTATTTTAAGCTCATTTAAATTTTGTTTTAATTCTACGGACATTTTAATTACCTCCTGTAATTCGGTTCAGCCGGTTAGCCGGTTGGTCCGTTAGCCGGTAAGCCGGCCTACGGGCTAATCGGTTAACGGGTCCGCGGGCCATCCGGCTAAGCGGTTTTTCTTTTAGTTCTCCATCTATTAAGTTCGATCATTGTAACCAACAACACCAGAGTTAGACACATCCGGGCGAATAGATCGCCGATTTGAGTGTAAATGGATCTTTCTTTTAACATCGGTAACATCTGCGTGGCGACGGCTTCCTGCAGCAATTCGGTGGCCGCCAGTATTCTGCCGGCCGGGTCAATAAACCCGCTGATGCCGGTATTGGCCGATCTAACCAAAGACCGGCGGTTTTCCACCGCTCTGAAAACGGTCATGGAAAAATGCTGATAAGGTCCGCTGGTTTTGCCGAACCAGGCATCATTGGTAATGTTGACCAGAATCGTTGCATCGTTTTTTGCCATCGCCCGGGAAAGGCCCGGGAATATGATTTCGTAGCAAATCTGAACACCCAGCTGCGCACCATGCCAGGGTAGTGTTTGGCCGGGTTTGCCCGTCCTGAAATCTCCGACCTGCGCCACCATTTTACCCAAAAAAGGAAGCCACTTTTTAAACGGAACATATTCGCCAAATGGGACCAGATGGGTTTTATCGTATTTGCCCATGCTCTTTTCTTCCGGGATGATTAAATAGGCACTGTTGAAATATTGCACCACACCATCCGTGCGCACAAAAGAAGGGCTTCCAATCAGAAAGTCTGTGCCTGACTGTCTGATGCCCTCGAATACCATTTTCGAAGGCGCAACATCGTATAAAAAATAAAATGGCGTGGCGGACTCCGGCCAAACGATGAGATCCGGTTGTTGTTTGTTTACCGATGCCGACAGTTGATTGTATTTTTTAATGGTCTCAATTTGGAAGGCGGGATCCCACTTGATCGCCTGATCGATATTAGCTTGAATAACGGAAATACGGGTTTTGGGAGCGATTGCAATAAAACTGTCAATTGTTTGCAGACGCCAGTGACCATAAGCCAGGGTTAGCGCAGTTCCCAGGATAAAGGCAATCATTGAACCCGCTGCCAGCCGTTTCGTGATATCGATTTGCTGCCACTGCTTTTTGATTAAATGGAGCAAGGTGATAAAAATGGCTCCATTAGCGAATGCAATTAATGCCGCTAGTCCGTATACGCCAAATATATCTGATATCTGGATCAGTTGCAAACGGTTATACTGGGAATAACCCAGTAACTCCCAGGGAAATCCGGAAAAAATAAAGGACCGGACATATTCCTGAGCGACCCATATCAGGGGTATCAATATCAGGCATCTGGCAGGTTTGCAGCCGGCGGCGGTCAACGCAGCTGCAAACAATGCGATAAAGAGCGCCAGGACGGCTGCCAGGAGAATTAAGACCGCTACGCTTAGAAACATCGGCAAGTATCCGTAGGTTCGCATAACCGGAACCAGCCAATACAAAAGCGAGAGAAAATGTACCAGACCGGTGATAAATCCGACCCAAAAGCCGGTACCGACAGAAAGATCCTTGATCGCATACAGAAGGGGTATGAGAGCGATCCATGCCAACCAGTCCAGCCCTATTTTGGGAAATGCGCTGGTCAGCAGCACGCCGCTTAAAATTGCGCACACTATGTTTTTTTTCATCGTCATTAAGGTCTACAAATTATTTAACATCTTGCGATAGGCTGTCAATGTTTTTCCACGGAATACCAACTATCAGAAGGTATACGGAAGGGGTAAGGGCCTCGGAAACAAATAAATCCGCAATCTTGCGTGTCTTTTTGCCCGCCTTCAGCGTTGCACCAAAAGTCACATATCGATAATATGCTCCCCTTGGTGCGCCTTGAAGGCGAACAAAAATCCTGCACAATCTATGCGTATTTATTTATTTCCGCGACCCTAACCTTGATTTTGCGCTAATCAAACATGAGATCCAATTAAAAGCAACAGGTTATACAAAAATTTGATAAAGTTACGGAGACAAATGGCGATAATGAAATTTTACATTGATGTTGCCGCTTTTTTAAATTCCAACTATGATGTAAGTTAATCCGGCTGACTTTTCTAATCCGATAATAGGTGCGGTCCTCTGTAAAAGGCGGCCGGCCAGGAACCCGAAGCAGGAAAAGGAGATTGACCCCATGCACATAACCTCTTACGGTGCAGTACTCGAAGTAACCGGCTCCATGCACCTTATTACCACCGAACGAGATCGTGTATTACTGGATTGCGGTATGTTTCAAGGTCGACGCAGAGAATCGGCTGAAAAAAACAAGGTCATGCCATTTGATCCTAAAATATTGACCAACGTGGTGCTCTCCCATGCCCATATTGACCACTCCGGCCGTCTGCCCTTATTGGCCAAACATGATTTTTCCGGCCGCATTATCTGTACCCGGGCAACCGCGGCAGCCTGTGAATATCTTCTGCTCGATGCCGCGCATATCCAGGAATCGGATGCCAACTACCTAAACTACAAAACCGTTCGTTCCGCACTTTCGAAGATGGATTTTTCGAAGAAAGGGAGTACCCAAAAAGAGGCGGCGGAAGTTAGAAAAGTATTAAAAAAAAACCAGCATCGGCTGGACGTTGCCGTCATCAATCAACTGATTGACAAACACAGCCTGGAGGCTGTCAGTGCACTATACACGGCTGATGATGCTCAGCAGGTATTATCCGCTTTTGACGGTTACCCCTACCGGCACCCGATTTCTATCGGCCAGGATATGACCTGCACTTTATATGATGCCGGGCATATTCTCGGTTCGGCACTCAGTATGATTCGCATCCGTGAAAACGGTCGTGATTATACCATCTGCTATACCGGTGACATCGGAAGGTTTGACAAGCCGATCATAAAAGACCCGACCCTGGAATTCGAAGCAGCGGACCGGGAAGTTGATTTGCTGATCATGGAGAGTACCTACGGGAACCGGCTTCATGAACCGGTGGTCGATTTAAAACCGCGGCTCAAAGAGGTGCTGGTCGACACCTATGACCGGGGCGGCACCATTATGATCCCCTCATTTGCCTTCGGGCGCACCCAGGAACTGCTTTACGTATTGCACGAGCTCTATAATGAGAATGAGGTGCCCCGGTTACCGGTATTCGTTGACAGCCCATTGGCCACCAAACTCACCCGGGTATTTGCAGAGCACCCGGAAGTCTATGACGAGGATACCCACGCGACATTTCTGCAAAACAGCCAGAATCCGTTTCAGTTTAAACAGGTCCATTTTGTCGATTCGGTCGAAGAGTCCATGGCCCTTAACCGGGATCAAACCCCTCACATTGTGGTTTCGGCTTCCGGCATGTGTGAAGCCGGGCGCATTCTTCATCATCTGCGGCATAAGATTCATGATCCTAAAAATTCGATTCTGATTGTCGGCTTCATGGCTCAGCACACATTGGGACGACGCATACTCGAGCAGGGACTTGCCTATGAGGAATCCGGTCGCAAAGGTAAAGCACCGTTGGTCAAATTCATGAACAAAGAGTACCCCCTCAAAGCCCGGGTGGTCCGGTTGGGCGGATTCTCCGCGCATGCCGATAAAAGTGAAATGACTCGGTTTTTAAAGGAGTCAAACTTGAATGTGAAAAAAATTGCCCTGGTGCACGGTGAAGAAGACCAGACACTGGCTTTTGCTGAAGCGTTAAAGAAAGAAAATTACCCGGTAGTTGTGCCCCAAAGAGGGGAGGGTATAGAAATCAAATAGGAAACGGATCTATTTGATTTCAGAAGTTGGAAGTCGGAATGCGGAAGCCCGAATTATAAAAGGATTATCATATTCTAAAAAAATTCTTTATTCCTCAGCTATGCTGTTAGCACTAAAGTTGCTCATCAGATAAGCCCTAATAATTCACCGCCCGCTTCGCTCAAGGCGCAAAACACGCTGAGTAAGTATGATATTTCCTTTGCCGTTGAGAGGACGGCAAAGGAAAAGTTTTCAGCATTGATGCGCAACCAAACCCTTAATCGAAAAGCTTAGTACAACAAAGCACTTGGCCGTCCGTCAAGGGTCGCATATTATTGCTTTCCGTCCTCTCAGCGGAAAGCAAAAAAAACAAATTCTCTGCGTACTTTGCAGTGAGAATAAAGATTAACTCTGCTACCTCTTACCATTTATCCGGGAATGCCAGTGAGTCTATGAATTTCTCCTGGAACTCCGGGTGGGTGGAAAGATCGAGCACCCGGGTGGCTCGAGTCAGCGCGTTAGCCCGGGTCGATATATTTTCGTCAAAAAGAGCCAGAATAGCCCCTGCGCCGGCTGCATTTCCCACCACCTCGATATTTTCCGCGGGAATCCGCGGGAACATACCGATTCTCAGTGCGTCCTTTTTGTTGATGAAGCTGCCAAATGCTCCGGCTACCAATAGCTTTGCCGGGAGTTCCATCCCGGTCTCTTTGCACAGCAAATCAATTCCAGTTCGCAAAGCGCCTTTAGCCAGCTGGATGGCCCGGACATCATTTTGAGTAAATGTCACCGGCCGACCATCCGGGGTATTTTCACCCGGCACCACGATAAATTCCGTTACTTGATCCGTATTCAAACGCATATATGGGGAGTTGGCTTTTCTGTCAAATGCGCCGTCCTTTAAAATCAGTCCGGCGCTGTATAATTCGGCAACCGTACTGATCACCCCGGTACCGCACAGGCCGGCCGCCAGTTTGGGCTTAGCCGGATTTTGTTGAATGATCGAACAAACCGCTTGGCCGCTGATTGCGGCAATATTAACGGCATCAATTGCACCGGATACGGCATGCATGCCATGGCTGATGGCCGCCCCCTCAAAGGCCGGCCCGGTTGCGCAGGATGTTGCGCACAGCCCGTCTTTTCCCAAATACATAATCTCGCCGTTGGTACCCACATCCACCAGCATGGTTCCCGGTTCGGAATGCGATAAGTCAGACGCCAACACCGCGCTGACGATATCGGCACCGATAAACCCCGTGATCAAGGGCAGGGTGCGAATTTGCGATTTCGGATTGAACCGAAATCCGATTGAGCCCGCGCGCAACGTTTTTTCATCCACAAATTGCGGTGTGTACGGAAACACCCCGATTGATGAGGGATTTTCGCCGACAAATATATGGATCATGGTGGAGTTGCCCACAACGGTCATTGTGTTGATTTTTTCCGGATCGATCCGGGTGGATCGGCAAAGAGAGGTTATCCCCCATTCAATTGCTTTGACTACCATCTTTTGTTGCCGTGTCAATAGGGCTGGATCTAAGCGGATGGCGCTGATGCGGCTCATGACATCATCACCGAACAGCGTCTGGGGATTGCGGGCTGAGGTAGATGCCGTTACAGTACCCGTGCTCAGATTGCAAAGATAGACGGCAACCGTCGTGGTTCCCAGGTCTACTGCCAGGCCGTAGGAGTCGGGTAAACCGGTATGCGTCGGTTTCAAATCCGCTAATTTGTCGAACAAGGTTGGTAGCCCCTTTTGGGCCACTTCAGCGCTCAGACGGCTGGTTTCAGGTATTTCCAGGGAGATATCACCGGAAATCTTTAGCCTGCAGGCCAGGCGTATTCCTTCGGATAAATCCGATTGTCCCAGAATCTTTATTTCCGATTCGTCCGGTGCGGCCGCATTCTGAGAAGTGCCTGCAGCCAGCCTTACACGGCACTTTCCGCAACCGCCTTTGCTTCGCAATCGGTGCGCAGAAATATTCCGGCGCCAATTAGGGCTTCTAAGACAGTTTGACCAGGTTCGGCACGGATTTCAAGGTTTTCGGATGCCAGGTGTATTATATGTCTGTCGGCTTGCATTGTCTTATCCTACTGGCTTCAATTTAAATTGTGAATTTTCTATTGCACATGTATTAAATCAAGTCAAATCGGATCTTCTGATTCAAGTAATATCTATGCTTTTTCCGAGACTGCGTTTGGTAAAAGTGGCCCCTGCGGGGCAGCTTTTGCGCAGTTTATAGAATTTTGGTTTCAGGTTTCAGGTTTCGGGTGTCAGGAAACCGAGGTGCTATGTCCTGACACCTGACACCTTTGGAATATCAACGCACGCGGTAACATAGACATTAAATTGTCGATATGATGTCATAAAGCGCCTAAGTTTGTTTGACGTTTCCCTGCATCCTGTCGATAATATCTTGATATTCGGGCGGGAAAAAGTGTAAAGGCTTATTTGTCTTTAATTTAACATCTTCTATCTGATGTAATTATCATCCGGTTTCGAAATAAGGAGTGATATATGAGTCGATTTTTAATGGTGGACATCGGTGCCGGCACTATGGATGTATTGTGGTATGACACTGAATCCGAGCTACACTATAAGGCGGTCGTACAGTCGCCGGTCAGGCATTTGGCTGAAAAGGCCGATGAATTGTCGGGAAATCTGTTGATTAGCGGGACCGAAATGGGCGGTGGACCGATAACGACCATATTGAAGGAGCGAGCCAAATATGCTCAGGTCTTGATGTCGGCTTCGGCGGCCGCGACGCTTCATCACAATCCGGACAGGGTTTGCTCCTGGGGCATTGACATTGTTGAAGACTCGAAAATCGAAGAATTGGTCCCGAATCGAAATTATTCTCAACTGGTGCTTGGTGATCTTGAAGTTGAGAGACTGCGTCGCATTGTGGAAGGATTCGGCGTGCCTTATAAATTTGATGCGGTGGCGATTTGTGCCCAGGATCACGGTGTGCCGCCGGCAGGGGTTTCGCATTTGGATTTTCGTCATAACATTTTTCAATCCTGCCTGCAGCAGAAACCCTACCCCCATGTGTTGCTTTATAAAAACGATGAAATTCCTTCGGAGATGAATCGTCTGTCATCCATCGCCCGAACCGCCGGCACCATTCCGGCTGATGACGTTTATGTCATGGACAGCGGCATGGCGGCTATACTTGGTGGTTCAATGGATGTGCTTGCACGCGATAATCAGCGGATGATCATCCTGGATGTGGCTACTTCGCACACCGTCGGTGCTACGATATTGGGTGATGAAATTGCCGGTTTTTTTGAATATCACACTGCAGATATAACCCTTAATCGTTTGGAAGACCTGATCGTGAAGTTGTGTGATGGTAAAATCGAACACAGCCGGATTCTCAGCGAAGGCGGTCACGGGGCCTTTCTGCGTACGGCCATAGGATTTAAAGATACGGATGTGATCATTGCCACCGGTCCCAAACGACGACTGATGGAACCGTCACGTTTAAATGTTGTGTTTGGTGGACCACTGGGGGACAATATGATGACCGGAACGGTTGGACTATTGGAAGCTTTGCGATTACGCAAAGGAATTGAACCGATTAATTACCGTTAAAAAAAGCAGTTGATTAGTCGACTGGGAGAACTATTAAAATATCCATTAGTGGGTGTACGAAAACTCGGTAAATCGATTTGTTGGGTTTCACCTCTTGAAATTAAATCGCACTAAATACCTAATATTAGTAGGTTGGTTCGCCGGAGGCGGAGAAACCCAGCATGATAGATCGGGTTCAACCCAATCTACTAAAGGTTTCAGGCTGTGGAGAACAGGCAGGGCTCGAGGTTTAAAGGTTAAGACAAATGGACACTGCTTGCCATTGTTGATAACAAACTTATGAACTCACGAGTTTAGCCACCTCAGCTTCCAACCTTCTCAGCCTCTCACCTTCTCGGCTTTTCAGCATCCCGGCTATCATGCTTCCGAGCTATAATGTCAATTAAAACTCTCGCCTCCATTTTCAGACTGGCACTCCCAGTAATCTTTAAAATTTTCATCACTGGAGCAATTGCCAATAAAACCGCCAAAGCGTGACTTCGGACCGTTTATGACATAACCATGAGAAGATTTAACTAATTTTTCTGAGTCGCCGGCATTATTTTTTTCTGAATCACTTGAGACTTCAGGCGGGCTAGACGCGGGAGATGTTCTATCCCTTGATGGATAGGTTGCGCAGGCAACCGCTGTGAAAGACAATATTAAAGCCAGCCAAACTTTCACCATTATCGATGACTCCCTGTAAAAAAAATTGTTATTCAATATAAGCTATTTCTTGATCATGTAAAGGAAATTTTGGCTTGCTCTATCGGTTGGAGGTATTATTTTATGCTGCGCATATTTAAAGGAGATAAACGATGATTAAAGTTAAAACTTTTGCCAGTCCGCTGAAGATTTTTCAAGCTAAAAAAGAACTCCAGGAACTCGATGCAATGGTCAATCGATTTATTGAGGAAAATAAAGTAAATAAAGTTATTTCGGTCAGTGATACCTGTACCACAGATGATACCGGAGCTTCCATAGGTTTAGTACGTGTGATTGCGTATGAATAGCAGAAGATAGATGACAGAAGACAGATGCCGGAAGTCGGAAATGATAGATTACGAATTTTGGTCACCCCGTTGTCATACGAGATCTTCTGTCCCGAATTTTCAGCAAAAACCGTCAAACTTCAGGTATCATTAATGATTAACTAATACCCGCATCCAGTATCGAGTATTCAGGATCTTATTTCGCCCCCACCTGTTTCTGGAAATCTTTACGTAAATTTTCGCGCCACATCTGGTATTCGGTTTGGATGGCCTGATTAAAAGGCCCCAAGTCGGAGTCGGTGCTTTCTCCGGCCACCATCACCGTAAAACCGGCATGTCGTTCTTTGGGGTGGATTTTTTTAAGCGGCTCTAACTCAATCTGCATGCCTTCTTTGATTCGGTGATGTTTTCTTTTATGGTATTTTTTCGTGCGAGATATGTCCGGGTCCATGGTGAAGATATCCTGACTGCTCCAGCAGATGTAGCCGTTTTTATATACACCCAAAATATGATTTGAATCAGGATATTCCGGGATTTTAAAAACGCCCTTATCATCGGTCACGGACTGGACCGCCGAGATGGTTCCAATTTTAGCAGCGTTTTTATCCGGATAATCTGTGTACCATCGGATCGCTATCGCTGCACCCTGGATGGGCTGCTGTGTTTCTGCATCAACAACGCGCCTCCGAACCACACACTTCGGACTACAGGAAATAAGAGAAATGACCAGTAAGAGACAAGTCAAAATGGATACACCTGTGGTAGGATAGTATCTCATATGTACCCCCTTTTTAAATCGCCTTGAAAGCTAGCCCTTCAAATTAAGACGTTACAATCAAGCGCAATTCGGCCGCAACCGGCATTTTTAAGCAGGATGATCTCCATAAGCTGAAAACACCCCAGGGCAGCACCGCCTCCGGTGCTGCCCATCGCCAGAAATTTCCTCCAAAACCTCCAGGCGAATACCGGACCGACATCACCATTTGAATTGCTGAACAGTGATTTTCTCCGAAATTGGAAAATTCCCCGAATGATTTAGCTTTTTTGGATGTTCATTATTTTCAGTAGTGAAAACCCATTTGCGAATACAGTTCATCCAGGAAAGCTCCTGAAACTAATTATCGGAGTTTTTTTAGTATACTTTAGTAAAACAGGCCTATATACCAAAAAAAGGCTGATGACAATTTTTAATGCTAAAACAAGGTGTTAGCAAGCTTTCCGAATAATGGCTTAAAAATGAAATTAGGCGGACTTTCAAGGCGTTACGAAA
>Ga0056115_1000228_pt1 | contig 27346 bp, 26 predicted proteins | sample WorMetOlspDAHAB1_FD_77007 | JGI IMG/M metagenome (GOLD analysis project Ga0056115, IMG submission 77007) | Marine gutless worms symbiont microbial communities from Max Planck institute for Marine Microbiology, Germany - Olavius sp. DAHAB.1 ...
ACATGGCGCCGTTCGGGTTCCAGTGGTTCTCGCTGATGGACCGCGCGCCCGAGGCGATTCTGGCCGGCACCCAGGCCTCGGCGCCGATCCTGGACGCCTATATCGATGACTTGCTTGCGGAATCCGGGCTGACGGCGGGACAGACGGCGCTGGTCGGCTTCAGCCAGGGCACCATGATGAGCCTGTTCGTCGCGCCCCGGCGCGAGGCGCCGTTCGCCGGCATCCTGGGCTATTCCGGAATGCTGGTCGGCGAAGAGGTCTTCGCGGCCGATGTCCGCGCCCGGCCGCCCGTTTTGCTGATCCATGGCGACGCCGACGATATTGTGCCGGTCCAATGCACGCCCCTGGCGGCCAAGGTATTGGCGGATAACGGCTTTCAGGTCGAAACCATGATCCGTCCGGGCCTGCCGCACGGGATCGATCCGGGCGGTATCCAGGCCGGGTCCGCCTTCCTGCAGCGCGTGCTGGATTAAATAAAATCGAAACAATGGTTTATTAGGCTCCTTGGAACGCGGAACCAATGGTCGCACCACATCTTGTGGCGTTGGCGGACATCCGCTAACAATATCGCGACCTGAACTGGGACCCCGACCCGCGCCGTGCCAGGCGGCCGGCGACCGGACCGGGGTCTGGAGGGATCGCCGTGACGGCAGGACTGTCCGACTGCCCCGCCCTGGTGCTGAACGCCGATTTCCGGCCGCTCAGCTACTTCCCGCTGTCATTGTGGGCGTGGCAGGATGCGATCAAGGCGGTGGTCCTGGACCGGGTGAATGTCATCTCGGAATATGAGGAGACGGTGCACAGCCCATCGATGGCGATGCGGCTGCCAAGCGTCATATCCTTGAAGGAATACGTTCAGCCCGCCACCCGTCCCGCCTTCACCCGATTCAACGTCTTCCTGCGCGACCGGTTCAGCTGCGTTTATTGCGCGACCGCCTTTCCGGCGCAGGAACTGACATTCGACCATGTCATTCCCCGCAGCCGCGGCGGCCACACCACCTGGGAAAACGTCGTGGCTGCCTGCGCGCCGTGTAATCTCAAGAAGGGCGGCCGGACCCCGCAGGAGGCGCACATGGCGCCGCGCCGCCGTCCGGAACAGCCGACGACCTGGCAATTGCAGCAGAACGGGCGTGCATTCCCGCCCAACTTCCTGCACGAAAGCTGGCGCGACTATCTCTATTGGGATACCGAGCTGGACTACTGACCGCCGCCGCCGGCGTCAGAACCGTTCGCTGAGCCAGATTGCAAGCTTCGATCCTGCCTTGATCGCCGCCGACACCACCGGACTGCCGGGTGCGTTTTCGGCGCCGTGATCGATCGCCAGGTCGCGATGCTCGAGTTCCTCGGCGCGAAACCGTTCGACGGTCTTGACCAGCTCTTCCTCGCCGCCCAACGCCCGCAGTTTCTCGGCCTGGTCCGCATAATGGTCGTCGATGACTTCCTCGACGGCGACGGTGCAGGCCATGGCCGTCGTCTCGCCCATGCCGGCAGTGGCGCGCCCCAGCGCATAGCCCGCGACATGCCACAGGGGCGCAAAGATGGTCGGTCGGACGCGGCGCCGCGGCAGCATCTCGTCGAAGGCGCGCTTGTGGGCCTTTTCCTGCTCGGCCATGTGGCGCAGCACATTGCCCTTCGGACCCTTTCCAAGGACGGCGATCTGGCCTTCGTAGATGCGTTCCGCCCCCATTTCGCCGGCATGGTCGACCCTGATCATGCGGTCCAGCGCCGCAGCGGGCGGCGGATCGCCGGGAAGATAGCGCGGCCCCAGCGTCACGGCCGCCGTCCCGCTGTCGGCCGCAACGCGGCCGCCGCCGCAAAGGCCGCGACGCCCAGCGACAGAAGCAGGTTGTAGCCGGCCATCGAAACGCCGAACAGTTGCCACGGGATCTTGTCGCAGCGCACGACGGGACCGGAGAGGATCTGGCTTTTGAGTTCCTCGAACGACATCGCGCCGCCGGACGGGGCCGAACACGAGGAGGGACCAGCCCACCAAGCCTGTTCGACGCCGACGTGATAGCCCGCAAGGCCCGCATTGACCGCCAGCACCAGCGCGCAGAGGACCAGTCCGGCCCGCACCCATCCGGCGCGGCCCCGCACCAGGATCAGCGCGGACGCAAGCCCGCCCAGCACCCACCAGGGCAGCCGCTGGTACAGACACAGTTTGCAGGGCTGAATGCCCAGGCCGTACTCAAACAGATAGGCTGTGCCCAGCACTGCCGTGCTGGCCGCCAGCAGCAGCAGCGGCGCCGCGGGGACCGTGCGGTCGATCAGGCGGTCCAGGGTCAATACAGCCATGTCCTTGATATAGACCGAGTTGCCGTTTCGTGCGAGCGGATCGCGACCGAATCGCGCAGGCCCTGCGGCCTTACATCACCAGGCCGATGACCAGGAATCCGCCCAGAATTCCGGCGAACAGCAACAAGGCGAGAAGGCCGAGGCGCTGTTCGATAAACGAGCGGATGGGCGGGCCGAAGGCGAACAGCAGGGCCGCGACCAGAAAGAACCGGGCGCCGCGGCTGAGGACAGACACAACCGTGAAGGTGGCAAGGTCCATGTCGGCCACCCCGCTGGCAATGGTAATGACCTTGTAGGGGATCGGCGTAAAGCCCCCTGCCGCGACGATCCAGGCCCCCCAGGCGTCGTACCAGGACTGGAACGTCGTGAACTTCTCGCCGTAGCCGTAGAACTCGATAATCGCCCGGCCGATCAGATCGTACAGCTCGTATCCGATGAAATACCCCAGCAACCCGCCGGCGGCGGACGCCAGCGTGGCTGCGGTGGCGATCGCCCAGGCCCGGTGGCGGGCCGCCAGAACCATGGGGATGATCATCACGTCGGGTGGAATCGGGAAAACGGAGCTTTCCACAAACGCAATGAGCGCCAGCCAGCCGACGGCGTGGCGATGGGCGGCAAGGCCCATGGTCCAGTCGTACAGGCGCTTGAGTGGCCCGTTGAGGGTTTCCGTCAGTGACATCGTCCGCGCGCAAGCAGGGAGGGAACTGCGCGGTTATACCCAAAAGCGCGCGTCCGACCTAGCGCCGTCGCACGGCGGACGGCCTGGATGTCTAGTCGACGGGCAGCAACTGGCGCTCGAACACGACCCAGGGTTCGTGCGGCTGGGTGGAGGCCATCACCAGCCCGGTGGGTGCATAGACGCCGGTATGGCTCCCCGCATCCAGCGGAATCGTGGAAAGCGCGACCAGCACCAGCGCCCAGACGGATAAACCCGTCAGCAATGAGGTGGCGGCCCTGTTTGTCGTCATTTGTTGCGCAAGGCGGGACATAATCTGATCCTTATGTCGTAGCGTTCGCAATCTGTTAACCATCCGGATATGGGGCCGAGCCCACCGGAATCCAAGATCGCGTTCACGAGAAGTTCAAACCGCGCGGTGGCAGCCGGGAAGAGGCGCACCGGGGCGCATCAAGGAGATTTAAACCTGTTCCCGATAGGAATTACGGGCCGGGGAACCGTCTTGCCCCAATCCGGCTCGGCCTGCCGTCGTGGCTGATTTCCAAGGAACAGGATCCATGAATTCCGCCTACCAGCACGACCAGAACTTCCACGCCGACGAAATCAGTGCAGCCCCCGCCCTGGCCGGCGAGGGCACGTGGAAGGTCATGATCGTCGTCGAAAACTGGACGCGCTGCGAAGCCGTCCGTGACGAGGTGATGGGATTCGGGTTTCCAGACCGCAGCCTGGACGTGTTGTGCGCGACCTCCGCAACGGACGCGGAGCAGCTGATCCAGGAGCATCCAGATACCGCGGTCATCCTGGTCGATGTGGATGTCGAATCCGACGCAGTGGGGCTCGATTTCGTTCGTTTCGTCCGCGATGTCGCCGACGACCACAATGTCCGCATCATCGTGCGCGAAAACCGGTCGGGCGCTGCGATCGACCGCCGTCTGATCTCGGTCTACGATGTCAGCGAACATGCCGGCGACGAGCCACTGACGGGCGACCGCCTGTTCATCGCCATGCATTCGGCCCTGAAGGCCTACCGAAACGCCGTGGCGCTGCAATCGAACAAGCGCGCCTTGGAGCAGGTGATCGATGCCACGTCGACGATCTTCGAAAGACGATCGATGGGCCTGTTCGCCCAGGGCGTCCTGGAACAGCTGACCACGCTGATTTATCTGGACCAAGGCGGCGACGCGGCGCAGACCAGCGGCATTGCGGCGATCTGCAAGGGGCCGGCCATCGATGTGGTGGCCGGGACCGGCCGGTTCGCCGACCAGGTCGGAATAGACCGCCGCCCGATGCTGCCGCGGCAGGTTCTTGAGGATTTCGAGACCGCCATCAAGGACGAGGGCACGGTTCGCATCGGCGACCGCGTGGTTCGGAACTTCCGCACCAGGTCCGGCCTCAACTACATCGTTTATCTGACCGACGTCGCGACCGACGACGCGCCGTACAGACACCTGATCGAGGTGTTCGCGCGCAACGTGGGTGTGGCGTTCGAGAACATCCAGATGAACGAAGAACACGAGCGCGCCCAGCGGGAAATGATCTACCGTCTGGGCGAAGCCGTGGAGACCCGGTCGCGGGAGACCGGCAATCACGTCAGACGCGTGGCCGAGATTTCCAAGGTGCTGGCCGTGGGCTACGGGCTGGGTCCCGAGGAGGCGCAGGTCCTGCGGGCGGCGTCGCCGCTGCACGACGTGGGCATGATCGGCGTGCCGGACACGATCTTGAACAAGCCCGGCAAGCTGGAGTCCGAGGAATGGGGCATCGTGCAGAACCATGCCCTTCTTGGCTACGCCATGCTGAAGGATTCCGAACATGAACTGATCCGTGCCGGGGCGACGATCGCCCAGCAGCATCACGAAAAATGGGACGGATCAGGCTATCCCGCCGGCAAGGCCGGCGAGGAGATCCATATCTTCGGCCGGATCACCGCGGTGGCCGATGTCTTCGACGCCCTGGGGTGCGACCGGCCTTACAAGAAGGCCTGGCCACTGGACGACGTGATCGCCCATATGCGGGCCGAACGCGGCAAGCATTTCGATCCCAAACTGGTCGACGTGCTGATGGAGCATCTCAAGGACGTGCTGGAGATCCGAGACCGGTTCGCCGACAAGTTCACGGCCGACCAGCAGTCCTAACGCCCTTGACCCTTTTCCGGTTCCTACCCATAAAGGGCCGCCTGATTGGCGGGCCCCTGTGGCGGAATTGGTAGACGCGGCAGACTCAAAATCTGTTTCCGGCAACGGAGTGGGAGTTCGAGTCTCCCCGGGGGCACCAGCCATCCTTCGAAAATTGCGCAAGCGCCGGAACGCCCGGCGGGCGGCTGACGATCTAGGACACCCGGCAGGCCGCCGGGAACTTGATTGTCACCCGGGTGCCTTCGCCAGGCGCGCTGTCCATTGACAGGTTCGCATTGTGCAGGCGTGCGATGGTCGCCGCCAGCGGCAGACCGACGCCTGCCCCCTGGTGCGGTCGCGACAGGGAACCGTTGACCTGACTAAACGGTGACAGGGCCGTCGCAATCTCGTCCGCCGCCATGCCGACGCCGGTGTCGCTGACGGCGATCGTGATCGCCTCGTTGCTCTGGTCGTCGAGACTGACGGTGACCGTGCCGGCCTCCGGCGTAAACTTGACGGCGTTCGACACCACCTGCGCCAGCATCTGCCTGAGGCGCGTCTCGTCGCCGCGGACCGGCACGACGCGTTTCGGCGTATCGATGGTCAAGGCAATGCCTGCATCCATTGCAACGTTGGTCAGGCCGGCAATCGCGCTGTCCACCAGGGCGGAGAGGTCTACCGTATCCATCTGGATCGACAACGATCCGCTTTCGGCCTTTGCCAGGTCGATGATGCTGTCGATCATGGTCAACAGATTGCGGCCGCCATTCAGCACCTCTTCCAGGTAGTCGCGATAGATGTCGTCACCCATCGCCCCGACGGTCTGGGCGTGCATGACCTCGGAAAAGCCGATGATGGCGTGCAGGGGCGTTCTCAGTTCGTGGCTGATGTTGGCGATGAAGGCGGTTTTGGCGCGGTTCGCCGATTCCGCCTCGTCTTTCGCGGCCCTCAACTGACCTTCCATCCGGCTGGTGCGCAGGAGGTACATGACGCTGTATTCCAACAACAGCCAGTTCACGGGTTTGGTGACGAAATCGGTCGCCCCGGCGACGAACCCGCGTTCGATGGAGTCCACGTCCTCAAGGCCGGTGACCATCATGACCGGGATATGGCGCATGGTTTCGTTCCGGCGGATCGCGGCACAGGTCTCGAAACCGTCCATTCCCGGCATCATGACATCCAGCGCGATCAGGTCGGGTCTGAGCTGCTTTGCCTTTTCCAAGGCTTCGTTGCCGTCGGCCGCTTCTTCGACGCGGTAGCCGGCGTTCACCAGCGTCTCCTTAAAGATCAGGCGCTGGGCAGGATCGTCGTCGACGACGAGGATCAGCGCGGATTCCTGGACAACGAACGGTTCGGGCATGTCAGGCCGCCCCTTTGGTTCTTTCCGTCAGTTCCGACTGCAAGGCGCGGCAGACGGCGGCGAATTCTTCGTCGATCGCGGCGGCAACGGCTTCGGGCGCGTTCACATTGCCCTCGCGCGCGGCATCCTCCAGGTCCTTGCATTGCGCAGAAAGGTTTACGGCGCCCACGTTGGCGCTGCTGGATTTCAGGCTGTGTGCGGCGCTGCGTGCCGCGTCGCAGTCGCCGCTGTCCAGCGCCTGGCGGATGTTGTCCACCAGACCCGGCGCGTGTTCCAGGTACAGGTCGATGACCTTTTTCACGAGGCTGCCGGGATCGTTGGGCGTTACCGCTGCCAACGCCTCCAGCGCGGCACGGTCCAGCGTCCCGCTGGCGGGTGCATTGTCGTTCGCATCATGCATGGTCTTGTCCTCGACTCCGGTTTGGCTCTCGGTATCGTGGTTGACGTCGAACGCGCGCTCCAGCGCGTCCTTCAGTCCTTCCTGGGTGAAAGGCTTGGCCAGGTAATCGGTCATGCCCGCGTCCAGGCACAGCCTGCGATCGCTATCGTAAGCGTTGGCCGTCACGGCGATGATCGGAATCCGGCGGTCCGCATCCAATTCGCGTTCGCGTTCACGAATGTGGCGGGCGGCTTGCAGGCCGTCCATCTCCGGCATCTGGCAGTCCATCAGGATTGCGTCGAAGCCGCCCCTTTCGAAGGCTTCCAATGCCTGCTTTCCGTTGTCGACTGTCTCTACGTCGCAAGAAAGCTCGGACAGGAACTCCTTTGCCACCTCCTGGTTGACCGGGTTGTCCTCGGCCAGGAGAACCCGCAGTCCCAACTGGTCTGATTCCGTGCCCGTAGTGTCCGGCGTTTCCGGTTCGTCGGGCGCCGACACGATCAGCATCTTTTTGCCCAGCACGTTTGCAATCTCGTCGAACAGCTCGGTCTGGCGAATCGGCTTTGTGAGCACGCCCTGGATGCCTGCCTTTTCCGCCTTTGCGCCGTCGCCGTGCCAGTCGAAAGACGTCATCACGATAATCGGCAGATCGGCCAATGCCGGCCTGGCGTGGATACGTTGCGCCAGTTGAACCGCGTTGATTCCCGGCAGCGCGATTTCGACGATGGCCAGGTCGAAAGGCGATCCCTTTGCCGCCGCCACGGTCAGGCGATGCAGGGCGGACGGGCCGTCCCGCGCGGTTTCCGGATGTCCGTTCCAGCCGAGGATTGCCGAAGAAATTATGTTCGTCGATGTCACGTTATTGTCGACGATCAGGATCCTCATGCCGTCCAGGCTGCGGGTCACGGCGAATCCGGCCTCGCTGGCCTCAATCTCCGGCAGCCGGGCGGTGAACCAGAATGTCGAGCCTTCGCCGGGCGCGCTGGTCACGCCGATCTCGCCGCCCATCAGGTCGATCAATTGGGCAGAGATCGCCAGCCCCAGCCCGGTTCCGCCGAAACGGCGCGTGATCGAGCCGTCCGCCTGCTCGAAGGCCGCGAATAAACGACTCTGGGCGGCCGGTTCGATGCCGATGCCGGTATCGATCACCTCGAAACGGAGCCGATCGGCCAGGCCGCCCGGATCGCCGCTGACCCGCACCACAACCTCGCCTTCCTCGGTGAATTTTATGGCGTTTCCGACCAGGTTCATCAGCACTTGGCGCAGCCGGTTCGGATCGCCTTTGACATAATGGGGCACATCCTCGGCCAGCATTCCGGCGATGTGAAGGCCCTTGGCCTGCGAGGTCTCGGCGGCGAGATCGACCACGTCGGCGACCAATTCGTGAAGGTCGAAGTCGGTACTTGGATTCAGCGCGACCTTACCGGCTTCGATGCGTGCGAAGTCGAGGATGTCGTTGATGATGGCCAGCAGCCCCTCAGCGGACTGCTGCACGGCCTTGATGAAGCGGGTCTGACGCCGGGTCAGCTCGGTGCGCATCAACAGGTCGGTCATGCCCAGGACGCCGTTCATCGGCGTCCTGATCTCATGGCTCATGTTCGCCAGGAACTGGGACTTCATCGCGTTGGCGCGATCGGCTTCCTCCTTGGCGCCTGCCAACTCGTCGTGCGCAACCTGAAGGTCGTGCGCCATGCTGTGGAATGCGCGCGCAAGGTCGCCGATCTCGTCCTTGCGTTTGATCTCGACCGCTGCCGAATAGTCGCCCCGGCCGATTCGGCGCGCCAGGGCCGACAGGGCGGCAATCGGTTGGGCCATGCCGCGGGCCAGAATGTAGGCGATCACGATGCCCGCCAGGGACAGGGAAACCAGCAGGAACACGGTCAGCTTGATGAAGTCGGCAATGCCGTCGTCGTGGATCGCCTGCAGTGTCTGGGTCAGCGTTGTGCTTCGGAACTGGAGCGTTCGGGCGGATACGTGCAGATGAACCCCGCCCAAGACCCGTTTGCCGACCACGATCGGCGCCGCGACGTCCAGGAGGTCGCCTTGCAGCCGGGAGACGGACTTGCCGTTCCGCATGGCTTCGGCGACGATCCCATGGTCGCTGACATCCTGCCCATAGGCCTCGATCGTGTCCGTTCCGTCGTGAATCACAAGCCCGGAAGGGTCGAAGACCTCGGTCAGAATGACGGCGTCCTGGGCCAGCACGGGACGAAGCAGACTGAGGATATTGTCGAGCTCGAAATGATAAAGCGGTTCGACCATCGCCGATGCGAGCTGTTCGGCCGTCGCCAGCCCGAACTCGTGCAGCTGCTGCTCCAGCGCCGCGTTCATTTCCTGCGTGCTTTGCCGCTGCGCCTCGTCCAAAACCGAACGAACCCGCACAAGCGTCGCCGAGGCGACGGCTGTCACCGTTATGACGATCACCAGAAGGATCGTCAGGGCATAGCGGGTTCTGAGCGGCATCTACATCGTGTCTTTGATGAATTCATACATGGTGCGCAGGCGTTCCAGATCCTGCGCGACCGGTCCTGAGATCTCGTCGTAGCGCTTGACCCTGTAGTAAGCTTTGAGGACCTCCCTGCCTTCGGCGTCCTCGTGCATGGTCGACAGAATCTGCTTCAGCGCCGCCTTGACCATCGGATCGAGATCGCCGCGCACCAAAAACACCGACCGTATGATCGGGCTTCCTTCGTAGAACACCGACAAGTCCGCCTTGAAGTTGTTGGGTGTCCGGCCGATGTCCTCCCAGTCGAGATTGCTGATGGCGCCTGCATCGGCCAGCCCCCGGGCGACCCAGGCCGCCACGTTCACCTCGCCATCGGTGAAGACGTAGCCCACCTTGCCCGGAGGGGGCCTTTGGCCGCGCCGGACCGGGACCGGTTCGAGTCCCGCCTCGCGCATGGCGGCAAGTGGATAGAGGAAACCAGACGTCGAGCCGGCGTCTTCGAAGGCGACGACCTTGTCCCTCAAGTTTTCCAGGCGCGTGATGCCGCTTTCCGGGCGCGCGATCATCACCGTATGGTATTGCGCGACCCCTTTCTTCCATTCCCGCATCAGCGGCTGGGCGTCGGCGGCCTCGGCGAACAACAGCGCGGACAGCGCGGTTTCCGACACGACATCCACATCACCCGAACGAAGAAGCTGGGTCATTTCCTGGTTGCTTCGCACCACGAGAGAGTCGCTTGCGGCATAGCCAAGATGACCCAGGCGCTTGGCCAGGTATTCGGCCATCGGGTCAATTCGCTTGAGAGACTTCACGGTGTCTGCCGAGACCCTGCCCATGACCAGGGTATTGGTCCGGTTTGCGATCTGTATGCCGCTGTCAGCCGCGCTTGCGCCAATCGGGGCTAGGCTGAAGAGCAACAGCGCCAGCGCCGCGAGGCCATTGATGGAAAGCGCTCTCATTGAGTTCGTTCCCTTTGCTGGGGGCCGCATCGCCGGATGGTGGATGCGCCGATAAATGCAGCTTTTCCAATGATATGTGAGAGCGGTAAGGTTACCTGTCCGGGGCTAAAGAAGCCTTAAATCGTGGCTTCGGCCGGGCTCTGTCGCGGTATTATGGTGCGCCCAAGGGCCTTTCGGGATGACGGCCGGGAACGGGCTCCCACGTTCAGGGGACTGGCGGGCGGTCAGTCGCCGTCGCGGCCGCGCAGCATGTCGAGGTCGCCGTTGACCCAGCGGTTGACACGGCGCAGGAACTCGTTCGGCTGTGCGGACTTCAGGATGTAGTCGTCGCCGCCGGCGGCAAGGCAGGAGCGCACCGTTTCGATATCGTCCGCGCCGGTCAGAAAGATGATCGGACCGGTGTATTTGGCCTGGGTGCGCAGACGCTTGCAGGTCTCGATGCCGTTAAGATCCGGCATGTTGACGTCCAGGATGATCGCCTTGGGTTTCTTGTTGGCCAGCAGTTCCAGGCACTCCGTCCCGCTGGTCGCCGTCAGCGGCACATAGCCGCTGCGGTCCAGGATGCCTTCGTACATGCCACGGACGATCGGGTCGTCCTCGGCCAGCATGATTGTCTTGAAAGCCATCGGGCGCGGGCTCCATGACGGTGTTGGGTAAATCCGGCCCAGATTTACCAAAACACCCGTTTCGGAGCCGTTAAGGAACTCCAGAGCGGCCAAAACGCGGCCGATATTTGTGCCTTTTGGACAGGGGGTTAAGAAAATCTTGAGAAAGGGTCTGCACACTGGGATAGGTAGCAGAAGGGGGAGCGTTACCGATGCGGGACGACGACAGCGGAGCGGCGGCGGTTTTCGGGCATTCGAAACACGCGAATGCATATTTCGAGTTTCTCGACGATGCCGTAATCGTCTTCAAGTGGGCCGACACGGCCGACGAAAACGACCTCAAAATCGAATATCTGAACGCGCCGGCGGAGATCCTGACCGGCTGGCTCGGCGAGCGGACAATCGGCCGGACTGTTCCGCGCGCGGAAATCGAACCGATGCTGGACGGTTTGTTCCTTCGCCTGTTCGACGAGGCCAGGGACCGGCCGCAGGTCGCCTTTCAACACCGCTTCGAAGTCCAGGACAGCCTGTGCTGGATGAAGGTATCAGCGTCGCGCACCGCCGACCGACTGACGGTGGTCCTGAGCGATACCACGGATCAGAACGAGAATGGCCGCTGTCTGAAGCGGTTGCATGAAATCACTTCCGACCACGAGCTTTCGGTGGACGAGAAGATCGCGCGCATCCTGAGCCTGGGCACCGAGCGCTTCGGAGCGCCGATTGCGATCATCAGCCAGATCCGAGCAGGCACCTATACGGTGGTGAACGCACTGACCCCCGGGGGCGAGGTGGAACCGGGCCAGACGTTTGATCTGCAGGATACCTATTGCGTCCATGTCCTGGCGGCGGCCGCGCCCGTTGGATTCAATCATGTGGGCAAAAGCGAGATCAGCGATCACCCCTGTTATTCGAAATTCGGTCTTGAGACTTATATCGGCGCGCCGTTGGTGGCTGACGGGCAGCGTTTCGGCACGTTGAGTTTCTCGAGTCCGGCCCCGAGGACAAGGCCGTTCACCGACGGCGAGCTTGAATTGACCCGGTTATTCGCCAAGTGGATCGGCCTGGAAATCCAGCTGGAACAGCAGACCGCCGATCTGAAGGCTGAGATCGAAGCCAGGAAACGGGCGGAGAGCCGTTTGCGGCATTTGGCAACGACGGACGAGCTTACCAATGTCAGCAATCGTCGCCACTTTCTGGAACTGTCCGACCCGGAATTCGCCCGCGCCCGCAGATACGAACATCCGCTTTCGGTCATCATGCTGGATGCGGATCATTTCAAGATCATCAATGACAGCTACGGACACCATGTCGGCGACCAAGTCCTGCGGGAACTGAGTCGCGAATGCCGCAACCACCTGCGTGAAAACGACGTCATCGGACGGATCGGCGGCGAAGAGTTCGCAATCATGCTGCCCGAAACGGGGACCGCCGAGGCGCGACAGGTTGCGGAGCGGATTCGCGAAACCCTGGCCGCGATCGAAATCCCGCTGGATACCGGCTGCCTGAAGTTTACCGTCAGCATGGGCATCGCGACCCTGGATCGGACGGACCTTGATTTCTCCGGGATCATGCGGCGTGCGGACCAGGCGCTGTACGACGCCAAGTCGGCGGGTCGAAATCAGACCGTCGTCTTCGGCGACCCCGGTCTTCCGGAACCCTCTCTTGGACTGGCAGACGACGACACCGACGCCGTGCAACCGATGCGGTACTTTTCGCGCCGCTAACGCGCAATCGCGTCAGTTTAGGTCACACCGAACGCGACAGGTCTTGCGGGTGGCGGCCACGCACTTCGTGACACGTCGCTGCGCGCCGCTCCTCAGTGTGAGGAGTTATAAGTGTTTGAGGGTGTGTATTGATGACCTCACCCTAAGGAGGCGGCGAAGCCGCCGTCACGAAGAGCGTGTCAGCAACCGCTTCGGCGCTCCAACCGAAAGGTCTCCTGCACTGGCGCCCCCCGCCTTCGTCTGCCGCGTCAGTCCGGCGTTTCCGGCGCGACGCTTGCCGCAATTGTCTGGTCCAGGGCCTCGTAGGCGCCGTAGCCGATGGTGTCGTATAGCTCCGCCCGGGTCTGCATCCGATCCAACAAGGTCCCGGTCTCGCCGGTCTCGGCCACGTGCCGATAAAGGGAATCGGCGGCTTTCGCGGCGACCCGCAACGAAGATACGGGCCAGATCACCACATCGAAGCCGATTTCGGCGAACCGGTCGGCATTGAGGTATGGGGTCCGGCCGAATTCTGTCATGTTCGCCAGGAGCGATCCGTCGACCGCCGCGCGCATCTGTCGGAAATCGGCTTCGCTGGTCAGGGCTTCCGGGAAGATGATGTCGGCTCCCGACGCCAGATAAAGGCGGGCGCGCTCGACGGCGCGCTCGATGCCGTCGGCGGCGGCATCGGTCCGGGCGACAATGCGCAAATGGGTGCGGGCGCGCCGGGCGGCCTCGATTTTCCGCGCCATCTCCTCGGCCGGCACCAGTTGCTTGTCGTTCAGGTGGCCGCACTTCTTCGGCATCATCTGGTCTTCGATCTGGACCGCCGCCGCTCCTGCGTCCTCCAGCTCGCGAACCAAACGCATGACGTTCAGGGCCTCGCCGTATCCCGTATCGCCGTCGACGATCAGCGGCAGGCCTGTTGCGCGGGCGATTTGTCGGGTCGCGGCGATCAGTTCGTCCAGCGCCAGCACGCCCAGGTCCGGCAATCCCATCGACGCGGTCAGGGCTGCGCCGGAGACGTAGAGGCAGCGGAACCCGGCGCGCTTTGCCAGCAAACCGGACAGTGCATCGTGGGCGCCGGGCGCGCGAACGATGCCCGGTTCGGCCAGCAGACGGGCGAACCTTTCGCCGGGTGCGTCCGGCGCAGGGATGTCTGGCGCCAGCCACGGCTGGGGTGAATCGACGGTCATTGGGTAGGACACTCCGATCTCGGTGGGACTCGGGATCTCACCCTGCCCGCCCAGGGGCGACTTTACAACAGCACAGCGAAGCGCCGGCGCGCCAGCAATTCCGCGTCGGATTGGCGCCTAACGCAGCGCGTCCAGGTTACGCGGGTCGATCGTGTGAGCCTCTTGGTCGTTGTCTGTGGACATCCAACGGTCGGTCACGCCTGACAGGGCCGCGACCGCGCCGACCGCCAATATGATTGCAATCGCGATGACATGGATGCGCCACGGCGACGGTTTCCGGCGTCGCCCGGTCTTGCCGTAATACTGTTCGTAATAGTCGTCTTGCGGTTCCATGAAAACACCACACCTGGTGGAAACGAACGGGTTCCGCCCTGCGCATGGAGACGCCGGACCGTACCGGAATGTCGTCCCACACGCCGGCCAGCCTCTCATTGATCAGGCTCAATTATGTCAGAAACAACGAGGAAGGGACAGACCGAGCTGATCAGGACACCGCATATCGAGGCGCTGATCAAGCCCGGCCCAAAATCTTGGGGTAATACGGCCGGCTACCGGCGAGAAGCGGCGTCCCGAAGGATACCGGCGCCGCCCCGGTCTAGGACTTGCCGACCGCCTTGTCGATCAGCCCGCGCGCGACTTGACGGGCGGCGCCAACCGCATCGGCCGGTCCGGAAACCTGTGCCCCGACCATCGCGCCGTCCATCAGCACCAGCAGCTGGCGGGCGAGGTCTGCAGACTTTTTCGCGCCCGCTTCTTTGGCCAGGCCCGTGATGTAGTCCAACATCAGTTTCTTATGGTTCGCCGAGACCTTGTGCACCGGGTCCTTCCGCGGCGCGTATTCCGCCGCCGCGTTGACGAACATGCAGCCGCTGAAATCGCGCTTGCTCACATGGTCCTCCAGCGCGTCGAACAGCGCAAGCAACCGCTTGTGCGGCTTCTTCGCCTTTTTGTCTACCGCGTCCATCAGCCATGCGCGGAATCGCTCGTCGCGCAATTGCAGCGTTGCGACGATCAGGTCTTCTTTTGAACGGAAGTGGTTATACAGCGTCATCTTGGCCACACCGGCCTCGCTGAGAATTCTGTCGATACCGGTTGCGTGAAACCCTTCCCGGTAGAAGAGACTAAGCGCGGTATCGACCAGATGGTCGCGACGGGACACGGCGGCCATGATGAGTTCCTTCCCTGCTACAGTTCTTGCCTTTAGGCTTTCCCCCCGGGGACGCGGCAGAATGAAGCAGGAACGGCCTGTCTGACAAGGTATTTGATGCACACAAATGCAGGCGGGTGTCATATTTCAGCAGGATCTTTTGGGATAAGAATCCCTCTTTCGGTTAGGATTCGGCCGATCGAGCGGTGCGAACGCGTTCGCATGAACCGGCGCCTGAGTAGACAGTCCGGTCGGTTTTAGGCGGACTCTTTTCGGAATTTTCTCTTTTTTTGCAAAGGATTGAGATGCGGGCGCGTCGGCTGCCCGGGGTGGATTTCAAGGAGGTCGCCACGTTGCGCTTCATGCTGATCTTTGCTGTGCCGAATTCGGCATCATCCCACGAATGGGTAAGGTTGCAGCCGAACGGCGCGTGGGTTGTAATGGCGAAAATGCGCTGCATCTCGATCTTCACTGTTGTTCTTATGGTGGTCTGGACCGGGGCGCCGGTCGGGGCGGCGGCGACCGCGGTCGACCTCGAGCTCGTACTGGCCGTGGATGTATCCGGCAGCATCGACAAGGAGGAGGCCGAACTGCAGCGGCGCGGCTATATCGATGCGCTTTCCGATCCGTCCGTGGTCCAGGCGGTTTCATCGGGCCGCCACGGCCGGATCGCGCTTGCTTATGTTGAATGGGCCGGTCTGGACTATTACCGGGTGGTCGTGGGGTGGCGCGAAATCGCCGATCTTGATGGCGCGCGCGCATTCGCTCGCGAGATCGCGCTTTCGCCACTGTTTACCGCGCAGCGAACCTCCATCAGCAACGCAATCGTTTTTTCGATCCCGATGTTCGATAACAATGGCTTTGACGGGACGAGGCGGGTGATTGACATATCGGGCGACGGGCCGAACAACTATGGTCCCCTGGTCACGGTGGCGCGCGATCAGGCGATCGCGCGCGGCATCACGATCAACGGCCTGCCGATCATGAACGACCGCCCCAACCCATGGGGTTTTCCAACCACCGAGGACCTGGATCTCTATTACGCGAACTGCGTCATCGGCGGACCGGGCGCGTTCCTGGTGGTCGCCGAATCGTTTCGCAGCTTTGCCGGGGCGATCCGCACCAAACTGGTCCGCGAGATCGCAGGCGGCGTCCCGGCGAACGACATGCCGCGCGGCCTCTTGGTCCCGGCCGCCGGCCATGCGGGGCCGCCTTGCGATGTCGGCGAAAAGCAATGGGACAACTTCATCCGCGACCGCAACCAATTCTGATGCCAAACCAGTGACCGTCCCGCGCCTGAACATTCATCCCGACGGCCCGTCCATGCCACGCCTTGTGTTCGGTGTCTGGCGGCTGGTCGCCATGCAGGAAGCCAAGGTCAATCCGCGTTTTGTCGCCGAGCGGATCGATGCCGCGGTGGAGGCGGGCATGGACGTTATCGACAGCGCCGATGTCTATGGCGGATTCGAGGGCGAGCGCGTCCTGGGCGCCGGTCTTGCCGAATGGGGCGGCGACCGGCAGAGCATCCAGATTATATCCAAATGCGGCATCGCCTTTCCCGCGCGAACGCGGCCGAAATATCGCGTCAAGCACTACAACACCAGTCGCGAGCACATCGTGGCGTCAGTGGACTCCACCCTGTTGGCGCTGGGGACCGACTATTTGGACGTGCTGCTGATCCATCGGTCGGACCCGCTGATGGACGCAGACGACACCGCCGACGGCCTGGAGACCGTGTGCGGAGCCGGAAAGGTTCGCCACGTGGGTGTGTCGAACTTCCAACCGCACCAGTTGAGTCTGCTGCAATCGCGCCTGGACCGGCCGTTGATTACGAATCAGGTGGAGTTCTCGATCCTGGAAACCGAAGCCCTGGATGACGGCACGTTGGACCAGTGCCAGCGCGGGCGGGTATCGCCGATGATCTGGTCGCCGCTGGCCGGCGGACGGCTGTTCGCCAGCAAGGAGCAGCGTGAAACCCGGATCCGCAAGGTCATTGCCCAGGTGGAACACAAGCACGAAGGCGTCAGCTCTGCCCAGGTGATGCTGGCCTGGGTGCTGAACCACCCGTCCAAGCCGATTCCGGTGGTCGGCACGACCCGCCTGGACAGGATCAAGTCCTACGCCGCGGCCTGCGACCTGCAACTGGACCGCCAGGAATGGTTTGCGATCCTGGAGGCCGCCCAGGGCGCGCCCGTCCCGTAGCCACCGCGCCCGGGTCTACCAGTAACGCAAGGCGGCCGTGAACAGCGCGGCCAGGTCGTCGCGGCCGACCGGGCACGGGGCGTTGGTCAACAAGCGCTGTTGCAGGAATGCGCGTTCGGTCAAGGCATCCACGTCTTCCGCGCCGTAACCGACACCGCCCAAGCCGTTGGGCATCCCCGTCGCGCGCATCATTGCGACGATCCGATCGGCCAGCAGCGCGCCTGCGTCCATTGGATCCACGTCGGCACTGTCCGCGCCCATGGCGGCCGCCCCCTTCAGGTGCCTTTCCGGGCAGGCGGCGCCGGTGAAACGGAACACGGCGGGCGCGTTCACGATCACGGAAATGCCATGCGGCACCATCGGGTGGTTCGACGGCCAGCCGGCGGCGTGGTAATCGCGCACCAGGCCCGCCACCGCATAGGACATGCCGTGGGGAATATGGCAGCCGGCGTTGCCGAAACCGATGCCGGCCAGCATGCCGGCGAACATCAATGCCTCGAAATCCTCCGGCGCGGGGTCGTTGACCGCGCCCACCAGGTGCCGGCCGACCAGGGTGATCGCCTCAAGGCAGGCAATGTCGCTGTAGGGGTTCGCCCCCTGGCTGAGCGGCCGCCGTTGCGGATCCTCCGGCGCAGCGCGGTGGCTGTAGGGACGCGCTGTCAAGGATTCGAAAGCGTGGCTGAAGACGTCGAAACCGTTCGCCGCGACCACCGGCGAGGGCAGGGTCTCCAGGTTGGCCGGATCCAGGATTCCCAGAACCGGGCGAAGCCCTGCCCCGGCGATGCCGGTCTTGGCTTCCAGATCCAACAGGTCGAAGATCGCGATCCCGGTGCATTCCGAGGCGGTTCCGAATGTTGTCGGGCAGGCGATGTGCGGTTTCAGCGGACCGGGAATGGGTGTCGCCGCCCCGATCGGCGCATTCACATAGGCCAGGAAGTCGTCCGGATGGGTGGCGTACAGATTGGCGGCCTTGGCGGTGTCCATCACCGACCCGCCGCCGACGGAAACATAACCGTCGAACCGCCCGTCCGTCGCGAAAGCCGCCGCCGCCTTGAACGAACGATCCGTCGGTTCGACTTCCACAGTCGAATAGACGACGACGTCTACGCCAGCGGCGCGCAGTGCGTTGCGGGCACGGGCGACCGGCTCCAATTTCTCCACCACGGGATCGGTGAACAGGGCGACCTTTCGCATTCCCAGCGCGCGCGCGTCTGCGCCGACCTCGTCCAGGGCGCCGTACCCGAACTTGATCCGCGGCGCTTCGACCGTAAACGCGGTATCCCCGCCCGCGGCCGGCGTGAAATACGGCGACAGCGCCATAGCGACACTCCTCTTGGCCCTTGCTGTGGCGATCCTGGTTCCGGCACGCCCGCCCGGTCAAGCCGCACGGCGATTGGTGCGTACGATTTGCCGCGATATAACGATGGCATGATGAGAAGGGTGATCATGATCGCGGCAGTCGCGGCGCTGCTGGCGGTTGGCGGTTGCGGCGGCCATCCCGAGGCGGTGATCGCCGATCCGCTGGACAACCCGTTCCTGCGCAATGATCGTCCCGACTCGTTGGAGGACGATCTTATGGCCGCACTGAAAAAGGGGACCGATGTCAACGTCGTGCGCGACTGGATGGCGCTCAGAGGCGCGCCGTGCGACGAACCCAATCCGGAGATCAAGTTTTTCCGGTGTCGCTACAAGGTGCGCCAGGGGTTCTTCTATCGGGTCTGGCTGGTGGACGTCTATTTCACGCTGGACAACCGCTATCAGTTCCTGAGCGTCCGCCAGGCGCTGTCGCTGTAGCGATACCCGGCGCAGCGCCGCGTTTTGCCTTCACCGCCGCATTTCCGCATGTTACATCGGCGTCCCGTCACCGCGTGGGCAATCAGAATAACAGGAGGCGATCCGCGGTCCGATGCGCATGTTCCCCGTTGCTGCCCGGCTGTTACCGGGTTTGGCGGTCCTGCTGCTGGGCGCCGCCGCTGCGCCGGCGGCGGACGCGAACATCCCGATCCTGGTTCCGGTCACCGGGTTTCTGTCGCTGGAAGGCACCAGTCAACGTAACGGCGCCGTCCTGGCGCTGGAAAACCCGCCGGGCGGCGTCACGGTGACCCACGATGTTGCGGACACCGCGACCTCGCCGGAAACTGCCGTCAATGCCCTGGAACGGGCGCTGGCCGATGGCGACGCGACGGCGGTGGCCGCCAGCATGCTGGGGACCCAGATGCTGGCCATGATTCCCGTTGCGAACGATTACGGCGTACCGCTGATCACCGTCTCGGGCACCGCAAAGATCACCGAGCTGGGCAGCCCCTGGGTGTTTCGGTTCTTTCCCGGCGACGCCGTGACCAAGGGCGCCCATGTGGACTACGCGGTGTCGGTGCTGGGCGCCAAAAAACCGGCGATCGTCTACCAGACGTCGGCCTACGGCCAGTCGGGGCGCCAGCATATCCTTGCGAACCTCGAACGGCTGGGCGTGACGCCGGTCCTGGACGAGGGCCTGGACACCCGGATCAAGGACATGACGCCGGTGCTGGCCAAGATCCGTGCGGCGGGCGCGGACTCCCTGCTCTTGCATCTGCATGCGCCGTCGACGGCGCTGATCGTCAAGGCAGCGGCAGCCATGAAGCTGGGCCTGCCCATCGTCGCCGGATCCGCCATGCACCAGCCCGCGACGGCGGCGCGGCTGGAACCGGCCGAGCTGAATGGTGTTTGCGCGGAAAGCGCGTCCTCGCCCGTCTCCGGCGGCAGCCCCGCGCTGGAAGCCTGGCGCGATGCCTACCATGCCGCCTATGACGACGAGCCGGATGCATTTGCGCTGGGCCAGTACGACGGCGTGAAGATGGTGCTGGAGGCGATCCGGCAGGGCGCCCGCACCCCGAAGGCCGTGGCGGACTGGCTTTCGGCGAATGCATATGAGGGGCTTGCCATGACCTACCGGTCGGACGGCACCGGCAACATGGCCCATTCGGCTGTGATCATGTGCTACGACGGCACGTCGCGGGTGCCGCGCATCGTCAAACGCTACGACAACGTGACCGGCGTTCTGTAAGCTGCCCGTCCCGCCCGCGATCGGCGCGGCGGCGGGGAAAGACGGACACACGGCCGGTGACGGTACTGCAGCTTCTGATCAACGGAACGGCGCTGGGCGCGGCCTACGCACTGGTCGCGCTGGGCTTCGTGCTGATCCTGAATGCCACCGGCGCCGTGAATTTCGCGCAAGGCGATATGGTGATGGCGGGCGGCTATGCAGGCGTTGCGCTGGCGACGATTGCGCCCGTTCCGGGGATCGTCCTGCTGCCGTTCGTGCTGGTCTGCATGGCCGGCCTGGGCCTTCTGCTGTCGTGGATTGCCTATTTCCCGCTGAAGGACCGGCCGCCCGTCGCGGTGTTCATTTCCACCATCGCCGTCGGCATCATGCTGCAGAATGGCGTCAATGCAGGTTTCGGTCCCGAGCCCGAGGCAACGCCGCCGCTGATCGCCGGCGGGTACTGGGAGATCGGCGGGCTGGTCCTGGAAAAGCAGCAGGCGGCGATCGTGTGCGCGGCTGCGGTTCTGATCGTCGCCCAGCAGCTTCTGTTCCAGCGGACTCAGTTCGGCCGCCGTCTGCGCGCTACCGCCCAGGACCGTGAGATGGCCCGCGCACTGGGCATTCCGGTCAACCGCATGATCGCCGCGACCTTTGCGCTGGCCGCGGCCCTTGCCGGGACGGCCGGGTTGTTGCTGGCCAACCGGTTCTTCATCACGCCCACCGATGGGACCGCCTACATCATCGCGGCCTATATTGCGGTGGTGATCGGCGGCTGGGGATCGGTGCCCGGCGCGGTCGCGGGCGCATTTCTGATCGCCCTGTTCGAGGTGATGGTCTCCGCCTATCTCAGCCACACGGTCGCCGTCGCCTGCCTTTACGGGGCGCTGTTGCTGATCCTCTTCTTTCGACCGCAGGGCCTGTTCGGCGAGGCGGCCCGCCGGCGCGTCTAGCGGGAGCGGCCGGTGCCTTCTTGGCTATCCAGGGACTTGAACCTGCCGCTCGCCTTGGCCGCGGCCGGTCTCGTGCTGTATGGCGCACTGTTCGCGAACGCCTACGAACAGCGCGTTTTGACCGTGGCCGGGATCTATGCGCTGCTGGCGATCGGCTATCACTTCATCTTCGGGCAGGCTGGCGCCCTGTCGCTGGCCCAGGGCGCGTTTTTCGGGCTCGGCGCCTATGTGACGGGCATCCTGGGCGCCCGGTACGGCGTCCCCTTCGGCCTGACTTTCACGCTGGCGCTTGCGGTGCCGGTTGCGGTTGCGGCGGTCATTGCCCTGCCGGTGCTGCGCCTTGCGTCGCACTATCTGGCGCTGGCGACCCTGGGCATCGCCCAGGTGGTGCTGCTGGTCGCGATCAACTGGGAGACGGTCACCGGCGGCGCCAACGGCATCCCAGGGGTGCCGGGCATCGTCCTGTTCGGGACGCCGCTTGGCCGGGGACTACCGATCCTGGCTTTCGTGTGGGCGGTCGTCGCGGTCGGTGCGCTGGCGGCATGGCAGCTGACGCGCGGTCACCTTCGGCTTGCCTTCGCGCAAATGCGGGCCGACGAAATCGGTGCGCGCTCTCTGGGGGTCGACACGGCGCGGCTGCGGCTGATCGCCTTCCTGTTGAGCGCCGCCTACGGCGGCGTTGCCGGGGCGCTTTACGTCCACACGATCGGCGTCATTTCGCCCGAGGCGCTGGAATTCCCGGTCATGGTCGTCTGTTTGACCATGGCGGTGGTCGGCGGGCGCACCCGCGTTTCAGGCGCGGTCCTGGGCGCGGTGCTGTTGATCCACCTTCCCGAATGGCTGCGGTTCCTGGAGCGCGGCTATCTCATCGCTTACGGCGCGGCATTGCTGGGAATGATCGTTGTTGCGCCCGACGGCCTGATCGGACGGCTGTCCTGGCTGCGCCGGCGGCTCTGGCCCGAAGTCCGGCCGCCATTGCCTCAGCCCCTGCCGCTGGCGGTCCGGCAAGGGCCCACGCGGGGCGCGTCCGTGTTGGAGATCGACGGTCTTGGAAAGTCGTTCGGCGGCCTGGCGGCGGTCGACGACGTGACGCTTTCGGTCCGGGCGGGCGAGGTGGTCGGCCTGATCGGCCCGAACGGTTCGGGCAAGACCACGCTTTTGAACCTGGTCACCGGCGTGGAGCGGCCCGACCGGGGACGCATCGCCTGCGCCGGCCGGGACATCACCGACGCCGGCGCGGTCGCGGTGGCCCGCGGCGGCATCGCGCGCACCTATCAGAACGCGCCTATACTGCCGGACGTGTCGGTGCTGGAGAGTGTCGCGACGGCGCGCTGCGGCGGCCCCGATGCCGGCTTCCTGACGGCGCTGAGCGGCGGCGTGGGCCCGCTGCGCCGGGCCGAGCGGGAAGCGGTCACGATCCTCGACGACCTGGGGCTCATGGACATTGCGCACCTGCCGGCCGCGACGCTGACGCACGGGCAGCGGCGCCAGGTCGATCTTGCCCGCGCCCTGGCGCTGCAGCCGACGCTGTTGCTTCTGGACGAGCCGGCGGCGGGGCTTTCGGCTGCTGAACAGGCGGTGCTGGCCGGGCGGCTGCGGGCGCTTGCCCGGGCCGGAACGACCGTGCTGGTCGTCGATCACAACATGCCGTTCCTGCTGCCACTGGCCGACAGGCTGTTGTGCCTGGACGCCGGGCGCCTGATCGCGGAAGGATCGCCCGACGCGGTCCGTTGCGACCCCGGCGTCGTCGAGGCCTATCTGGGCACCGCGGCGGAGACGGCCCCATGACCGCGGTTCTGGAGGTTCAGGGGCTGACCGTGCGGTTTGCCGGCGAAGCCGCCTTGTCGTCGGTCTCGCTGTCGCTGCTGCCTGGCCGCATCACCGCCGTTCTGGGCGCCAATGGCGCCGGCAAGACGACCCTGATCAGGGCGATCATCGGGCTGGAGCGGTGTGACGAGGGCACGGTCAGGGTCGCCGGAACGGCGGTGGACGGCCTGTTGCCAGAGCGTCGGGCCAGGATGGGGATCGGCTATTGCCCTGAAGGGCGTCGGGTTTTCCCGGGCATGACGGTGCGCGAAAACCTGGAGGTCGCCTCGACGGAGGCGGCATCGGCGCGGCAGGCACGGTTGGACGATGTCGCTCGGCTGTTTCCTGCGCTGGGCGCGCGGGCCGACGTGCAGGCCTGGATGCTGTCCGGCGGACAACAGCAGATGCTGGCCATCGGGCGTGCGCTGATGGCGCGGCCGCGCCTTTTGTTGCTGGACGAACCAAGTCTGGGGCTGGCCCCGGCCCTGGCCCGGCAGCTCTTCGCGACCGTGCGGCGGATCGCCGATGACGGGACCGCGATCCTGCTGGCCGAGCAGAATGCCGCGCAGGCGCTGGAACACAGCGACGATGCGCTGGTGCTGCAGTTGGGGCGGGTGGTTGCGGCGGCCCCCAGTCCGGAACTGGCGGCCAGCCCGGCGGTCAGGGACGCTTTTCTTGGCGGAGGATGATTTCCGAAGCGATGTCGATCGGTCCGTCCACGTTCTCCTCAAGGGAATCGAGGACCTTGTCCCGGTCGCCGTCCAGCTTCGGGGCCGGGCGGTGCGCCCGGATGTCCGGGAACGCCGACAGTTTGACCGGGTTGCCCGCGACTTTCAGCCCCGGCGTCTCGGGATCGTCGACGGGCAGCAGCATGTTGCGCGCCGCGATCTGCGGGTCGGCCAGCGTCTGGGCGATGTCGTTGATCGGGCCGCACGGAACGCCGACGGCCTCCAGCACCTCCAGCCAATGCGCCGTGTCGTCCGCGGCCAGCGCCGTTTCGATCTCCGCCTTCAGAACATCGGCGTTTTGCGTGCGTTCGGCGTTGGTCTCGAACCGCGCGTCTTCGGCAAGGTCGACGCGCCCGATTGCGGCGCACAGCTTGACAAACAGGTTGTCGTTCCCGGCCGCGACGATCACATGCCCGTTCCGGGTGCGATAGGCTTCGAACGGCGTGATTGCGGGGTGGCGGTTGCCGACGGCCCCCGGCGCGACCCCTGTCGCCAGATAGTGCGCGATCGCGTTCTCCATGATCGCGACCTGGCAATCCATCATGCCGACATCGATCATCATGCCCTTGCCGGTCAGCTCGCGGTGGTAGAGCGCCGAATTGACGCCGATCACGGTGAACAGGCCCGCCGTGATGTCGCCGATCGAAGCGCCCACCAGGGTCGGCGTGGCGTTCGGGTCGCCGGTCACGCTCATGATCCCGCCCATGCCCTGGACGACCATGTCGTAGGCGGGTTTGCCGCGATAGGGCCCGCTTTGCCCGAACCCGGACATGGCGGCGTAGATCAGCCGCGGATGGCGTTCATGGATTTCTTCCCAGCCATAGCCCAGCCGTTCCAGCGTGCCGGGCCGGAAGTTCTCGACCAGGACATCCGCCTTTTCCAACAGCCGATCCATGATCTTTCGGTCGGCCTTGTCCTTGAGATTAAGCGCAATCGATTCCTTGCCGCGGTTGAGCGCGGCGAACGTTGCGGACCGGTCGCCCAGGAACGGGCCGATCTCGCGGCCGTCGTCGCCGTCTGGCGCCTCGACCTTGATCACGCGCGCGCCCAGGTCGTGCAACAGCATGGTGCAATAAGGCCCGCCCAGCACCCGGGTCAGGTCAATCACGGTAATGCCGGCGAGCGGCCCCGCGATGGGGTCGGTATCTTGACGCTGCTTCATGTCGATCGAACGTCTAGCCTATCTGAGACGGCGCTGGTTGCAAGGGAAGAGGTCTTGCCCGGCGCCGTCGGTTGGGCCAGCCTGACAGGATGTCGGTTAACATTCGGATAACCAAACTGATGTTTGGCGCCCCTGGCGATCGGGCGCTGCATGTCTCGATCGACATGCAGCGCCTGTTCGCCGAGCCCGGAGCATGGCACACGCCCGGTCTGGCGACGATCGTGCCGGCGGTCTGCGGGCTTGTCGAGGCGCGGACCGACCGGACCGTGTTCACGCGCTTCGTCACGCCGCCCCGCGCCGCCGTCGCCACCGGCCGCTGGCGCGCCTACTACGAACGCTGGAACGCCTATACGACGGACGTGATGGGCGCGGACATGCTGGACCTGGTCGAACCGCTGCGACGGTTCTGCCCGCCCGCTGTGGTGATCGACAAGGCGGCCCATTCGGCGTTCGAAAGCCCGGCTTTCGTCAAACACCTCGACGACCGGCAGTGCGATACCGTGATCCTGACCGGTGTGGAAACGGACGTCTGCGTTCTTGCAACGGCGCTTTCCGCCGTCGACCGCGGCCTGCGCGTCATTGTGGTGGCGGATGCCGTTGCCAGTTCATCTGTAGAGGGCCACGCGGGTGCCCTGAACGCCGTTATGACCCGGTTTGACATGCAAATCGAAACCGTTCTTGCCGACGAGCTGGTCGCCGCCTGGCGCTGATGCGCGGCCTGCGGCGCGCGCGGGATGGACACTCCGGCGGGTTCTCGAATAGTTTGGATTGCCGGGTTCGCACTGGGCTTGCCGGTCGCGCGGCGCGACATTCGTTCGGGGATTTCTGGAGTCGCAAGACAGGATCGTATGGATCTGTTCCCCTCCCTGCAGGCCCTCGCCGGCGGAATCCTGATCGGTCTCGGCACGGCATTGCTGTTGCTGTTCAACGGACGCGCCGCCAGCGTCAGCACGGTGATGGGTGCGATGCTGCGCGGACCGATGAGCCGAGCCGGTCCCCGCCTGGGTTTTCTGGGCGGCATCATTGCGGCGCCGTTCCTGTGCCGGCTGGGCGGGTTGCCGATTCCGCAGGTTGTCGTCGACGTGCCGACCGTAACCGTGATCGCCGGCGGGCTGGCGGTCGGTTTCGGTGCGAGACTTGGCGACGGAAGCTGCAGCGGGCATGCGGTTTGCGGACTTGCCCGATTTGCGCGGCGCTCGATTCTTGCCACCGCGATCTTCGTTCTCAGCGCGATTGCCGCCGTCATCGTCGCGCGCCAGTTTCCGGGCGTCGTGTCGTGAACGTGGGCCAGACCGTCGTCGCAATCGTGGTGGGCCTGCTTTTCGGGACCGGGATCACGGTCGCCGGGGTGATCGATCCGTCCGCCGTCTTGGCGTTTTTCGACGTGACCCGCGGTTGGGACCCTTCCCTGGCGCTGGTGCTGGTCGGCGCGCTGCTGGTGGCGGTGCCGGCGTTTGCAATCGTCCGAAGAGGCGCGTCGCCGCTGCTGGAACGTCACTATCGGCTGCCCGGCCGGCGGCGCATCGACTGGCGCCTGATCCTGGGCGCGATGCTGTTCGGGGCAGGCTGGGGTCTGGTGGGCTTCAGTCCCGGCACCGTGCTTGCGGCGGTCGGGACGGGGGCCGTGCCGTCGCTGGTCTTTGCCGCCGCCATGGTGGCGGGCATGGCCATTTACCGCATCGCGCTGGGCGGCCGCGGCGGCCGCGGGCTTTATGGCGCCTACTACGCGCGCAGAAACGTGCGCCGGGCGGCGCGCGCAACACAGCACAAGGCCTCGCAAGGCGACGACTGAAGGCGCATGATGGGGGCCATGCCGCGGCGGCCGGATCGGGGCCGCCGTCCCAGGAGGTGGGATGTTCGGAAAACGACTGGCGCTGTTCGAACTGTTCGGGTTCAAGGTCCAGGTCGACATCAGTTGGGTGCTGTTGGCGGTCCTGGTGACCTGGTCCCTTGCCGCGGGGTACTTTCCAGTCCGGTACCCCGAACTCACGCCTGTCGCTTACTGGTGGATGGGGGGTGTTGGCCTGCTGGGGCTGGCATTCTCGATCGTCTTTCACGAGTTGTCCCATTCGCTGGTGGCGCGCCATTTCCGGATTCCGATCCGGGGCATCACCCTGTTCATTTTCGGCGGCGTTGCGGAGATGGACGAAGAACCGCCCAGCCCCCGCGCCGAGTTTTTCATGGCCATTGCGGGTCCGATCGCCAGCTTTGCGCTGGCGGCGGCGTTCTATGGGCTGGCGGCGGCGGCGGAAGCGCGCGCATTGCCGATCACGGTGTCGGGCGTCGCGAATTACCTGGCGCTGATCAACCTCATTCTCGGCGGTTTCAACCTGGTTCCCGCCTTTCCCCTGGACGGCGGACGCGCCTTGCGTGCCGCCCTGTGGCATTGGCGGGGCGACTATCGCACGGCGACGCGCCAGGCCGCGCAGATGGGCTCGACCTTCGGCCTGTTCCTGATCGCCGTCGGGATCCTGAACTTCATCGGCGGCAATGTGGTCGGCGGCATGTGGGGGTGCCTGCTCGGCTTGTTCATGCGCGCCCCCGCCGGCGCATCGGGCTACCACCTAGCGCGGCGCAAGGCGCTTGAAGGCGAGGCGGT
>Ga0056115_1000229_pt1 | contig 27323 bp, 26 predicted proteins | sample WorMetOlspDAHAB1_FD_77007 | JGI IMG/M metagenome (GOLD analysis project Ga0056115, IMG submission 77007) | Marine gutless worms symbiont microbial communities from Max Planck institute for Marine Microbiology, Germany - Olavius sp. DAHAB.1 ...
CCTTTTATCTACTGTGATCTTTTTCTTTTACTCCTGCACACAATTAATGATTAATTCATTAATTAATTTCTGTTCAGCCGAAATTCGGCTTAAAAACCGTTCGGGTTATCAGACAAACTCCGATCATTTCATTAAAAACCTCGAGTACTTCTTTTTCCTGTGTTGACTCTGGCTTGTAATCTTCCAGCCTTGTTGTTGCACAAGAGAACAGCGCCCCGACAAGGGATACTAAAATGGTTATGAATATAATGCTTTTTCCCATCAGATTTCCATCTTTCGTATCAATCTTTCTTATGGTTAAATCCCTTGAAGTTCCCTGACTAGTAGTGAAAAACTGGCATGACTGAGATTAGCATCCTTATATCGAATGCGGCCTTTTTTATCTATAATGACAACACCCTCGCCCCCACTCTTAACTCCAAATGTTTCTGTAACAGACCGATTAGGTGTAGGAATTAGGGTAAAAGTAAGCCTATTAATATTCTTAGTTGACTTTACCCAATGTTTATTATCTCTGGTTGAAAAAGCTATTACTTCACCATCAAGTTTTTTGATTTCAGAGATTCCTTCTTGCAGCTCACGGAGCTGCTCAAGGCAGGTTGCTCATAAATAGCTTTCATAAAAAATAAGAACAACATTTTTCTTCACTTTAAAATCACTCAGTCTTACCTCATTTCCAGAAACATCTACGACACTGAAATCCGGGGCATTATCCCCTACCTCTGGAGAAGACCCCGGTGATGGCCCGGTAGATGCACACCCCACTAAAAAGGCAATTACCACCCAAATCAAACTGAAATTATTCATTTTGGCCCCCCTCTTTGCATTTGGATTTATAAGGATCCCCTCAATTCATAAGAAGATGTAATGACTGAAATAATATTCTGGTTTCCTCTCCCACGTGATAGCTGTGCTTTTCAACATAATAGCTGAGAATCACAGCAGGCTATTAGGAGCTCGATAAAATATTATTTTAAATAATATCAGCAGTATATGATTACTAATCATTCTCACTCGATAATCTTGTCGGCACGCAGCAATAGGGTCTGCGGCACTTCAAGGCCTAAAACTTCGGCCGTATTCAGATTGATCGAAAGATTAAACTTCATCGGCTGCTCAATCGGCAGGTCGCCAGGCTTGGCGCCTTTAAAAATGCGGTGGACATAATAGGCGAGCCGGTGGGCAATCACGTCATAGCGGGCCGAATAGGCCATCAGACAGCCGGCTTGGGTGAACCAAGTCCCCCAGGCCATAGTCGGCAAACGGTGCTCGAGCGCCAGGGCCGCGATGCGGTGAGCCGAATAAGATAACATAAGATCGGGCAGCACGAAGACTGCCTGTGCGTTTTCGGCCCTCATCGCGGTAAACGCTCTTGGGAGACCGCCGGGCCCGCTGACCTGATGTATCCTCGGCGTGACGCCGAGTCGGCCTGCCGCCCGTTTTGTATCCTCTTCAAAGGGAAGATAGGAGACGATCGGATTGCCCAACACGTCGATCGTAGAGATCTCCGGAATCATCTCTTTCAGGAGTTCCAACCGCTTGGCAGTTAGCTCGGTGGCGTAATAGCTCACTCCAGTGAGGTTGCCACCCGGCTTCGCGAGGCTGTGAGCCAGACCCGCGGACACCGGATCGCCGCTCACAATCGTCACGATTGGAATCGTATCGGTGGCATTGTTGGCGGCGTGTCCTGCCGGCTGCGACATGGTAACGATCACATCCACCCCAAGCCGCACCAACTCAGCTGCCGCTGCCGCGAAACCGTTGTCGTGCCCGCCTGCGCTCCGGCACTCGATCGTGACAGTCTCGCCCAGCTTGTACCCGAGTTCGACGAGCCCGCGCAAAAACGAAGGGTTGGTGTTGCAAGACGACCAACGGAGTAGCCCGATCCGTGACATTTGTGTTGTTGACGACTGACCGGCCGCAAGGGCGGGCAAGATCAACATCAATATTATACCGCTAAACACCACAGCAAAAGTATAATTGGCAAAAATCTTCATAGTGATTTGTTTCATGGCGATTTTCTCCAGTAAGAATGAAGAATCGGGAAATTATTTATCCGCCCAGGTAAATCAAAAATAGTGAAGTACGTATCAGCTTCAACTGGATCCCAAGATTTGAAACCGTACAATCAACCAACCGATGAGTATTCAATTCAAGATTGAAGATCAATTTCGCGATCAGGTCAGAAAGAAGTGTCGATGGGTAATTGCTTTAACAGGAAATCAGGATCGCTGTTTTGCAGGTTAGAGTCCCACAAAGTGGGATACTTATTATTTTCTTAATTAAAAACTAATCAGCTGTCAAGAATATTTTCCTGAAAATTTGCAGCCTATCGGGGAGAATGGGGAAGGCCGTTCTTTTTATCTTTTGGCCCGTTCGCAGATTTTGTTCAGCTCCTGGTCGTCATCTACATCCAGCGGTATCGGCGCGTGATGGGCCAGGATCTGATCGACCCGATCCTTTTACTCCTCAAGAAAAACCCTGGTTCCCCTGACTTGCCAATGCTCGTACTTTTCATGCACGCCGGAATCCGAAACAAGCCATTCGTCAACGCGAATTGAAGACAGTGTAACTGGATGTTTTTTCCGAATTTCTTCTTTGCTGCCGAAAACTGCTTGCAGCACCTCTATCAGCCAGACTGCCTGCTCAAGGCTGTCAATCGTAACCCGAATAGTTTTACTTAAAGGAAAAAATATATTGCAGGAATTTGGATGTCAACAAATTAATATGTTGAAAAAGCAAAACAAATGGACTATGGTTGCTGAAATAAATAATTAATTGTGAAGGAAGCATAAAGAATTAGAGGTCTAGAAATGAAAGAACTGCTTGATGATGTTGACTTACAAATTATTCGACTCCTTCAAAATGATGGGCGAATGGCGAGTTCTGAAATTGCTAAAACCATCGGTATTCCTGAAGCGACAATCCGCTACCGGCTGAAAAAACTGATTGACAAAGAGTTCATACAAATCGTTGCCGCAGCCAACCCTATTAAGCTTGGTTTTGGAATCGCTGCCTGCATCAGCATCGAAGCAGAAATAAGAAAGGTCGATCATGTTATCAGCCGGCTTGAAAAGATTGAGCGCGTGTCCTATATTGCCCAGATGACCACTGTCCCTAACGTGGAAATTGAGACCTATATTGAAACCATCAATGAGCTTCATGACTTACTTTCCAAGATTGAAGTAATTGATGGCGTTATTCGGGTTGACACAGCCTTTATTCGAAGAATTGTGCGGGAACGCTTTGATTTTGGTACGCCCAAATACCTGGCGGAATCGGACAATGAGGCCGGTGCTATAAAACAGAAGAAACAGCCTAAAATCAAAAAAAGCACCTAAACTACCTAAGCCGGATAAACCGGAAAGAATAGCCACAATACAAAAATCTTGCACGAAATTACCGGCCCTATGGTACCGCCCAGATGACCAGGTTGTATCTGATGTAAATGGGGCGTACCGGACAGTTGGAATCATGTATTTGACTTTATCAGCCTAATCTACTACCAGCCTATCTTTATTTTCATGTTAAAATATTTCCGGCAAAGCAAATTTTGTGTGTTATCAGCTGATTGACTGTGGGAAAGATTGACCATGCAATTGCCAATTATCCAGTTACGGAACAGGATGTACTCCTGACATCACCATGGTAGAAGACAAGCCTAATTTTTTATTTTCATAAAAAGGGCAAATACGGGAAAATGATGTTTTAAGTGCAATAGAGAAAAAATTTAATCATATGAATCAGCCAGGAACTCATCGTGTAGCCGTAAATGCCTATCTGTTATATAATGATAACTTTCTGTTATTAAAGAGAAAAATCCATCCGTTGTTGTGGGGTCCTCCCGGAGGCAGACTGGAATCCGATGAAAATCCCAGTGATGGATTAAAGCGCGAAATTTTCGAAGAAACAGGTTTACGGGCTGAAATACACATGCCGGTTACGACCTGGGGGTTGATACGACCGTCGAAATGTTGATCGATAGAAAAAAAGAGCACGAGCCCGATGTTCTGGGCCTCTCGGCCTTGCTGATCACTACCATGCCGGAAATGGAAAAAGTGGTTCAAGCGTTGCAAAACGAGGGGATCAGGGGTAAGGTAAAAGTTATAATCGGTGGTGCGCCGGTTGGAGTTGATTTTGCCCACAGGATCGGAGCGGATGCCCATGGTAAAGATGCGGCCGAAGCCGTCACCCTTGCCAGGAGGCTGGTCGCATCATAGTTGCGGGATACCAAATGCCGGATTATCGACACCTCTAGCCGGACTTAATTTTGATCCTACACATCATATAAGCCAGGATCCTGATGAATCAGCCCGACATTCGAGCCCAGATTAACCAGTGCATATGGGAAATCAGTATATAAAAGGCGAGGATGGTATTATGAATCGAAAAGAACAATCGGGCACCTTTAAGCTGTCACCGATGGCCTCTTTAAGCAGGATTGTTTCGCGGCTGGATCAGACCGGGCTGACCGGTGAAAAGCTGGGGGAAGCGCTCGGACACCTCGGTATTGCGGTGGGTGCCGGCGCGGTGGCGATCTATCGCCAATGGTATGGTGATTCGAACACTTTCAGCCTGGAGCGTCTCGCACTGTGGGCCGGCAAATCAGCGGCCGCGGATATGTTGCCCGAAACCATTGCTTCTCGGGATATTGCACCTCAGTTATGGGATCGGTTACGTAAGCGAGAGATTGTCCGTATTGATCTGAACCCTCAGAATGCGCTGGCTGGAAAAGCCCAAATACGTATGCTGCCTGTCCGGCACAAGGGCAAAATGTTCGGTTTTATAGCTTTGACGGGTCTGGATGCCGGCTCGTTGACATCCGCTGCCAGGGAGTTTCTGGAAGCCGTATGCCCGATCTTTGAAATGTGGGTCAGCAAGATGAATCTGAAGAAGCGCTTGAATGATGTCATCGAGTTTCTGCCAAACCCCACCATCGGCATTAACGACAAAGGTATCGCCACGGTTTGGAATCCGGCCGTGGAAAAAATGACCGGTTGGAGCGCCGATCGCATTCTGGGCAAAGGCAACTATGAATATGCCCTGCCGTTTTATGATACACGTCGTCCGCTGATTTGCAAACTCATCTTGAAGCCCGATCCCGCCTGGGAGGACACCTACTTGGATTACCGCAAGGAAGGCGACGTAGTCCACAGTCTGATATTTACACCTGCTGTAACCGGGGGCGGCGCCTTTTTGACCGGCAGCACCAAAAAAATGCGCGATGTCAGCGGGTATGCCTATGGCTCGCTTCACATTGTCCAGGACATTACGCATGAGCGGCAGATCGAAAGGCAGTTGCACAGCTCAGAGTCCATGTTCAAAACCATCACTGATTATGCCGGTCTGGGCAGCAGCGCCGAAGTGGTCGACCTGCGGACCTTGAATCCTCTGGATCACGACACCATCGCCCAGTCGGTGCAGAAGACTCACAAAGCCGTGGTCGTCCAGGAGGCTGTGGAAATGGGCGGGGTCACCTCCCAAGTTGTTAAGAGCCTGATGGACAGTAGTTTTGATTACCTGGATGCGCCAATTAAGACGGTGGCGGCCGACAACACGGTAATTCCCTTCAGCCCGCCGCTGGAGGACGCCATGCTGCCCAGTGAGGAGAAGATCGTTGCGGCGGTAAAGGAGATTGCGGGATAGTTCGAGTAGTACTAACCAGATATTGAATAGGTATAGGGGGACACTAAAGTGGCTGTGAATGTGACGATGCCCAAATGGGGCCTAACCATGAAGGAAGGTAAAATCTCCAAATGGTTTAAATCCGAGGGGGACGCCATCCAAAAAGGCGAACATTTTTTTGAGGTGGAGACGGAAAAGATTACCAACGTTGTTGAGGCAGCGGCCGAGGGAGTTGTGTTTCAAATCGTCGTTGCCGCGGGAACGACCGTTCCCGTAGGGACCATCGTGGCCGTGATCGCAGCCGCCGGAGAGCAACCCGAACGTATCGAGGGGGTTCAGGCCGGCGAACTGGTCGAGGAGGAGCCCGCCGCAACAGGATCCGCTGCACCGTCCCCGGCCCAGACCGAAAAGCCCGAGGAGAAAAAATTCGTACCCTCTTCTCCGGCTGCCCGACGGCTGGCCAAAGAACTCGATGTGGACATCACCCGTGTCGAGGGCTCCGGGCCCAACGGCAGGATTACCGAAGCCGATGTCCAACGGTTTCACGATGAAGGACCTCCGCCACCCAAAGTGACCCCCCTGGCCGCAGAAATGATCCGGCAGGAAGGATTGGATGCCGCCGCCATCGAAGGCACGGGCGAGGGCGGCAAGATTACCAGGGAGGATGTGCAGCGGGCCCTGAAGACAGGAGGCCCGCAAGTGGAGGCCGAGTCGCCAAAAATAATTCCTTTTACGGGCATGCGCAAGTCTGTTGCAGACAACATGTATGCCAGTCTCCAGAATACGGCCCAGCTGACCTGTTTTACGGAAGTGGATGTAACGGAGATGGTACGGTACCTGGAGATTGTCCGGAAGGAGTATCGCAAGGATGAGTCAGTGAGGGTCTCTTACAATGATATCATCATCCAGATGACCGCCAGGGTACTGAAACGTTTCCCCATCATGAATTCAACCCTGGTGGGGGATGAGATCCTGCTCCATGATTCGGTAAACATGGGGATTGCCGTGGCCCTTCCGGAAGGTTTGATTGTGCCGGTCCTGCAGGGCGCGGACGGCAAAGGGCTGCTACAGATCGCAAGGGAGGCCAGAGTGCTTGCCCGTAAGGCGCGGGAAGGCACACTGGGTGTGGATGAGGTAACCAACGGGACATTTACCATTACCAATGTGAGCATGTTTGATGTGGACGGCTTCACCCCCATATTGAAACCACCTGAGACAGGCATCCTTGGGATCGGTCGCATCAAAGAGAAAGCGGCTGTTCATGAGGGAGAGATTGCCATCCGTTCCATGATGTTTCTGAGCCTTACTTTTGATCACCGGGTAGTGGACGGAGCACCCGCCAATGATTTCCTGGGGACCGTGGCAAGGTATCTCCAGAATCCGACGCTGACGATGACATAACCTTTGGTTAAAAACCACTCCCATCATTCCCCTTGGGCCGGACTTGACGCCCGCAAGGGGAGTGGTTCGGGAAAAGAGGAAAAAGAGGTAATCTTATGCATGATGTGATGGTGATCGGCGGAGGATCCGGAGGGTATGCAGCCGCCATTCGAACCTCCCAGTTAGGCGGTCAGGTCGCCCTGGTGGAGGGAGCACAGATTGGCGGCACCTGCGTAAACCGGGGGTGTATCCCCAGTAAAATCTGGCTGAGAGGGGCTGATTTGCTCAGGCGCCTGAAGGCCGGAGAAGAATTCGGCATCCATGCGCCTGTAAAAACAATTGATTTTAATGCCGTCGTGGAGCGGAAAAACGGCGTGTCTGCGGAAATCCGTATGGGCATGGAAGCGCTTTTGCAAAACAACGGCGTTGAAGTTGTCAACGGCCGGGCAACCCTGAAAAGCCCCAAAGAGGTCGAGATTAACGGCCGTATCATTGAAACGAAAAAAGTCATTATCGCCACCGGCAGCTCCTTAGGCTCACCGGAGGTGTCCGGATTAGACGAAGCCGCCATGACCACGGACGACGTGTTGGATATGACCGCCGTGCCGCAGTCGGTGCTGGTTTGCGGGGCCGGCTTTATCGAAGTTGAAATGGCTTATCTGCTCAATACATTCGGCTGCAACGTCATCATGGCAGCCGAGTCGGCCAGAATTTTACCCGGGGAGGATTCAGACACCAGCCAGAGAGTTTCCCGGGCGTTGAGGGAAAATGGTGTCGAAATTATTGCGCGAGCATCCCTTGAGTCCGTCAAAACAGCCTCCGGGGGGACGACCTGCATGCTGTCCGGACCAAAAGAGCGCAGCCTCACGGTGGAAAAAGTGTTGGTTTCTAAAAGGATGCCCAACACCACTGGTCTGAGTTTGAAAAAGATCGGTGTCGCCTTGAATGAAAACCAGGGCATTCGCGTCAACGATCGGCTGGAGAGCTCGGTCGAGGGGGTTTTTGCCATCGGTGACGCCACCGGCGGGTCTATGCTCAGCCACGCGGCTTCGTCCATGGCGGTTTTTGCCGCTGAAAACGCCATGGGTGCAAACAGCCGCTATCCGTTTCATCTCATTCCCCGGTGCCTTTGGACACAGCCGGAGATGGGCGCGGTGGGACTCTCGGAAGAAGATGCCGAACAAAAAGGCTATGATGTGGCAACCGGGGTTTTCCCATATGCCATCAACGGGCTGACCATGGCTCACAACCAGGTCGACGGGGCTGTAAAGGTCGTCTCGGATGAACGTTACGGTGAAATCCTGGGTGTCCATATTGTGGGTTCCAGTGCCACGGAAATCATCGGCGAGGCGGTGACGGCCATGCAACTGGAAGCCACGGTTCAGGAACTGGCCCGCAGCATCCGGGTTCATCCCACTTTTTCGGAAGCGATGGTTGATGCGGCCCGGGATGCCGGCAGCTGGGCACTCTATCTGCCCAGGGAATAAATGGAACACAGCAAATTGCAAAAGATTCAAATCATCGATTGGGGGGTGCTGGACTACGAAAAGGCTTTTGCCCGTCAGCAAGAGATGGTTGACCAACGCATAACGGGCCGCAGTCCGGACCGCCTGGTGCTGGTCGAGCACCCGCCGGTCGTAACCATCGGCCGCAGCGGAGGCCTGGAAGATCTTCACCTTTCAAAAGAGTCCCTGGGTCAAAAGGGCGTTTCCCTGCAAAAGGTGGACCGGGGCGGCCGAGCCACGTTTCACGGCCCCGGCCAGCTGGTGGTGTATCCCATCGTGAAGGTCGGCGACAAAGATCTGCACGCATTTATGGAGCGGCTGCTGCATACCGTTGCCGATGTGCTGCGAAGCTACCGCTTGGTTCCTGAATTGAAAGAGGGAAGACCGGGCGTGTGGGTGAACGGGGCCAAGATCGCCAGTGTGGGGCTGGCGGTGCGCAAATGGGTCACCTACCATGGGATCGCTTTAAATGTTTGTACAGACCCCGGATGGTTTGACCTGATCGTCCCCTGCGGGCAACCGCAAGAGAAAATAACTTCCGTTGATCGCGAGATAGGTGCTGCCGTGGATTTGCAGGAGGTGAAACAGCGCATTGTTGACCGCTTTTGCAACCGACACCATTACTCTGCGTGCGAGGATGTAAAACTCAAATCGGTCGGGCGACCGGAATGGCTGGTTATTCCGGCTACCGACCTCAATGCCGCGGATCGCATGGAAATACGGCTGGCGCACTTGCAGTTGGCCACTGTCTGCCAGAGCGCCCATTGTCCCAATCTGGGCGAGTGTTTTTCCCGGGGAACCGCCACCTTCATGATCCTGGGAACCCGCTGCACCCGCAGGTGCCGGTTTTGCGCCGTGCACAAGGGCGCACCCAGCCCTGCGGATGCCGAAGAACCCGATCGGATCGCCATGGCGGTGCGGCAGATGGGATTAACGCACGCGGTGGTCACGTCTGTGACCCGGGATGATTTGCCCGACGGCGGCGCCGGGCAGTTTGCCGGGACCATCCGACAGATCCGCAATCAATGTCCCGGCGTATCTGTGGAAGTATTGGTGCCGGATTTTGGCGGGGCCATCCCGGCCCTGGACAAGGTATGCGCAACCCGTCCGGACGTGTTCAACCATAACATCGAAACCGTGCCGCGATTGTATCCCAGGATTCGCCCCGGGGCTGAATACCGGCGCTCAATAGGTGTTTTGTCATACGCGGCCGTTAAGGGGCTTACGGTCAAATCGGGCCTTATGCTGGGACTTGGTGAAACGGATAAAGAAATCAGAAAAACCCTTATGGATTTGAAATATGCCGGCTGCATGTGTCTTACCATGGGTCAGTATCTGGCGCCGTCCAAAAACCACGCACCTGTGGCGCGGTATGTCACGCCGGAAGAATTTGAGCTGTGGGGCGACACCGCCCGCAGCATGGGATTTGCATCCGTGGCCTCAGGCCCGTTGGCAAGAAGTTCTTATCGTGCAGAGGAAATGATGGAAGCAAGCCAAATCGCATCCGGGGACCAACAAATCAGAAAGGTAAGCTGATGGGAGCAAAACGTTTTATCGTTGAAATCGGTACCGGCGCCGATCTTCATGGAGAAGACGTCACCAAGGCCGCATGCCGGGCCGTAAAGGACGCCATTTCCAGAAGCTGCTTGTGCGGCCTGCTGGAAATATTGGAACTTAAAAACCTCGAGGATGTTCAGGTGGACATCCAGGTGGCAGCACCGAATCCCGATCAGGTAAATCTTGAACAGGTGATGGCCGAAGTCCCCATCGGCCGCAAAAACGCCAGTGCGGTGGAAGGGGGAATGATGGCCAAGGGGCTTTGTGTGACCCAATTCGCCCCTGATTGTGATCAAATTGTTGTCGTCAATGCAGCCGTATCCGTTTCTGTTAATCTTTAAGAAACACCCTTTTCAGGAAAGGTATCATGCTTATAATTGCCGAGAGAATCAATGCTTCGCGCAAATATATTGCTGAAGCCATATCTTCCCAGAATGCTGGAATCCTAATTGAGCGATGCCCAATTAGCAGGTATTGGGTAATGGTTATCAGGTATTGGTTTACTGGATTTGAATGCCGCCTTTTATATTTTACCCTAAGGTGATACTTAAGAAAATGAAACGTATTCCTTAAAACCAATACCCAGTACCTGATACCTAGTACCACCTCAATTTAGGTTTCGGGTGTCAGGGAAACGAGGTGCTAAGTCCTGACACCTGAACACTGACGTGAAACCTAAGACCAATCAGCCCACGCGGTAACATCAGCAATAAATTGTTGATATGATGCCGCTAAGCGCCTAAAAGAGATTAAGGAGAAAGACAGGATGGCACGGGAGCCTAAACCGGATTTTGATAGATATATGACTGCATTGAACTGCCAGGAGCCCGATCGGGTGCCGTTAGGAGAATGGCACGTGGATGCGATGCCCATGGAAAGCTTTCTGGGTAGGAAAATTAAAACGCTGCAGGATCAGATCGAATTCTGATATTCGGCCGGATTTGACTACATCACAACATCATCCGGCATCTTGGAGCCGGTCCGGGCACCGGAGGGAATGACCATTAAAGGGGACACTGTTCAGACCGAATACGAGGAGGAGCGCCAGCCGGAATGGGCGATAGAGGGTGAGGGGCTTATCACGGACTGGAAATCGTTTGAAACCTATCCCTGGCCATCGGCTGATGATTTTGATTATTCCAACTGGGATGAATTGGACAAAACCTTGCCCGACGGGATGAAAGGAGTATTGCTTCTTGGTAAAATCTACACCTGTGTCTGGATGTTCATGGGTGCTGAAGCTTTTTTCAATGCCCTTGAAGAAGATCAGGAACTTGTCGGTGCCCTTTTTGAGAAGGTCGGCCGAATCCAGTACGAAACCTTTTTGCGTGTCATTGAACACTTCAGCCTAGGAGCGGTTCTCAACCCGGATGATATCGCCCATAACACCGGCCTGCTGATCCATCCCAAATATCTGAGAAAGTATGTATTTCCCTGGTATAAGAAAATCGGGGACATATGTCGCGATAAAGGTCTGGGGTTTATCTTTCACAGCGATGGGGATTGTACCGAAGCCATGGATGATCTTGTTGAGTGCGGCTTTCACGCCTACAATCCCATTCAACCCAATGCCATGGACATCGATGCGGTCAAGCAGAAATGGGGGGACAAACTTTGCCTGATCGGCAATCTGAATTTGGATTCCACCCTGACCCTGGGTTCGCCGCAAGATGTACGTGCCGAAGTTTATGAGCGAATCCGCACCATTGGCCCCGGCGGCGGTTATATGGTCGCTTCCTCGAATTCCATAACCGACTATGTGCCTTTGGCGAACATGAAAGCGATGATTGAGGCCACCTTTGAATTCGGCCAATACCCGATCCGGCTGGAAGCCGGCGGAGTCCAAGGTAAGGTCTGGAAATATGAGGGTAAAGCCATTAAGGAAACTGTCGAAACGTCCCCCACTGAATTGGACGTTAGCACGTATCTGGCCGCGTTGATGATAAATGACCCGGCTGAGGCGGTCGATCTTTTCGAAAAGGACCTGACAGATGGTCAGACGGCCCAGGAAATCGTCAGCAAAGGCTTGATTCCCGCCATGACCCTAGTTGGAGATAAATTCCAGAAAGGGGAAATCTACATTCCTGAAATGATTATTGCAGCCAAAACCATGTCGGCAACTCTGGATCATTTCAAAGACCATCTGACAGCCAAAGGTAGTAAGAAGCTGGGCTCGGTGGTCATTGGGACGGTGAAAGGCGATTTGCATGACATCGGCAAAAATTTGGTTACCATGATGCTCGAGGGCCAGGGATTTGAGGTCGAAGACTTGGGGATTTCAGTGCCACCGCAAAGATTTGTGGAAATCGCCAGGGATAAAAAACCAAATATTATTGCATTGAGTGCGTTGCTTACGACGACCATGGTTGAGATGAAAAATGTTATCAACGCCCTCAAGGAAGCCGGCCTCAGGGATACCGTTGGCCTCATTGTCGGAGGAGCACCGGTAACCCAGAACTTTGCCGATGAAATCGGCGCTGACGGATACGCCTATGATTCACCCGGTGCTGCCCGGTTATGCAAAGAGCTGGTTTAAATTCCGTAATTGAGAGGTGAAGGTATGACCGTAAAAACAGCCTTTATATTTTTAGCCCCGGAGGTTGATCCGCAAAAAGACCGGCAAACCGTGGTGACGCCGCAAGTGGAATTGACCGCGGTTGCCGCTGGAAGCTATGAAGAGGCCGAAGTGGTGGCGGTTGAGCTGGTCAACGAAGGAATAGAGGCCATCGAACTGTGCGGCGGTTTCGGAAACCGTGGTACCGGGCGAATAGCGGATGCCGTGGCCGGCAAGGCCGCCGTGGGCGTGGTTCCTTTCGATGGCCATCCGGAATTGAGCGGGAAAAGCGGTGATGACCTCTTTTAAGCGGTTGATATCCCTATTCCGGCATCGAGTTGCGAAAAAAATCACTATCCCGATCGTTATTTTTGCCATTTGCATCGGGTGCCCCTTTGCGTTGTCAGCGCAAATCGACCCGGAGTATGGTTATACAAGCGATCAGTGTCTGGAATGCCATGAAGAGATGGCGGAAGATCATGGGGAGTCCGTGCACCGGGACACGCAATGTCTGGCATGCCACCAAGAGGCTGCTGTGGAAGACCATGAAGAATTGTCCGATGTGGATTGTCGCCAATGCCATGCGCCGCATGATGAGAAGGTGGCCCATGACGCGCACACAAGGGTGGCGTGCAAGGCATGCCACCAAAAAGGCGGCGTTGCGGTATTGGAACCCGGATCGGGACTGGTGGTTTTCAGCGGCGAGACCGTACCGGGGCAAAGCCTGCCGCCCCACCAAATGGTTACCCGCGCCGGTGACGATTTCTGCCGAAGCTGCCATTTCGAGAACAATGATTTGGGCGCATCGGCAATGATCCTGCCTGCCAAAAGCATCCTGTGCATGCCTTGCCATGCGGCCACGTTCTCTATCGGGGACCGGACCACCATTTTCTCCTTGTTGATCTTCGCAGTGGGTATGGGCGGCCTTGCGGCCGTCTGGTTCTCGGGCGGCCGCGGCAGGCGGAACGCGCATAGGACTCAGGTTAGCCTATCAACTTTGGCGGTTGCGTTTATGGAAGATGTGCTTCTCATCAAAAAGCTATACCGTTTGTCTCCGTCCCGATGGTTTATCCACGCTTTGATTTACTACCCGATCCTGATTCGGCTGGCCTTTGGGATGATCGCGCTCGGTCTGTCACTGCTTCTGCCGGATACGGACCTGTCCCGGGCCATGCTGGATAAGAACCATCCCGTTCGTGTCCTGCTATTCGATTTGACCGGCCTGATGATTGTTATGGGAGTCATCGCCGCACTCGTTCGCCCCGATAAAGATCGCAGAACGATGGGCGATCTGCCCGCGCCCGGCCGAGGCATGACCCTGTTGCTGGGCCTGATCGTCATTGTGGGGTTCATTTTAGAAGGCCTGCGGATCGCCATGACCGGATGGCCTGAGGGCGCACATTACGCCGTTATCGGATACAGCATCAGCCTGATGGTGAAAGGCATGACCGGGATAACAAATATCTACGGCCCTGTGTGGTATCTTCATGCGATTTTAACAGGTACTTTTGTGGCCATGATCCCCTTTACCCGCATGAGGCACATGCTGACGGCACCGGTGGTGCTGATTGCCGGAGCACGATCGCGGATTCAATCAAACCAATGACACGGAGGAAGCATAGCATGGTAATTCAAGGATACAATCTGCCTGAAGATCTTTACTATGAGAAAAACCACTACTGGGTCAAAGTCGAGGGTGACATCCTGGTGATGGGCATGGACGATTTCGCCCAGAAGATGGCTGGAGAGATCGTTTATGTCCAGCTGCCGTTTGAGGGCAAGAAAATGAAAAAGGGCAAAAAGTTTGCCCAGGTTGAATCCGGAAAATGGCTCGGGAAAGTATTTGCACCGGTAAACGGCACCATGATCGAGGCCAATCAGGAGCTTGAAACCAGCGCGACGCTAATCAACGAGGACTGCTACGGTGCCGGCTGGATGTATAAAATTCAACCGGATGACATGGCCGAGATCGCAGACCTGCTCCATGAGCAGGAAGCTGTCGAGAAATGGCTGAAGGCGGATATTGAAAAGTACAAGAAAGATTAAAAAGTGGTTTGCCCGTTTAGGCCGTTTGCCCGTTTAGTCCGTTGAACCCGTTAGCCTGTTAAGTCCGTTAAACGGGTAGCCTGTTTGCCCGTTGAGGCCGTCGGTCTTGTAAACTGATTAAAATGGAAAAATTCCTCTTCTAACCGGCTAACCGGCAAACTGGTCAACCGGCAAAACCAACTAAAGTTATGTCTCAGAAGGACTACAGTATAAAAGAAATATTTCAGATGGGGGCATGCACCAACTGCTGCCTTTGTGCGGAGGTGTGCCCGGCGGTGTCGGCCACACAGGATGGACGACTTTCCGGTGCCTACCGTCTGGAAGAACTGCGTAGATTCATGCGCTCCAGGGCAGGGTGGTTCCGGCGGCTTTTTGGCAAAAAGGCGCTGACGGAAGAAGAACTCAAAAAATTCAGTGAAACGGTGTATCGCTGCACCTTGTGCGGCAGCTGCCAGGAGGTGTGCCCATCCGGGCTGACGTTGAGGGATCTATGGTTTTCTCTGCGACAGGATCTTGTGCATAGTAGCGCATATCCTAAAAAAGTGGATATGATTGGCGAAAATGTGGCCGAGAGCCACAACGTTTTTGACGAGGATAACGAAGAACGGGCTGATTGGGTCGAGGACCTGCGTGATCCCCCGGATGACGGCCACGTCAAAGATCAAGCACAGGTTGTATACTTTACAGGGTGTGTGGCATCCTATTTTCCCATGGCCCAGCAAATCCCCATGGCTCTAACACAGGTATTTGACAAGGCTGCCGTTGATTTCACGCTACTGGGAGAAGAGGAATGGTGCTGCGGCTTTCCCCTGATGGGCGCCGGTCTCAGGGATCGGATGGATGAGCTCGTCGATCATAACATTAGTGCTGTAAAAGCCAAGGGGGCGCAAAAAGTCGTGTTCGCCTGTCCCTCGTGTTACCAGATGTGGCGTGAGCACTATCCTCAAGAGTTCGAACTGTATCACGTGACCCAGTACCTGAACCAGCTGATAACGGAGCGACGGCTACACCTCAAGCCAATGAACATGACTGTAACCTACCATGACCCCTGTGACCTGGGCCGTGGCAGCAGGGAATATTCAGCCCCCCGGGATGTCATACAATCAGTCCCGGGTGTGACTCTGGTCGAAATGGCCCATAACCGTGAAAACTGCCTGTGCTGCGGCGGCGGCGGTAACCTGGAGATGATCGATGCCAAACTGTCCGGCGTTATCGCCGGGGCGAAAATCCAGGAGGTGCTGGATACCGGTGCAGATGCCGTCATTACCGCCTGTCAGCAGTGCGTGCGCACTATGACCACCTTCGCGCGTCGCAACAAGATTAAGATAGACGTCCTGGATATCGTGCAATTGATTCACAAAGCCATGGAGCCTTAGATCGATGTCCTTTCATAAAATCACGGCCAGTATGATTGATAGACGGGTCGAAGTCGAAACATCCGGCAAACGCTATTCCGTTTTTCGACACGATGCTACGGAGGGAAACGGCATCTGCCCGATGGATTATTTAGCCGGCTCCCTGGGCAGTTGAATCGTCCTGACGGTGGCTGCGGTCGCAGCCGAAAAGAGAATATGTCTGGAAAGTCTGCAAACGCACGTACAGCTGATATCAGACGATGGCGACGGCGGAAACCAGGGATTCTCGATTGGTATTGACATTGCCGGGAGATTAACGGAGCGGGAAAGGATAATTCTTGCGAATACCGCCAAAAGGTGCGAGATAAGCAAGATGCTCAACGATACGGTCGATATTCGATATCAGATCAATTTTCATCGATTAACGGAAGCAGATTATAAATGAAACTTTACAACCTGGGTAAAGTCGCCTGGATCGAATCCCAGCTCATCTATCACTCCCTGGCGCTGCTCGGCAGGGAGGCCTTGGTGCTGGTTTCACCTGCCAGCCCCTATGTCTGCATTGGCTTTCATCAGGATGTGGCCCAGGAGGTGGATCTGGATTTCTGCCGAATGCATAACATCCCGGTATTCCGGCGGGAAGTGGGCGGTGGCGCTGTTTTCCTGGATGGCAATCAACTTTTCTTCCAGCTCATTATTCAACGAGACAACCCCATTGCCCCCAAACGGATTGATGCGTTCTATCAAAAATTTTTGCAGCCGGTGGTCGAGGTTCATAGGCGAATTGGCCTTGACGCCAGATATAAGCCGGTCAACGATTTGGTAATTGAAAACCGCAAAATATCTGGCACGGGAGCTGCCGAGATCGGCGACAGTATTGTATTTGTCGGTAATCTGATCCTGGATTTCGATTATGAAGTGATGTCTCGGGTGTTGAAAATCCCGGATGAGAAATTCCGTGATAAAGTCAGGAAGACCATTGAAGAAAATTTGAGCACCATTCAACGGGAGCTGGGCGTACAGAATTTCCTGAAATGGGATGAGCAAAGCTTAAACGCGATAATGGTCGAGGAATTCGAGAAATTGCTGGGACCGCTGACACCGGCCACTAAAAATGAGGAGGTTATGGCGAAAATGGAAGAGCTGAGAGCATCGATGTTCGACGACGATTGGCTTTTCCAGAGAGGAAAACGGGTGGATGGTCGAGTGGTCAAAGTGCGTTCGGGGCTGAACGTCGTGCAGCGCATGCATAAAGCCGCCGGCGGGTTAATCCGGTCGGAATTTACCATCGAAGATGGAAAATACAAAGGTGTCACTATTTCAGGAGACTTTTTTTGTTTTCCGAGAGATTCGGTCGAGCACCTGGCAGCTGTGCTGGAAGATTGCTCAACGGACAATCTCTCCAAGTTAGTATCCGATTTTTATCAAACAGTAGAATTTGATATGCCGGGAGTAACCATTGATGACTGGTTGCAGGTCTTTCGGAAATAGGAATAGAGGCCCTCTGAAAAAAGTTGTTCCTGCCTTATATGCAGTTCAAAACTCATTCTCATATAATCAACTGAAATCATTTAATATAATATCTTTAAAGCCGCCTGCTGCCGCTATCACAATGATTGCTTTTCCAACGAAACGGTGGAGCTTCGGCACACTTCGAAACGGCAACATGCGGCATGTCCACCTTTTCTGGCTGGGTCAGGCTGGCTTTGCCATCAGATTTCGTGATACACTGATTGTAGTCGAGCCTTATCTTTCGGATTATTTGGCTGGAAAGTACCAAAATGCCGAATTCAAACACCGTCGAATGATACCGCCTCCGATTATGCCTAAAGAGGCGGCCGTTGCCGGCTGGGTGCTTAGCACCCACAAGCACTCCGATCATTTAGACCCTTGGACGGTTTCGGGCATGGTGGCGGCAAATCCGGATTTGAGAATCATCGTGCCGGCAAAAGGCCATGATGTTAAGGATAATCCAAAGAAGTTTAAATAATCAACTGTATCCGACGGCATTTTGCAGAACACTCTACTTATGTGCCGACAGGAACTGGAGTATTACATGATTGAAAGTTTCGGGTGCTTCCATATTGGGACTGTGCCCAACGCCTTTCAGCTGGATTAAGTGTGCTTCCAGCATTTTGGCCAAAGCTCTTGACTGATCTTTCTGAACAATAAGATCCTGATTGCCGGTGACAATAATGGTGGGCGGATAAACCTCAGAAATTGAATCCGTTACGGGTAGATAGCGGATCATGGCTTCAAGATGAGCCTTTATCCCATCAGCCCGATTGCGCTTAACTATTACAGATACCATATCATGCAGAATGGATTTGTGCTGCTCTAAAAAGGGCTCCCCGAACACGATTGGCAGCATGGACCAGACCATGGCTTCAAAACTGCAGGAATTCAATATATGGCGCCAGGAGTTCAGTAGTGCTGCCGTGCGTGGGTCCAGGCTCCGGCCCAATCCGCATAAAATTACCTTGCCCGTTCGTTGGGGGATTTTGGCCCCAAACCTGCAGGCCACGCGGGCGCCATGACTCAGACCGACAAGGTGCGCACGGTTCACAGCAAGATGATCCAATACCTCAATTAAATCCTCAACGTGGCCATCGAGGGTTAAATTTGCCTCTCCCAAATCACTTTGGCCCTGCCCCCTGGCATCATACAATAAAATTCTAAAATGTTTTTTTAACTGCCGGACCTGCAGTCCCCATGTCCTGGTAGTTTGGGTTGTCCCATTTAAGAAAACAACTACCGGTCGTTCATTGGTAAAATCGTGGCATTTATAATATATTCGGCAATTGTCCTTGGATTTAAAAAAAGGCATTTTTCTTTTGAAACAGATCCTGATCCACTCGATGAAGTAGCACTGCTGCGACTGTAAAGAATGCCCTGGCCCATTGTTCTGCCAGGGCATTTTAGGGCGAGCCGTTTCGGGAGGATGATCTCGGATAAATTTAATATAATGCTCTTAAGTGAGATAAATCTCTGAAAATATTGGATAAGACGCCCGCCCCTGATGGCTTAGGCGTGTGTCTTTATATTTGCCCAGCCGGAAAAACATCAGTACTGATTAACTATTCGTTACTTGCCAATCCCAAGCTCTTGTAACAACTCCGGCAGCGGCTCACCGAACTCATTCCAGCGGCGCAGCCGGTAATAGTCATTAAGCAGCTGGCCCTGTGGCGGGATCCTGCCCTTGGAGCCGCCGGCGTCGCGGGCAAAATTGGTCAGTCGCGGAGGCAGTGCATCATCTTTGCGGCTGATCCCTAAACGGTTGTTATACAATCGCTTGAGCGTAAAGATGCGGGTGCCGGTTTTCAGCAGGGAATCTGCATTATAATCCCAGCCGGTGATGCTGTTGAGCCACGTCACCAAAGAAGGAACGCCCACGCCGCCGAAAACGATAAACTTGCAAACCGTCAGCGCATCGAAAACTGACATCAGATCCTGCATGACGATGGAAAACTTCGCCTTTTCGTCTACCTCGTAGGGATCCTGGGCATCGTTGTAACCGATGCCTTCAGGCGGCTTGATACCGCTTTCAAAGTCCATGCCGAAGACACTCAGATGGCAGGCACCCCGGTTGCAGGTCGTGTATCCGAGGACATTGCTGAAGCGCGCGCGGGTCATGGGCCGGCAAATCCATGCCCTTGACGTGACAGGCGAATTCAACTGCATTGCCACCGATGATCTCTGCGGCTTTTCGGACCCCCTGACCCAGCACCTGGCCGAAGCCCCGATTCTCCCCGATGGCTTTGATTATTTCTATCATAGCGTCCGCATTGCCCCAGTTTAACTCGATGCCATCCGTGTCCTTTTTGCTGATCAAACCGCGGTCGTAGGCTTCCATGCCGAATGCAACAGCGGCTCCGGCGGCGATGGTGTCCAGCCCATAGCGGTTGCACAGCTCATTGGCCTTGGCGATGGCTTCCAGATTATCGATTAAACAATTGGCGCCGATCATGGCCAGGGTTTCGTATTCCGGACCCGGCCCCTCGGGCACCGCATAAGGCCCACCATCCACTTTAACGATGCGGCCGCAGCCGATGGCACACCGTCCGCAGTGATAACGCTTGGTGAGAATGGTGCGGTTCATGGTCGGCCCGTCGATTTTACGGGCACCTTCAGACCAGCTTCCCTGGGCCCAGTTTTTAATGGGCAAATCCCCGCTCTCTTCATTCGGTGTCACGACCCCGGCGGTGCCGAACTCCCGCAGGCCTTCGGTCAGCTCTTTCATGTCTTGACTGTGCGCTTTGATGGACGCTTTCAGTGCTTCCGGGTCATTGATCGGGGTGCCTAAACCGCCTTTGGCGACGACGACTGCCTTGACGTTTTTGGAACCCAGCACGGCCCCCAGCCCGCCGCGTCCGGCGGCACGGCCGTCAACGCCGTCGTTCATTAAAGCTGCAATGGGCACCATCTTGTCGCCGGCGGGTCCGACACCGACGAAATTGATTTTTTCGCCGTACTCCGATTTGAGCACATTTTCCATATCGTAGGCATCCTTGCCCGCCAGCTGCCCGGCATCGGCGATTTCGACTTTATCTTCGGAAACAAAAATTCTGACGGGTTTATCCGCGGCATTTCTGAGAATCAGGCCGTCATACCCGGCGCTCTTTAAGTCCTGGGCGACTTTTCCACCGCTGTTGGCCTCACCCCAGACCCCTGTCAGCGGGGCCTTGGCACAGGCCTCATAGCGGGAGGAGGAATACACCGGGGTGCCGCATACCGGACCGGTCAGCAGCACAAATGTGTTCTCCGGGCCCAGGGGGTCTACGGCGGCAGGATCGGTTTCCTTGTTGAGATACCAGGCGGCCAGACCGGATCCGCCGAGATACTGCTTTTTGGCTTCCTCCGGAAAATCGATGGTTTCAATTTTGCCGCTGCCCAGATCGATATCCAGAATTTTTTCCATATATCCGTTTTTCATAGTTTACCTCCTCGAATATAACCGATAGGTCCTGACTTGAATCCCTCCTTATACCGTGAACGAAAAGAGTGGCCCTTGATTGATGACAATTGCGTAGTTTTGGGTTTCAGGTGTCAGCATGGATACAGGCTATTTCGTAATGCCTCATGTTAAACTACATAAAATCAAGGTCATTAAAGTAGAACCGAATCGAACCATTGACTTTGTATAGTGACTCTGTCGGTAACAACCGCCAGGGTTTTGGCGGGGATAAACCCCGCCGCTACTCTTTAGCTCGAACTGTATGTGTTTGACTTCTAACCTCTGCTATCCGTCCTCGGTCTCCTGAAACCTGACACCTGAAACCCATCACCATCACCCCACCTGCAAATTGCCCAGCAACTTTCGTTGATAGCCGGTCAGGGTGACCAGCGAGACGCCGATCAGCAGCAGGCTGCCCCGGGTCATCCAGACGATGAACGTGGGAAGCCCCAGCAGGGTGATCCAGTTTACCAGCACGGTCAGGATGATGACGCCGATCAGCGTTCCGAGAACATTCGGCTTGCCCGTTTTGATGATCATGGCTCCCAGGAAGACGGCTGTAAATCCTTCGATCATCACCGCATTGCCACCGCCGATCTCATGCTGCCCGGAGCCGAACTGAGCGGTCACCAGAATTCCGGCGATGGAGGACATTACCGAAGATAAAATGAAATAGTAGAATACGATCTTGGATGCATTGATCCCCGCCTCCTGGGTGGCCTGTCGGTTTTCTCCCAGGGCATATAGATGCTGTCCCATTACCGTTCGGTCCTGCAGGAAGCGACTGGCCAGATAGATGAACAGGGCGGTCAGAAATAGCACCGGGATGCCGAATATCTTGCCGTAGACGAATTCGTGGACGATCTTGGTGCCGGCGGTGATAAAGATGGGCGACCCTCCGCCCATGACCTTGGCGATAGCCGTGGCAGTGAAGCCCGTGGCGATGGTCGCGATCAAAGAGGGAATCTTCAAATAGGATACCATAATCCCGTTGATGACGCCGACTATCATACCTGCCGCTAACGCCAGAATGACAATAAACCCGATGGGGATTCCCAGGTTGATAAAGTATGCGGTCACCATACTCACCAGGGCCGCCACACTGGCAAAGGAAACATCAAGCTCTCCGACGGCCACGACCCAGGTGAGCCCGAGAACCAGAATGGCGTAGATGCCGGATGCCCGCAGTATTTCCAGTAGATTGTCCGGCGATCGGAATGCGCTGGAGGTGATCGAGAATACGATTACCATCCCAAACAGCAGCCAGATCAGGCCAAATTGAGATTGAAAAAGATGCTTAATATGGAAGGGATTTGAATTGGCCTGCTTCATGGCGTTACCTCCGCTTTCGAATCCGCCACATTCGCCGGGCGTTTTCCTGCTTTCCTTTTGAAAAATACATCGCTGGACAGGCACAGCGCGGTAACCAAAACAATTCCGATGATAAAGTCCATATAGAAATAAGATACCGTCATCAACGTAAAACCGTTTAACATGGTGGCCATGAAGATGGCCGCCAGGAAAGTCCCGTATATCGTCGGCTTTTTGAACACGGCGCTGCCAAGAAATACGGTCGCGTAGGCGCCAAGCAGAAACACCAGGCCCACTCTGACGTTGCCCTGTCCCTGGGACGCGTTGCTCATTATGGCACCAAACGATGATAAAACGGCACAGATGACATAGGCTGCAATGATGTAAGCCTGGACATTGATGCCGGAAAAAATAGCTGCGATTTTGTTATCCCCGGTTGAGTAAAAGCACCTACCGTAGCTGGACCTGTGCAGGATCAGATACGCCAGAAAATACAGCGATCCCATCAGGATGACAGGTAGCGGGACGCCGAACCAGACGGCATCATTGAGCTCTAGGATTCCGGATGTCAGGACATTGCCGTATATATAGGCACCACCACTGTACATGTATGCAAACCCCCAGGCAATGGCCCCGATGCCGACCGTTGTGACGATATCCGGCAGCTTCAGTTTGCCCACGGCCACGCCGTTTAACATGCCGAAAACAACTGCAGCCGCCAAACCTAGACCGACGCTGGGTACCACATGGACATCTTGTGCTATCAGATAACTGTTGGTCATGCCGGCCAGGGCGCATACCATCGGGAAGGATAGATCGAAATGACCGACGACAACAACGAAAATGGCCCCGAGTGCAAATATAGCAGTGATAGAGGCATGTTTCAGCATAGTGGAAATGTTTCGGGTCGTCAGAAACTGTTCATGCATTAAAGAAAAGACAACTACAACAAAACCGATCATTACCAGGAATATGACAATGGGTTTGAGGTCGTCGGACAGAATCTGTTTTCTTTTACCTGCCATATCCGCCATCGGAACTCCTTTCTTTCACACCGCTCAGTAGTATTTCCTCCACCGAGACCCGGTCAACATCCGTATCCATAGTAACCTTCCCTTTGAACATGGTCATGACGCGATCGCACACGCCGGCGATTTCTTCACAGTCAGAAGAAATTAGAATCACAACCGCCTTCTGGGACAGCTCTCGGATCAGGCTGTAGATCCCCGCCTTTGCCCCCACGTCGACCCCGGCCGTCGGCTCCATGAAGATATAGATTTCGGCCTCGGCAAAGAGGCCTTTGCAAATAACCACTTTTTGCTGGTTTCCGCCGCTCAGGAAGGAGACTTTCAGGTTCACATCGGGGGGATTCAATGCCAGCTGTTTTGCCAAAGCATAGGTTTCCTGCTTTTCCTGATTTGCTTGAACCAGTCCAAGGAAATTTGCAATTCGCTTGAGGCTGGCCAGCGATACATTGAAGGAAACGGGCTGAACATCGATCAATCCCTCGACCCTGCGATCACCGGGTATGAGGAAAATGCCGTTTTGGATGGCTTCACGTGCTGATCGCAACCGGACCTTTTTCCCGTGGATTTGAATTTCGCCCGTGGTGCTCGGATATAGACCAAATATCACTTTGGCCAGTTCTTCCGCACCTGAACCCACCAGCCCGAAAACGCCCAGAATCTCGCCTATGCGCGCTGTAAAACTGACATCCTGAAAGCGGTCTTCCAGGGACAGTGCGCTTACGGATAGAATTTCGTTACCGTAATTCGGGCTTTTGTCAGGATAAACATGGTCCATCTTCTCGCCCAGCATCAGTTCGGCTATGGCCATGTGGTCGCCAGCCTTATCTTTGGCACTCAGCGTGGCCACGTTTCTGCCGTCCCGAATGATCGTCAGCCGGTCGGCGATCTGGTATATCTCCTCCAGTCGGTGAGAAATGTAGATAACGGACACACCCTGCTGACTGAGTACGCGAATAAGGCCAAAGAGCACCTGTTTTTCATTTTCGGTCAGAATGGAAGTGGGTTCATCCAGCACCAATACGGACATCTCCCTCGAAAGCGCTCTCAGGATGGCGATAATTTCCTGTTCCACGGCAGTCAATTGTGAAACAGGTACGGTCAGATCAATATCAACCGGAAATTGCTCCAGGATTTGCTCGGCCTTTTCGTTGAGTATTTTGCGATCGATGGTCGCGAAGGTCCCTTTTTTGTCTGTTTCAAAGCCCAGAAAAATATTTTCATATCCCGTAAACGAAGGTATCATCTGAGGATCCTGATACACGGTGGCAATTCCAAACTTCAGCGCATCCTGCGGGCTGTTGATTTCTATTTGACTCTCGTCCAGGGAAATCAGACCCTCGTCTTTGGTGTATACGCCGGATAATATCTTAATGAGGGTCGATTTTCCGGCACCGTTGATCCCCAGCAGGGCGTGGACCTCCCCCGGTTTTAAATGGAAATCGACACCGTCGAGGGCCCTCACCCCGGGGAATTCTTTTTTTATCCCCTCCATGGTCAATCTATAGTCTGTCACTTCTTGCCACCTGCTGTCTAGAGTTGAGACCTGGTTGAGCGGTTCGGGATTTCGCCTTGCGGGGTTCGACCCCGCACGCAGGGTTCAACGTTCAGGGTTGAAAGACCGAAAACCCGGAACCGATCAGTTTAGGTTGGAACTGTCACTTTTACCGAAGTCGCAATGCGCATATATCAGTAAGATTGATATATGCGCACGCTTCACACTGCAACCCTATAGTGATCTTTCCCAACCCAGCTCACGGGCCACACCGGGATGATCGTATGTGTCTCCGTACTTCTTAACGTCTACGTTCTCCAATTCTTTGGCTGTGATCGCATACACCGGACTGATGACCAGCCGCGGAACTTTATTGCCTTTTAGATGTTCTGAGGCATAGTAAACGGACATGTACGCCATCGACCACATGCTCTGAGCTGCGGTGAACCCCATGGCCGTTTTGTTGCCCTTGATGTAAGTAAAGGCATTGGTTCCGCCGTCAATCCCGGTGGTAAATATCTCATCCTGTCTGCCGGCGTTTTTAATGGCCAGTGCGCCCTCCATGGCAGCGCCGTCCCAGGCACACCAGATGGCGTCAAGATCACCTTTTTTGGGATGCGCGGCCAGCATGTTATCGATAGCCTGTCGCGGCGTGACGGCTCCTGCCGGGTCATAATTCCAGCGGGTCACAACCTGGATGCCCGGAAAATCTCTCAGGAGCCAGTCGAGCCCCTGTTCCCGATGATCCCAGGTCTCATTGGCCGGCAGGCCAATGACGCCGACCTTACCCTTGCCGTTGAGTCGCAGGGCCATATACTCGGCCGTCAACAGGCCCATACCGAAGTTATTGGAAAGTACTGAGGTCGTGCAGGCAGTTCCTGCAATTAGGGAGTCACCCGAAAAAACAGGGATTCCCGCCTCAACGGCCCGTTTGATGGCCGGTGCAATGGAAGCCGCCTCGGACGCCGTTACAAACAAGGCATCCGGTTTCATTTTAATGAACGCTTCGAGTTGCTCGTTTTGTAATTTCGTGTTGTAGCTGGAGTTGGCGAACTTCGCATCCTTTAAAGCCTTCTCGCCAAAAAAATCCTTGATTCCCTTGACGTAGCCCCGTTTGAGATTTTGACCGGAGTCGTTGTCAAGCCATCCCTGGGAAATTGCTAATTTGTAGTCTTTGGCTGTTGAAACAGCGGGAAACACTATTGCCAGGGCAAAGACGGCAATCAGCGAAATCGATAATGCTTTCGATTTGGACGTATTCATTCTATTTCCTCCTTTGATAAATTAGATAGTTGGAATCCGTCGTGGGTTTCAGATTCAATTTTTTTTGAATTCTCACCTCCTTTCCACGTACCCCAATTGGGCCGAAATACTGCGGGCGGTCTGAACGACGGCCGGCAGAATTTCTTTTTTCATTCGTTCGCGGTTTATCCTGAAACGCGGTCCGGCGATACTGATACTGGCCACCACCTTTCCGCTGGCATCGTGCAGGGGTGCGGCCGCACATTTGATGTCGGCCTCGTGCTCCGAATCATCAATGGTATATCCCTGCTGTCTGATTTTTTGCAGATGACGTTTCAATGCCTCGGAATCATTTATAGTGTTGGGTGTGTAACGTTTAAGCTCGACCGTGTCTAAATACCGGCTGAGATCGTCTTCATCCAGATAAGCTAAAAGGACCTTCCCCACGCCTGTACAATAGGCCGGAGATTTATTACCGATTCTGGACATCATACCCACGGATTTAGATCCTTCGACCTTATCTATATAGAAGACCTCAAAATCGCTGAGCACCGCCAAGTGGACTGTCTCCTGAATTGATGACGCCAATTCTGATAAAAGCGGTCTTGCTTCTGTGCGAAAGCCGATCTGATTAATATACACACTACCGATCCTAAATAGACGGTATGTAAGGCTGTATTCGCCTGTTTTTTGGTCTTTGCGTAAAAATCCGGCCTCCTCAAGGGAATAAACAAGCCTTGTGATGGTGCTTTTATGAAGTCCAAGTGTTTTCGCAAGCTGGCTATTGGTCAGGGCGGGTTTTTCAAGTGAAAAACACTCGAGCAGTCTTGCCGCTCGCAGGACTGAATTGATCAGATAAGGTTTAGATGCCATTGCACTGCCCATTTTTGAAGGCGGATGGATTCATTCCCTTTAAGTAATCAATCCTTGCTCAGAGGCCCAGACATTGATTTCACCCAACGACTTGGAGTTGGCTGCTTGACGTTGAATGGAGTAATTGGTGTGATAAGCGGATGATGTCTTTTTATAAGTAGATCTCATTCCGACAAAACCAATATTCCAGTGCCTCATGGCATTCGATTACGGTAAAGCCTTTTATCTCTGACCCATCTCAAGGAATAAGTTTTCGATGTTTGAATAAAATCAAATACTATAGAGTTTGTCTGATAACCCGAACGGTTTTTAAGCCGAATTTCGGCTGAACAGAAATTAATTAATGAATTAATCATTAATTGTGTGCAGGAGTAAAAGAAAAAGATCACAGTAGATAAAAG
>Ga0056115_1000231_pt1 | contig 27030 bp, 19 predicted proteins | sample WorMetOlspDAHAB1_FD_77007 | JGI IMG/M metagenome (GOLD analysis project Ga0056115, IMG submission 77007) | Marine gutless worms symbiont microbial communities from Max Planck institute for Marine Microbiology, Germany - Olavius sp. DAHAB.1 ...
ATTTTTAATGCTAAAACAAGGTGTTAGCAAGCTTTCCGAATAATGGCTTAAAAATGAAATTAGGCGGACTTTCAAGGCGTTACGAAATTTTACCTTTTTTTCGTATATAGTTCCGAAAAATTATCCCGCAACGTCTCAAAGGGCGCAACGTTAAGGTAATAATTAAATTTTGGCCTCTGGGCATGAGACCGGGACATTTCCTGATTATCCAGGTTAGATATTGTATATTCAGTATCGTTTGCACGTGCAAGAAATTTTTTGCACAACTTGACATGTTCACGCGCCTTCTGTATTATGGCAACTGGTAATACCACCTGCCATCAAGGAGAATTTTATGCAGGAGCTTCTCAAACCGATCCGCACCGCAAGCCTCAAAGATGTATTTATCAAACGTTTTGAAGAACTGATCTTGTCCGGCACTTTTCCGGTTGGACAAAAACTTCCATCCGAACGAGAACTTGCCCTGCAACTAGGGGTTAGCCGACCTGTGGTGCACGAGGGGCTGGTTGATCTGGCAGTCAAAGGTCTGATAACCTTAATTCCCAGAGTCGGGACGATTGTCAATGATTATCGTAAAGAAGGCTCCCTGTCCCTGTTAACTTCTCTGGTCAATTACCACCAGGGTGAGCTGGAACCGGAGCTATTCGTCAGTTTGCTGGAAATGCGCCTGCTGTTCGAGGTTGAAACCGCCCGCCTCACAGCCTTGAATCGGACCAGGGAACAGCTGGAATCATTTTACGTCCTGCTTCGCGAAGAGAATCAAATCGATAATGGTCGTACCGAAAAAGTCAGCGAACTGGATTTTAATTTTCATCATCTGGTCGCCCTATCTTCCGGGAATCACATCTATCCGCTGCTGCTCAATTCCTTCAAACAGTGCTATATCAATCTGGCCGGTCAATTTTTTAATGATTCAACCGTAGTGCCGGAAGTATTCAATTTCCACAAACAGATGGTGAAGGCCTTTGAGGATAAAGATGAAAAAACAGCGGTGCACATAATGAGACAAATGCTGAATCATGGTGCGGAGCAATTGAACAAGCTCAAAGGAATATAGCTCAAAGCTGAAGGCTCAAAGTGGATTAGTAAATCAGTTTTTTAGGATCTTGAATTTAGTCAAGAAATCACCGCAATGATAATGGGTCGGATAAAGTCACTAACAAGATCAAAATAGGGTTCTATTTAAGATCGATGATAATCCTTTAGCTTTGAGCCTTCAGCCTTCAGCTTTGAAATAATTAAAATGCCATTTGCTCTAGGCTTTTCACTAAGGAGGGACACAAATGACCGCCGTCACACTTCCTAAATATGACCATCCGATCAAAGAGCCCCGGGGCTTATCCCCACGAATTCAATGGCTGCGGGATTATTATTTTAAAGGGGCCGAACGGGCCTGGAACAACGAGTTTTTGGCCTGGTCCACCGGGACGGCCTGGGATGTTCAGTTCAATGAAATGAATTTTTATATTGTGCCGGAGACCTATGCCCTGCTGCAAACCCTGCGGGGTTCCTACCGCCAGGCAGCCAGAACCATAGAGCTGCACCCGGATTTCTGGGCCTGGACCCAGGTCGAGCGACGGGCCTGGTTCGTAAAGGAAGTGATGGTGCGATACATGCCCAAAGAAATTTTGCCGGGTGATCTGATAGCTGGTGGACGGTTTAATATCCAAACATCCCTGTGCCTGGACAAAAAGGAGCAGATGTCGTTTGACCGGGCGTTGCTGGGCAAAAACGGCGCCCGCTCCAAAATGAAGTGGTTTCACGATCACGGCTACGGCAATGCCGGCGCCACCAGTGGTCATTTGATTCCCGACCATGAACGGGTGCTGCAAATCGGCTGGAAAGGAATCATAAATGATCTTGAATCCAAATTCGAACTATTGAGCGACGATGATAAAAATGGGTCCCGGGGGGCGCAGTTGAGAGCCATGACCACGGCTGCCGCCATGCCGCGCGATCTGGCATCAAAATATGCCGACCTTTGTCTGAGCCTGGCAGCCGAAGATACGGACCCCGGCCGTCAGCAGGAACTCCTGCAGATGGGCCAAATATTAGTCCGGGTGCCCTGGGAGCCGGTACGAACTTTCTGGGAAGCCCTGCAGGCCCTGTGGATCAATCACATGCTGATTATGAGTGACGAAAACTACCCGGGCCCCGGGACCTCTTTCGGCCGTATCGATCAATATCTGCTGCCCTACTGGGAATATTCGCTGTCTCAGGGCATGCAGCGCGAATTCGGCAAAGAACTCCTGAAATGCTTCTGGATGCACAGCAACACCGTCTATGACGCCATGATTCGCAACGGCAACCAGGGCATCACCTCTGGATTCGGCCAGCTGATAACGCTATCGGGTATGGGGGCAGATGGTCTTGACCTGACCAATGATTTGACCTATGCCATGCTGGAAGTCATTGATGAGATGAGCCCGATTCTGGAACCCAAACCGAATGTGAGACTGCATCGAAAGTCTCCCGATGAATTGTTGGACAAGGTGGCGGATATGATATCCGTCAGCCAGGGGGCGCCATTTCTGCTAAATTTTGATGAGCGTTCCATGGCAGGCATGATGCTCGAGGCCAAAAAGGCAGGTATCTGTCACCTGATTAACGAAACGAATGTTCACGATTACGCTCCGGTGGGCTGCCTGGAAAACACCATGGTCGGAAACGACCGGTCCGGCACGGTGGATGTCAACCTCAACCTGCTCAAGGCAGTCGAACTGGCCTTGACCGGCGGCCGAGATTTAGTCCCTTTTTTTAATCCCATGACCGGCAAAGAAGAAGAAATGAAACAGGACGGTCCGAATACCGGTGATGCGGCTAACTTTAATGCATAGGAAGATTTCTGGAAGGCCTATGCTAAGCAGAACCAATACATCATTAAAAAGGGCGTCGAAACTTACGAATCATCAGAGTCTCTCAGGGCAAAATATTTTCCGACTCCCTATCTTTCCTGCCTGGTCAGAGGGTGTGCGGAAAAGGGGGCGGATATAACCCGGGGCGGGGCGGAGATCAATCTGACTACCCTTGAAACCGTGACTTATGCCACCACTATCGATTCTCTTTTGGCCATCAAATATCTGGTATTTGACCAAAAAAAATGTACCATGGCTGAACTCATTGCGGCTTTGAGAGACAACTGGCAGGGGCATGAGATCCTGCAGGCCATAGCCAAAAACAAAGCTCCAAAATATGGTTGTGATGAAGCCGAGGCCGATGCGATGGCCCGAACGGTAATGGACCTCTGGTGCGAGGAGACCTGGAAACACCGGACGGAATCAACCGGCCGTCAATTCAGACCCGGCATGCTCAGCTGGAATTATTGGGCCGGCGATGGGTTCATCATGGCAGCCAGTGCTGACGGCAGGCCCAAAGGGCAATTTTTATCCAATGCCATTTGCCCTTCCAACGGTGCCGATATAAAGGGCCCGACGTCGAATGCCAATTCAGTCGGGAAGGTATTGGGCGGCAAGGCGGAAGACGGCAACGGCGACTGGGGCGAATATTTCAACTGCCTTCCCAACGGTGCCAGCCACACCATCACCTTCAATCCTTCGATTATCAGAGATCCCGAACATAAAGACAAATTTAAAGCTTTTCTGAGGGGTTATTGTGAAAATGGGGGCAGCACCCTGCAAATAAACATGCTGGACCCGGAGGTGCTGCGCGATGCCCAGAAACATCCTCAGAACTATCGCCATCTGCTGGTCAGAATAACGGGCTACAATGCCTATTTCACGGCGGTGGGCAAGGAGCTTCAGGATGAAGTGATTCAGAGAGTGAGTCATGGGAACTACTAGATATGATTTACAACAGTAATAATGAAGATCATAGTTCCTTAATAAATATGCACAAAGCAAGAAAGCTCAAGGCTGAAGGTTGAAAGGGGAAGGAAAAGGCCGTTATTCAAAAAGGAATTTATTATTAAGATGGATAAAATCATTTAACTTTGAGCATTGAGCCTTCAGCTTTGAGCTTCTTTGCCTTGAGCTATATTGGCCTCTACAGCATTGGGTCGCCAATTTTGAACTGGATTTGAGTTTTCAAATGAACATAGCCTGCAGCCAAAACCTTACGGCAACGATTCTAGAAATACAGCGTATGTCGACCGAAGACGGGCCGGGGATTCGGACCACGGTCTTTTTTAAAGGCTGCAGTCTGAAGTGCGGATGGTGCCACAATCCTGAAAGTATTGCCCCCTATCCTCAGATACACTGGGTCGCCAATCTATGCATCGGCTGTAAAACCTGCCTGGAGGTTTGTCCGGAAAAGGCGCTGTCGTTTAATGCGCAAGGCTATAAGATAGACCGAGAACTGTGCACCGGTTGCGGTCTATGTGCCGAAGAGTGCCCGGCAACAGCCCTTGAACTTTTAGTCCGCCAATGGGAGCTAAATGATCTGGTTGCCGAAATCATCAAGGACCGGGCTTATTTTGATCAATCGGGCGGTGGCATCACCCTGGGTGGTGGCGAATCCTCCCTCCAGATACAGTTTAACCGGGAGCTCTCATTAAAGTTGAAAGAAATGGGCCTTCACATTGCATTGGATACCTGCGGCATGTGTTCGCAGGATGCTCTAGCAAAACTTTTGCCTAACTCGGACCTTGTGTTGTTTGATATAAAAGAGATTGATCCGCACAAGCACCGGGAGTTTACCGGCAGCACCAACAATAACGTACTGGATAATCTTCTTTTTGTGCGGGATTGTATGCAATCAGAGGGCCGACCGAGTGATCTCTGGATCAGGACGCCGATCATCCCCGATGCAACCGGGACGGAGGACAATGTCAGGGGGATCGGAAAGTTTATTGCTGCAAATCTCAATGGGCTGGTAAACCGATGGGAGTTGTGCGCTTTTAACAATTTATGCCGGGACAAGTATCTTCGTCTGGATCTGGACTGGAAGTATAAAAACGAGGAACTATTGAGCAAACTGTACATGGAAAAACTGGCAGCCATTGCAAGAAATTCCGGTGCAGATCCGGATATCGTGTGTTGGAGCGGATCTACCAGGCTGGAAACATAGAAGATCAAGGCTGAAGGCGGAAAGCTCAAAGGGGGAGAAAAAGAAGGAATTCATTCAATATTGTTATACCGCACGCAGTTCACTTTACGAAACACTAACCCTGCTTGTAGTATTCAAAAGAGCATAGCGGTATTTTCTATTAAAATAGGTCATTATCCATCTGCTTTGAGCCTTGAGCTTTCAGCTTTGAGCAATTATCCATCTGTGGCAAGAAACCGGAAAAATATGAAGACCAAAACATTCTTTAGTACGCAAGAAATGCAATCCTTCGAGCCGGCCGAAAAGATCGGCCTGGTGGCGTGTGTTAATCCCGAAGGACTGCCGCATATTTCCCTGATTACTTCCATTATGGCACCCAAACCTGATCAACTGACCTTGGGCCAGTTCTGTCGAGGGTTGAGCAAACAGTATATCCAGGAAAATCCAAATATTGCCTTTTTAATAATGACCATGGATAAAAAACTGTGGCGCGGCAGGGCCAGATGGACTCACCTGAAACAGGAGGGCCCGGAATATGAACGCTACAACGAAATACCCATGTTCCGCTACAACACCTATTTTGGGATCAATACCGTTCACTACCTGGACCTGATCGAGACCTCCGGGAGCCAAGCTCTGCCCATGCCAAAAATCATTCTGTCGGCTATGCTGACCAAACTGGCAAAAGCTGCGGCTGCCACCGGTCTAAAAAATCGAATCTTAAAACCTTTTGCCGAGGATCTGTTTAATCAACTCGATTCTCTTAAATTTATTGCTTATATCGGACAGGATGGATTTCCGGTGATCGTTCCCGTGATCCAGTGCCAGGCTGCAGACAGCCGACGCCTGGCATTTGCACCGTTTGCCTTCAAAGATGAGCTTATTCTTATTTCAAAAGGCATGCCGGTTGCAGTCTTTGGTTTAACCATGGGAATGGAAGATGTGCTCATCAGGGGAAAATTCAGGGGTTACAAGCGGACAATGGGCCTGACCCTCGGCACCATAGACATCGAGTGGGTATATAATTCCATGCCGCCGGCCCACGGACAGATTTATCCGGAGGTGGAACTCCAGACTATATTTGACTTCTAGCCGAGTATACGAATATGTGCTTTTTTTGACGCTCCGGCAAGTTATTCGTTATTTGTTATTCGATCTGATTCGCGGTTTCAAAGGATTATCCCAATAGCTAATAACAATATCTCAGGGGAAGAGGCAATTACATGGAACGCCAGAGCTTTAACCGCAGAATTGTGTTTCCGATCTTTCTGGTTTTGGGGGTTATGATTTTATCCAGCGCCGCTTACGACTTTTCCCGCCATATTCAAAACCAGTCATTGCATTTAATCCTCTCGTATGCCGGCGCCGTTTTTATGTTCCTAAGTATCTGGCTGGGGTCCATTTTTGCCAACACCCTGGCATTCTTCAAAGGGGCTACCTTTGCAGAGCGGATGCTGGTATGCCTGGCAACACCCCTTGTCTGGTGTATCAAAATACTTACAAGTTTTTGGGGCCTCTATACCTTGAGTGAATTTTTGTTTCTCTTTTTACATCACTTCATTATCGGCTGTCCCCTGGTAGCACTTATGTGTATGGGAATTTCAGAGATCTGGTGTCGTATTATTGCCCGAAGAAAAATCGGTGATAATTCAATAAAAATATTTGCGTTGAACAACTCCACACTTCTCTTTGGCAGTACTATAGCGGTTGTCCTGATGCTCTGGAATGGAGGCCATTCATACTATTATTTATATATGGATTTATACACACAATTATTTCTTTAGGATCAAATGGATCAGTATCGAATTTAGGATCTTTCATGAGGTTATTTTCCCAAAAAAATTACAGGAGCAATAGGAATACGCGCCAGACATTCGTTCCACTGCACTGGATTTTAGTATTTCTCTTAATTGTTTTTAGCTATATTCCAACAAATCTTTTTGCGCAGCAAAAAGATCCGAACATCATCTTTATTCTAACCGATGACCATCGCTGGGATGCTTTGAGCAGCATGGGCCACCCGGTAATCAAAACGCCCCACCTGGATCGTTTGTCAGAAGAAGGCATCATGTTTACAAATGCCTTTGTGACAACGTCTCTCTGCAGTCCATCCCGGGCCAGTTTTCTAACCGGTCAGTATCCCCATCGACACGGTGTGGTGACCAATCACACACCTTGGGACAACCGCAACACTACCTTTCTGGAACTGCTGAAGACAGCCGGATACGAAACCGCTTTTATCGGCAAATGGCACATGCCGGGCAAGGGGCTGCCGAAATTAAGAGGTTTGGACCACTTTATTTCCTTTACCAAAGAAGGCGGCCAGGGGATTTACTACAATTGCCCGCTGATCATCGACGGTTTGTCAACCGAACGGGAGGGTAAATACATTACAGAAGACCTGACCGATTATGCCCTAAAATTTATTGAAAAAAAACGTGATAACCCATTTTGTTTGTACCTTTCCCACAAAGCCGTGCACTTCGGATTTCGACCACCGCCTCACCTGAAGGGAGTTTATAAAAATATCGATTTAAAGCTTCCGCCCGAATCCGACACCTGGATAACTTTTACGAATAATCATCCTTTCATTGGCGCCCTGTTTCCAATGAATACGCTTTATCGCGGTTATTGCGAAACGGTGACTTCGGTCGATGAACAGGTTGGGCGCGTGATTCAAAAATTAGCAGATCTCAATATGTTGGATGATACAATCATAATATACGCCGGTGACAACGGTCATTTTTGGGGCGAACATGGGTTGTACGACAAACGGCTGGCTTATGAAGAATCCATCCGGATTCCTTTTATTGTCAGATTTCCCGGCCTGATTAAGGATCCGGGCCGCAGAGCACGGCAGATGGTATTAAACATAGACTTGGCTCCAACCCTACTGGATATTGTCGGAATCGAAATTCCTTCAAACATACAGGGAAACAGCCTTAAACCCATTCTGGAGTCGGCGGATGCGCCGGGCAGAGAATCCTGGCTTTATGAACATTTTCCCGTGTTTCCCATACCCATACCCGGGATTACGGCCGTCCGGACGCAGGACTATAAGTATGTGGAGTATCAGAATGATCTGCGTCCGAAGGAGGTGTTTGATCTGCAAACAGATCCCAAAGAGAAGAAAAACCTTTTTGATACCGCGGAAGGCAGACACATTGCCGAAGAGTTGAAACAGGAAATGGAAAAGTTAAAAAAAGAGACCGGGTATCAATTCCACCATCGTGGGTAGAAGAAAACCTCGAGTTATTCGTTATCAGTTAATAGTTATTGGGATTAAATGGAAGGGATTTCATCCATGGTGCTTCAATAATATTTCCAGTATAATTGTCAGGGAGGAAGTATGGCGGGATTCCATGATCGAATATTACAGGTCGATTTAAGCTCAGGTCAACAGGATGTGATCAGCTTCGATACCGGATACTGGTCGAAATATATCGGAGGCGGCACTCTGGCTGCCAGATTGTTTGCCGATACCGACGGTCCGGTGGCTGATCCGCTGTCTCCGGCGAACCCGCTTCTAATAATGACCGGGCCCATGGCAGGGACCAATTTTCCCGGCAGTTCACGCTTTGTCATGTGTGCCCGTTCGCCGTTGACGGGCATCTGGGGTGAATCCGCTTCCGGCGGTTTTTTCGGCGCCCTGCTGAAAAAAGCCGGTTGCGACGGCATTGTTTTACTGGGCAAATGTGATCGGCCATCTTATCTGGTGGTTGAAAACGGCCGGGCAAAATTAATTGATGCCGGCCATCTCTGGGGACTGGACACCTATGAATGCATCGACCAACTAAAGCAGCATCATAGTGATAAACAACGGGTGGGGGTGCTTGCCATTGGACCAGCCGGCGAACGAATGGTAAGGTATGCGGCAGTGGCCAATGATAAGGCGCATTACCTGGGACGCACCGGCATGGGCGCGGTGATGGGCAGCAAAAACCTCAAGGCGATTGTCGCCCGGGGAAATGCGAAGATACCGGTCGCCAGGGAGGATGCATACCGTGCAATCCGCAAAACGGCTTTGGCGGATATCCGGGAGTCCATGATCTGTTCTTCATTTCATGATGTCGGCACGGCAGCCGCCATGGACATGGGGATGTTGACGGGGGATGTCCCCATCAAGAACTGGTCCCGGGGAGAAGCGTATGAAATGGCCGCCGCCATTGGCGGCCCGGCCATTCATGAAAACATCCTCAAGGGGCGCACAGCTTGCTATGCCTGCCCGATCGGATGCAAGCCGGTGGTCGAAATCGATAACCCTAAATACCGAATTTCAAAGGGACCGGGTCCCGAATACGAGACATGTGCCGGATTCGGCACGCTGATCATGAATGAAAACCTGGCAGCGATTGCTTATCTCAACGAACTGTGTAATCGCCTGGGACTTGATACAATCACCTGCGGTGCTACCGTGGCCTTTATCATGGAATGCTATGAAAACGGATTGATGACCCGGGCTGATCTGGGTGGCCTGGATCTGTCCTGGGGCAATATCGAGGCGGTAATTGAACTGGTAAATAAGATCGCTTTACGCGAAGGTATCGGGGATTCGGCGGCCCTGGGAAGTCGAGGGATGGCCGGTCATATTGCAGGCAATGCTGTGGATTATACCGTGACCGTAAAAGGGCTTGAAGTGCCGATGCATGATCCCCGGGCCTTTCACGGTGCAGGCCTGGCGTATATGACCTCGAATCGCGGCGCCTGTCACCTGCAGCACGCGGTCCAGGCCGTGGAACAGGGCATGGTGGCCTGGCCCGAAATCGGGCTGGAAGAAGATTACCCGGCCACGGCAAGCAGCGCGAAAGCCGGGATGGTTTTTATCTGCGAAAATATCGGCCAAATGGCCAATACAGCCTGTATTTGCCATTTTGTCTTCTGGGCCATGGGATTGGATAATTTTCTAAATGGTTTTAATGCAGTCACCGGATATGATTTCAACCTGGAAGACTGCCTGGCGGCAGGCGAACGATCCTGGGTTTTAAAACGGGTTTTAAATAATATCATGGGCGTTACCGCTGAAGATGACCGTCTGCCAAAAAAGATATTAACCGCCCTAAGTGATGGCGCTGCAGCCGGAAGTGTGCCGGATGAAAAACTTATGCGCCGCGAGTATTATCAAATAAGGGGATTGAATGAGAATGGGGTTCCGATCCCACAATTGATCAAGAAAACAGGGCTCGATTTTCTTCAGAAACTTTTATGAGGGAGGGTGTCAAGTTTTGCATAGACTACCGGCTTGCGTGGATATTTACTATCGAACCAGGTAATATAGAACTGAAGTAATGGAACACAGGAGTATTGGAGTAATGGAAGAAATACAGAACGGGGTGTATATGCAGCTTATTTAACTTCACGGTAAATTGATCCTTTGCTCAGCAAAAAAAAACTCGAGCAAAAGCAATATCAGGAATGCATGCGCAATCCATAATAACGATCCGATTATGATTCGAAGTTTTTTTTCAATACTCCAATACCCCATTGTATTTATTCAAGAGTCCGATCTTCGGGTCGGCTAATTCGGATTTTATGGCGCTGACAATTAACTGCTTCATTAAGGGGGTTGAATATGACCAAGCTGGATGTGTTTAGTGACGAGTGGTGCCGGGCATGGGAGGATAAGGTTAAAGCCAGCAAAAATTTTGCTGTATACAACAAAGGCTGGCAGGGTGATATTGGCTGTGTGATGTTAAAAGATCCGGGGGCGAATGTTGATGAGAATCAATATCTCTATTTGGATTTTGAAGACGGCGTAGTCAACGGCATTCGAATGGTGGACAAGGAGACGGCCGAAAATGCCAAATTTGTCATATCCGGGCCCTATATCCGCTGGAAACAGGTGGCCCAAAGAGAACTTGATGCCGTCAAAGGCATGATGCAGGGTAAACTCAAGCTCAAAGGCAATCTCCCCTATGTCGTAAAATACCTAAAAGGGGTGCAGGAATCCATCAGGTGCCTGACCGAAGTAGATTCAAAATTTCCAGACGACTAATTAATCCGAATTAATCCGCCCCGCAAAATAGATAGCTCAGAGATGGATACCTGTTCTTTCCAAAAATGATGTTAGTCTTTGGGCCCAAGCGCCGGCCGATTAATTATTTAATTCTGCGCATTATTTGTTTTTTATATTTGGTGCTTATCCCAAAAATGCCAATTAGGGTGGCGTGGGAGCGGTTTCCAGCCGTGATATCACTTATTTCTGCTGAAAGAACATTTTAGGAGCGGTCATTATGCAATACGATGCGGATTTGAATTTTAATTATTTTTCTCCGACCAAGGTCATATTTGGAGCAGGATCCATCTCCGAGCTTCCGATGGAGGTCAGAGCTCTGGGAGAAAAGGCTTTTTTGGTCACGGATCCGGGCCTGATTGAAACCGGCCTGGTTGAAGCGGTTAAACGCAAACTCGGTGATTTACTGGCGGGGGTCTATTCGGATGTGCCCCAGGACAGCGGAATGGAGGTAGTCGATAAAGGGTCCGAACTGGCGCTTTCAGCCGGTGCGGATGTCATTGTCAGCCTGGGCGGCGGCAGCGTGATCGATACGGCCAAGGGGATCTGCATTGTCCTGAAAGAAGGCGGCAGTTTAAGGGATTTTCAGGGTATGCAAATGCTTACCCGGTTGCAGACGCCGCACGTCGTTATCCCCACCACGGCCGGAACGGGGTCGGAAGTCACGTCCGGCGCCGTGGTGCTGGATAAGGACCAGGGCCAGAAAATTATTATTTTTGAATACTTCAATACACCCAGGGTGGCAATCCTTGATCCGGGCGTGACTGAGAATTTGCCGGCCGATCTCACGGCTTCCACCGGAATGGACGCCATGACCCATGCCGTGGAAAGCTATGTGGCCAAGGCGCGCAATCCCATATCCGATTCAGCCGCACTGCATGCCATAAAACTGATTGTAAAACATCTTCCGCTTGCCGTAGCGAATGGCGGGGATCTCACGGCACGCGGGCAAATGCAGATTGCCGCTCTGCTTGCCGGTTGGGCCTTTTCGAATGCCATGGTGGGACTCGTGCATGCCATGGCGCACTCTCTGGGGGCAGTCTGCCGGATACCCCATGGTCTGGCCAACGGTATCCTGCTGCCGCATGTCATGCGCTATAATCTTGATGAAATTCCTGACCTCACCGCGGATATTTCCGAGGCAATGGGTGCTGCAGCCACTGAGATGGATATATCCGATAAGGCCGTCGCAGCTGCAGATAATATGGAGGCTTTCGCACAGAGTGTCGGTCTTAATCAACGGCTGAAAGATCTTGGCGTGACCGAGGATCAGCTCAAAGAATGCGCTGAACTTTCGATGTCTGACGGGTCCATTATCTATAATCCGAAAATGGTTATGGATGCTAAAGAAGTTCTCAGTATCTATCGTGCAGCCTACTAATGTTGCTTCTCAGTAATATCTGGCAATAAAGTCATATATAATTTTGAGATAGTTATATTCATTAGAGGCTTGACAAAGTAGTGGCGGGGGTTATCCCCGCAACGTTGGGCAATTAGTGCTTCAGGAGGGATAAACCCCGCCGCTACAAAAGAATATCAGTCTCCGGCCGGCTTGTCCTCATAGAACAGACCAATAGTCTTCGAGCAAGGCAACAATTAGGAATTTGGCGATGCAAATTAATTTGGGGGAAGGTGCGGCGGAGATCGGTCTGGCAATTATGTTGCAGGATTTGATCGTTCAGAATATTGAGCAAAATCCCCATAAACTGACCGACTTCAAAAAGCTTGATATTGCGATCGGACTCGATGTTTTCGATGTCGAAATACAGCTTACGCTTGTATTTTCAGGCAGCATGCTAACCATTCTGCCGGGCATTATTGGGCAGCCGGAACTTAATATCACCGCTGACTCCAGTACCATCATGAATTTGAGCAACCAAAAAATTAAGTGGGGACTGCCTTATTATTTTGACGAGACCGGCAGGGATATTATGGCCGCTATGAAAAGTCATCAACTGAGGGTGGCCGGTATGTTTGCTCATTTTCCAAGCCTGATCAGATTTTCAAGGGTTATGTCGGTTCACTAAACCCCAACCCGGCGAAGCCGGAAATGAAGATTGAAGAATGAATATTTATGGTTTCACTTCGCTCTGTCTTTTCAAATTAAATCGATTGAATCGCTTAAATATTCAATCTGACTATGACATCATTCCTGCGCAAACATGATAGGATTTCAATAAAAAGTTACTAATTGAGCAAAAAACGCTCAAATACGAGTTATTTGTTGAACGTTATTAGGATTGGCTGACTGACTTATTTTATAATCCCATCACCCATGCATATAAAAACTAACTTCATTCCCTATTATGACAAATGCGCTGGGTGAAACGATCACAGGGGTTTAATTTAGCTGGTTGTATATTATATTATGGTGGATACAATCCAAGGTTTTTGCGGTTGTCACCTTAACTCGGGCTGGATTCCCTCATGCTGATCAAGAATTTGTTTAAATACTGGACCTATCATGTTTTTGCGCCAGGCGTGGTGCTGCGTGAAAAATATGATGCCTTCAAGTCTCTGCTTGCCCATGATAAGCGGGCACATGAGCTGATCGCCGAGTTGGAGGAAATCTACTACCGTCAGCTCCGGGTGGATTTTAGTGTGATCGAAGGTATCTGTGATGAGCTGTCAAAAAGCGTTTCCAGTATTGTCGAAGACCTTGCCCGGGTGTGCCCTTCGCGCTATTCGGATCTTGGGGATTTCTTCAACAAAATAGATGCCTACATAAAATATATTCTGGCACCCCAAGAGTTTGATATTTCACCTCCCTTTGCAATCCCGGTGGCTGATATCCGTGCTGCCGACCGAAATCTGGTTGGCGGCAAAGCCTATAATCTGGGTGCGATTAAGCGGGATTTGCCATATCCTGTACCGGACGGGTTTGTGATCACGACCCATGGGTATCACCATATTATCGAGTCCAATAATCTGGGCCGGCAGATTGAGGACCGGCTTTCACGGCTCGATATCAAATCCGTTGTTTCGCTGGACAGTATCTCAAAAGACCTCACGGAAATGGTGAAGGCCGCCTCAATCCCACCCGCGGTTGAAGCGGCAATCTCAGACGCGCTTCAAGCGTTTAAAACTCCCGCAACAGATAAACCGAGGTTTGCCGTTCGGAGCAGTGCGGTGGCGGAGGATTCGCAGACATCGTTTGCCGGTCAGTATTCAACCGTTTTAAATGTGACTGCCGATAACGTTCTTAAGGCGTATAAAAACATAATTGCCAGCAAATATTCTCCCCGGGCAATTTATTACCGTGTCAACTACGGACTGTCAAATGCTGAGACTCCCATGGCAGTTCTGGTTTTGCGGATGATTGAAGCGAAGGCCAGTGGTATCATCTACACCCGGGACATAGATGATCCGGAGTCCGCCTTACTAAGAATTCATTCGATCCGGGGGTTGGGTGAACTGCTGGTGAGCGGCGCGACCGATGCTGACATTATCACCGTGACAAAGGATGAAAAGCCGAAAATTATCTCAAAACAGGCCGGGGTCCAATCGCACCAGATGGTCTCTGCCCGGGGTAATCAAACTGAATTGATACCCCTGGCAAATGAGCGCAAGGATAAAATATCCCTTGATGACGATTCCGCCCGGCTGCTGGCCGAGGCGGGATTGAAGCTGGAATCATATTTTCAAGAACCACAGGACATTGAATGGTGCCTGGATCGAGCGGGCGTTATTTATATTCTGCAATCCAGACCGTTGAAGATCACTGAATATCAGCCGGTTGAAGCCGTTGAGTGCAATTTTGATGACGCCGATACGCATCTGCTTTTTGCCGGAGGGAAGCGGGCGGCGCCGGGAATTGCCGCCGGCACAGTATACAAATTGAATCATGAATCTGATCTCGAAGCCGTGCCGGAAGGGGCGGTACTGGTGGCCCGAAACGCCTCGCCCCGTTATGTAAAAGTGATGAACAGACTCAACGCCGTAGTAACGGACACCGGCAGTGTTGCCGGTCATTTTTCATCTGTGGCCCGCGAATTCGGCGTGCCAACCATTGTGAATACCCAAACCGGTTTCAGCAGTTTACCGGCGGGAGAAGACGTTACAGTTCACGCCGATGCCCGGTCTGTTTACCGGGGCACGGTGACATCCATGGTCGAAAGTCCCTGCGCCCGGATCAATCTGATCATAGACAGTCCCTTTATGCGAAAATTGAACTATATCATGAGCTTCGTTGCCGCATTGGAGCTTGTCGATCCGGAGTCTGATACCTTTACGCCCCAGGGCTGCCGCTCCTTTCACGACATTATCCGCTTTGCCCATGAAAAAGCCGTGCAGGAAATGTTTCATATTTCCGACCGGCGCATGCGAAAAATCGGCGGCGCCAAAAAACTCCAATCCAGCATTCCGATGCAGTTTATCGTTCTCGATGTCGGCGGCGGATTAAAGCCCGAACTAAACAGTCAAAAAGAGATCTGCATTGATGATGTTACCAACCCCGCCATGACGTCATTGTTCAGGGGATTAACTCATCCTGACATTCACTGGGGATCGATGATCCACTTTAACTGGGCCGAACATGATAAAATCATCATGAACGGCGGCATCATCAGCCCCAAGGCGACGATGTTTGCCAGTCATGCGGTTCTGTCAGATGATTATATGAATCTAAACTTGCGTTTTGGGTATCATTTTGTCATTGTGGATTCCCTGTGCTGCGCCGCGGCGCAAGATAACTATGTTTTATTCCGTTTTTCCGGTGGTGGTGCGAACTTCGAGCAAAGGACACTACGGGCTGAGTTTTTAAATCAGGTCTTGCAGCGGCTCGATTTTGAGGTCAATCAAACAAGTGATCTGGTCGATGCCCGGCTATCCTGGATTGATTGTGAAACGACACTTGATAAGTTAGACTTCCTCGGGCGCCTTTTAGGTGCAACAAGGCTGATGGATATGTACCTCAAAGAATCTTGCCAGATTGACGGATTTGTCGAAGATTTTATGAATGGACGGTATCACTTCGCTTCCGTGGAATGAAGGTGTCAGGTGTCAGTTCAACCACCAGCCAAAAGAAATGCCGTTCAAATCCAAAAAGATACTTCAGCACGATAAATGCCGAGTGTCGAGTGTCGAAGGTCGAATTAATGAATTCTTTCTAATTTATTTGTTAAATAAGCAGAGCGAAAGCGGCAGCCACAATTCAACAATCGCCATTCATCATTCGTCATTCCCTGCAATTTCATATAAGGTGCCGATTTAAAAACTATATGGGAAATTACGAATTAACCTGGATCACGGAACATCTGGCGGCCGGTCATGCGCCATTTTCGCATGATGACCTGGCTGAGATGAGGTGGCATGGCATCGATGCCATTGTCAATCTTTGCGGCGAGTATTGCGACCTGCATGAGATCCAACAGGAATCGGGGTTTGATGTGTATTATCTTCCGATTGCCGATGAGTGTGCGCCGGATATGGAAGAAATGGAGAAGACCATTGCATGGGTCGATGAGAAGATCGACCAGGGAAAAAGGGTCCTGGTCCATTGCCGATTTGGAATCGGTCGAACCGGTACTTTTGTGACGGCCTACCTGCTTAAGTATGGGTTGAATATGAAAGGTGCCGCTAAATTATTAAAAGCGACCCGGGCCAATCCCTCCAATTATAGCCAGTGGAAGCTCCTGCGGCAGTATCAGAAAAAGTTAAAAAATCGTAATAATTATTAGGTAAAAACGCTTCGGCGTTCAACCTTCCCAGTTGAAAAATTCTTAAATAAATCTTCATCTATTGCAACCTTAGAACACTGAACCCTGAACCTATCTACAGGGTTTTGTGAAAGATAAGACATTTCTTTTTCGGTGCATAGCCGGATCAACTGCCTATCAGCGCTGTTTTTTCTTTTCTTCAGGGCAATCTATTGCCATTCACCGATAACTTCGTCATCTATAAACACCACGAAACTTTCGCCTTTCGGACAAGTTCCCGTGTTGTGATAGACTTGAATTAAAGTTTCCCCGGGTTTGCCCTCCAGGCGCACGCTTATATTGTCATTTGGCTGCAAACCGGTGGCATTGACCAATTCACTATAGGTCGGGACATGAGTAAGGCCTGAGTCGGCATAAAAATCAGAAAGTGCCGCAACCGTAGTATTTGCTACCGTCTCTACATGGACACAGGTCGCCTTGTTTCGATACGCAATGAAATTCGGAATGGCAATTGCAGCCAGGATTCCAATCATAAATATGAACCCAAAAATACACACCACAAAAGCGATCACTACACCCGGACCTTTGGAGGTGTATTTCTGCGCGATCTCCTCGCTCGGGGTGCATAAATAAATGATGAACTCGATAAGTGCCACCAGCCCGGGTATACCGGTCCAACAGAACAGCAGATACAGTACTCCTTGTCCGTATTTTCCGATATAAAACTTATGGCCGCCTAACCCGCCTAAAAAAAACGCCAGCAACGCCAAGGCCGTTTTATCTGCTCCCTTTCTTTGACGAATTCCACAGGATGGGCAAATTTCAGTTTTAATATTGATTGGGTTGCCGCATGATGAACAGAAGGAACCATTTAGGGCTTTAGGCAAAGGGGGAGGAGTTATTGCTGCTGTATCGGACATGAATTGTCTTCCTTTCCACAGTGATATAAAGCATTATCGTCCTCAACCGGTGAAAACTTTAGTGCCGAGCATAAAAATATTGAATCGGGGTTCCTACAGGATTCTGTGCGGCAGGCTTTCCGTGCGACCGGCGGGAGTGATTTCGATGTAATCCAGTTTTCGCTGCAGTTCTTCAATCGTGGCCGCACCACCGTAGGTCAGCCCGGAGCGCAATCCACCGATGATATCGGCGATGATTTCATCTTCGTCTTCCCGGTAGGCGACCTCAGTTGCCACGCCTTCCGCAGTTTTCCACTCTGCAATGCCGCCGTGGTAGTCTTTTTGTACTTCGCTGCTGGCCATACCGCGATATGTTTTTACTTTCAACTCCCGGCCATGGGGGTCTTTTTTGCTGATCACCGGCCCGGGAGTCGGTCGGGTGCCGGCCAGCATGCTGCCTATCATCACGAAATCTGCGCCAAAAGCCAGGGCTTTGACAATATCGCCCGCATACCGGATGCCGCCGTCAGCTACGACCGAGCGATCGGCCCGGGCGCAATTTTTGATTGCTGTCAGGTTTGGAACCCCAAAACCCGTTTTGATCCTGGTAGTACAGACGGATCCGCCGCCGATTCCCACCTTGACAATATCGGCACTGCAGGAGGCCAGATAGTCGGCCCCGGCGTAGGTGGCGACATTGCCGGCCATGATGCAAGCGCTCTCGCCGATCATTTCGCGAATATGTTTAAGGGTTCGTCCGACGTATTTGGCGTGGGCATGGGCAACATCCACATTAAAATATACAGCGCCGGCATCCCGCAGTGCCTCGGCCCGCTGGAGATCCTGTTCTGCGCAGCCGATAGAAACGAACACCGGATATTGACAACCCTTAAACATACTGACGTTGTCTTCGATCGACATAGAACGATGTAGTACGCCGATACCGCCTTTAGCACCGATAAAATTTGCCATGTCCGTTTCGGTGATGGTGTCCATGTTCGCCGTCATTAACGGCAAATCGAGATGCAGCTTACCCGTTTTGCATCGCATGGATATGTCCACAACTTTACGTGATTCCCAGTGGCTGTACGATGGCACCATGAGAATGTCGTCATAGGTGAAGGCTTTCATGTTCGTTTCTCCTAAATTAATCAATTAGTCCGCCCAAATAAATAGCACTTGGATGGTTGTACATAAGTTTTTTCTAAAGTCGAAGATATCGGTTGGTTCGAAGTTCCGGCGGCTTAAATATTTAATGCTTCGCAATTTTAACCTTTGAGTTCTTTTTGAACAGAATTTTTCATTAATTGCAAATCCATTGCAATTGACCTATTATATTTATGCTTTAGATTACTGTGGAGTATTTGATCATGAGAAAAAATCTTCCCGGTTATCTGGAAAGAACAAGTGTAATGGGTTTTTGGGAGCGGCTTGCAGCCGCGGTCGTTTTAGTTCGCGGCTGCAAGACGCTCCCACAGGTGCCTTTTGCGTTACTTGCGCTTATCGGATAAACGCAAAATCTAATAGTAAGGAAAGTGTGATTGAAAACGGGTTCCGTCAAGCGTTGGACTAAATATATACTGATATTTTTCTCCACGGCCGTCATGCTCGGCCTAATATTTGTCTCGGTCGCGCTAATGATTTGTGACGATGATGACTATCGCAGGCTGGTCACCTGGGGGGCGGAGCGTGCCACCGGCTATCGTGTGACTGTCGAGGGGCCTTTTGCGGTTGACCTGTCGATCCAACCCGCACTGACAGCTGAGCGGATTCAATTCGAAGCCGCTCCCGGTGATCCAGCGCCAATCTTGAAATCTATCGGCCGAATTGGCATTAAAATTGATCTTTTAAGGCTATTGCTGGGCACCGTCGTAGTCAAGCAGCTGCAGGTTGCCGATGTGACTATCGGGAGCAAGAAAAGTACCAAGCCCCCGATGTCCGGTGGACTGCCTGATATCGATCTGCCGGTTTTGGAAAACATTTCCTTGAAAAACATCCGGCTGACCGATGCCGACCACAAGGTCCAGTTTCAACTGAACCGTTTTGTACTTGATGATGTTCAGGATTCCGGACCGCTTATTTTGACGGGCGACGGTTCTGTCCACGGTACCGATTTCCAAATTGAGGGCCATCTGGGAACGGTGAATGATTTGTTGGGTCATGATCGGCCTTTTCCAGTGGAAATCAATCTGAACTATGCTGATTTGAACCTCTCGGTTTCCGGATCAGTTGCGGATTATGAGAAAGTAAAGGGCCTGAATCTGAAGATAGCTGCTCAAGAACTCGACCTGGAGCAACTGTTTAGTATATTTCAAGTGAATTTCCCTTTGCCCGGGCACATGAATTTTTCAGCCCTGCTTTCCGGTGATCTCGAAACCCCGCGCATCTCTGATTTAAATCTGACAATTACCGATGATCCATCGGTTCAAATTTCAGTTAGGGGCGAAATTACCAATCTACGCAATGGTGAAGGTACCGATATACTGATTGCCGTGCAGTGCCGCGATCAAGAGCTTCTCCAGGCGATTTTCCCCGACGATTGGGCGAGAATTACGGAACTTCATTTTGACGGGAAGTTACGCGAGGTTTTGCCGGGATACCGTATCGAGGACATCAGCGCTCGTGTTGTCAACATTAAAGGTCTCGAACTGGAATCCGACGGCTGGCTGAGCCTGGGCAGTCTCAGCGAGAACCTGGTGACAGTGCGAGAGGTGGACCTCAATCTGCACCTGACCTCACCTCAAACAGAGCCCATCCGACCACTGCTTACCGAATTGATACCGGAGATCGGCTCGGTTGATGCCAGGGGCAGGTTGATCGGTCCGGTTGAGCGTCTGGCCTTGGAAAACCTTACGATTATCAGAGGCGGAACCGGTCCGGTGCGGGCAGAATTCCGCGGCCGCATCGGATGGATTCCGCTGCCCGAGGACGAGCATGTTTCGGACATGGACCTGGCCGTGACGGTCCAGGCCCGGCAATCCACGATTCTGTCAACATTTTACGGGGTGCCGATCGGTGAAATCGGCAACGTTACCTTAACCAGCCGGATACACGGTGCCACGGATCAATTTCAGCTGGAAGACATCGAATTTCATTCCACGGATGAGAATGGATTAAAGACCCGAATGTCCGGTGGAATTAACTTTGCAGAACAGGCCAACGGTGAAATGCTGGGTGACGTGAAATTTGAACTTGAGATTACGGCACCCAACCTGGGAGCGGCAAAACCGCTGCTGGGTGCCAACCTGGTTCCGGCCTTAGGGCCGGTCAGTGTCAAGGGCTTCGTGCGCGGGACATCCGATGTCGTTGCAATTGAAGGTATCGACATCACGGCCGGAAGGCCGGATAACGTGCAGGTTGAATGGCGGGGACGTGTCGGGAAATTCCCGCTGGGCGGTGACGACCCGATTGCTGAAGTCCAAACTTTCGGATCGCTGGAGGCGGCCAACTCCTCCGATATTGCCGAACTTTTCGGATTCAAGCTGCCGGACATCGGGCCGGTCCACGCCACTTGGCGGGAGACCGACCACAGGGGCGTCTACGCGGTTGATGATTTGAAATTCACTGCCGGCGATGGGAAAACCTTTCAAATAAATGCAACCGGCCGGGTCGCTTCCTTTATTCAAGAGAATGAGGTTGCTTTTAACGGAGTCGATTTCAAACTCGAACTGAAGGGATCCGATACGAACAATCTGTTTAAACTTCTGGGGGTCCAGTTGCCGGATCTGGGTGCGGTCAATGGCCGGGCGACACTCGTCGGAGGGCGGGAAAGGTTAATCCTGGAAAACCTCAAACTAGACGTGAGGTCTCCCAAAGGACTGCTAATTAAAGCCACCGGCGGTGTGGGGTCGATCGATCTGGAAAAAGATCGGCCGTTTCGCAATATTGATTTAAAACTGTCTGCACGGGCCCCGAATTTTTCGGCAGTGCCGCTGGAAGGTGAATGGCGCTTACCGGATCTGGGACCGCTGATGGCAACGGCCCGCATCGGGGACCGGGACAGTTCAGTAAATATTGAAAAATTTGATATTCGTGCCGGTCCCAGACAAAAGAACCTGTTGCACCTGCATGGATCGCTTGACAGCATCGACCGGCGTGAGAAAATGAAACTGTCCGCCGCGTTCAGAGCGGATTCGGGACCCTGGTTGGAAAAAGAATTTCAGCGAACACCGACTCTGAGTCCCCACTTTGCCGGGACCATTAAGCTATCGAGTCTCAAAGATCAGCTCCGGATCGACAAATTCCAAATGGCCACCGAAGAGGTAGGCGGCTGGACCATACTTTCCTACGGCACCATTAAACCCGGAGACGGTTCGCCTGATTTGGATCTGCATGTGGTTTCGGAAGCCCGGGATCCCGCTGCACTGGGTAAAATGTTCGGGATGAACCTGCCCCAAATGAGCCCGCTTACCATCGATGGACGCTACACCGCCTCAAAGCAGGAGCGTCTATTCGAGGGTGAAACCCGCCTGGGGGATACACGGATTCAGACCCTTGCCCGGAAACCTGTCGATCCTTCTCGGTCTCGCCTGGAGGCCAGGCTGTCTTCCCAAACCATCCATTTGGATGATCTGGGTTTTTACCCTGAGTATACGGAAGAAAAAGCGGCTTCATCGCAAACTGAGGCTACGTCCTCAAAAAAACATATTTTCGATAACAAACCGTTACCCCTGGATAATCCGTCGGCCAATGAATTTTTAGTCATGGTTCATGCCGATCGGATTATCGGCAAAAATGTTGAGCTCGGTCCTCTGGATATCGATGTGGCGTCAGAAGAAGGGCGGCTTCGGGTGGAGGCATCCGACCTGAGGTATCGACGAGGGCGCATATCATTTGAAGCCATTCTAGATACCACTGGTGAGATACCCCGGATTACCGTAAAATTGACAGCAGACGATATGGCCGCTAAAGATATCCTGTTGTACCTGCATGAGAACCCGGCCCTTGAAGGCCAGCTACATCTGGTGCTGGATATGCATAGCCGGGGCCAGTCAAGCAGAGAATTAGCTGCCAATCTAACCGGCGAGTTCGGCGTTGCCATCGAAAACGGCAGGATTAAGCGCGGTGTGGAAATGATTGCTTCTGACGCCCTTGATCTGTTGTTCACCGGTCCGGCGAAAGACACCTATACGGATCTCAAATGTATGGTCGGCCGACTGGAATTCGAAAAAGGGGTCGGCACCATTCAAATCCTTTATCTGGACACTCCCGGTGTTCGCGCCCGGGGGTTCGGGTCAATCAATCTGGCATCTGAAACCGTTGATATTGTCATAGAGCCGATATCAAAAAGAAGGCTGTTCAGATACAGTTCACCGGTGCGGATTGAGGGCCAGCTCGGCGATCCGTCAGTCAGTAAGATACCGGCCAGTGAAGTGGCCATTTTGGCCGGCCAGCTGGCGGTCCCGATAATTGCGCTGCCTGCGAGAGCTTTGGGTATTCTATCGTCAGTGATTAGCGAAGACAAGGATGAAGAAAGTCCCTGCCTGACCGACGCCCTGCTCAATGCAGAATCGAAAAAATAGGGGACCAACTTACCGGTGATTTTCATGCCATCACAAGACCACGATAATAAGAATAGCGAGAAATACTTTTTAAAATCGAATCGTCTGGGCTTCCGGCTTTGGCGTCAGGACGATCTAGATATTGCAACAGACCTCTGGGGGGATTATGAGGTTACCCGGCTTTTTGATGCCCGTGGTAAATGGTCCCGGGAAGCGGTTCGAAAACGTCTCGCTGAAGAAATAAAGACCGAAAAAAAATACCGTGTCCAGTATTGGCCGATATTTCTCTTAGAAATCCATAGTCATGTCGGCTGCTGTGGTCTCAGGCCGTATGAAATTTCACAAGGAATTTATGAGATCGGCTTTCACATCCGCTCCAGCCTATGGCGGCGGGGTTATGCCCGCGAGGCCGCCATGACCGTCATTGATTATGCTTTCAACACGCTTGCTGCGAACGGGCTTTTCGCTGGCCACAATCCCCGCAATTCTGTATCTCGGCACATTTTACTACAGCTTGGTTTTCGCTTTAACCCACAACGAATATTATCCCCCGACCGACCTTGAACATCCATCTTATGCGCTGGATGCTCATAAGTACTCATGTAGCAAACCCGGATAACGAAGCCTCCATCGGAAAAATTATCCATATCGCCCTGCCGCCGGCCGACAAAGCGGCATCTATAACCGAATCGGAAACATTACCCTGGGGGGATCACAGGGAGAGTTTAAAGATCCAAGGTGCCCGGCTAAAAATATCTTAAGCGTTAAATGTTGAAATTGTACTTAACTGCTATATTTTCTAATGAGATCGTTTTAAACCAACAGAAGAACTTCATGAAAGGAGAAAAATGAATCGGCCCTATTGGAAGCAAATAGTATTTGGTATTACGCTGCTGCTGGCGATTTTTATTTTCATGCCGACATATCCGGTAATGGCACAAAGCGCGGAGACCGATCAATCCAACTCGCCGGCGGATCCGAAGGCTGCCGAAGCGGTCGATGCGCATGTTGCCGGAATGACTGATGAGCAAATCAGGCTGGCCTATTCTCAAAAATTGAAACAGGAATCTGACACACAAATCAGTTCAACGCCAACGGCAGGGGGCAAGGGCACCTGGCAGGATATCAGTGCCCAATTTTATGGCGCGGCCCAGGCTGCCGCGGCAGTTCTTAAACGCACGGGCAGTTTTTTCAGCGAGGAGCAAAAAGATACCGGGCATTGGGGTGATGCGGTCGCCAGGTTAACGGATGGCAAGGGCGGGATGCACCTTTCTTTGATCCTGCTCGGCCTGGTTGTGATTATCGCCAGCGGGCTGACGGTGCGCTGGCTGTTTCGGCGGACGACCTCCGACATCCAGGAAAATATCCTCAATGCCGTGCGTTTGGGTAAATTGCAATTTTTAGGGCGGGTCCTGACGCGTATGCTTCTGGATGCCCTGGGAGTCGGCATTTATATCCTGACCACCTTCATACTGTTTGTCGTGTTCTACCGGGAGGGGACGCCGAGCTACATTATCGTCTCCATCTACGTGATTATCAGTTACTATGTTATCGTCCTGGCCTTCGGCGCCCGGATAATATTTTCTCCCCAAGCTCCATCGCTGCGTCTGTTTCCCATGGAGGACCGGGATGCCAAGTTTCTTTATCGATGGATTATTCGAATCATTTTTATCGCCGGAATTTTCGCCGGAATCAGCTCTATTTTTCGACTGTTTGGCGTAAATCAGCAGCTGTACCTGATGATGTACAGTTCTTCCGGTATTGTCGTTATTCTGGCGATGGTGATCATGGTCTGGCAAAGCCGCGACAGGGTGGTCCAGGCGATCTGGACCGAAGATACGGATGCCGGTTCCGGCGGTGGTTCACTGCGCGCGGCCTTTGCCCGCAACTGGCAATATTTTGCCATACTTTACGTGTTGGTGGCCGGCGGAATCTGGACGGCCAATGCCCTGAACGATGGCAATGTGACGGTTTTGAATCTGATCCTCAGCCTATTTTTGATTCCCATCGTCATTGGAGTGGATCAGTGGGTGCAGCGTCTATTAAAAATCGCGTCGGGCGAATTGCGTGAAACCATTGATCTGAGCGGCGACGAGCCGAAGAAGATAGATGAGCAGGCCGAGGCTGCCGGTAAGATGGATTTAATCCATTACGTTCCGTTGATCAGGCGGTTTTTCCGTATCTTTCTGATTGCCTTTCTTTTTTTTGGCTCAATGCTCCTGTGGGGCATCGATATTCAGGTCGGTCGCATGTTTACGCGCAGTGCCCTTAGTATCGTTTTAATCTTGCTGCTCAGTTTTATTACCTGGCAACTGATCAAGGCCAGAATCGATCAAAAATTAAAAGAGGAAATGCCCGATGAGGAGGAGGAGGCGGAAGAAGGCGGTGCCGGCGGATCGCGCATGGGAACTTTGCTGGTGCTGCTGCGCAAATTTGTGCTGGCCGTCATGTTTGTCATGGTTACATTGATCATTCTGGCGTCTCTGGGGGTCAACATCGGTCCCTTGATTGCCGGCGCCGGTGTGATCGGCCTGGCCATCGGCTTTGGCGCCCAGACCCTGGTCAAAGATATCATCGCCGGGGTATTCTTCCTGATCGATGATGCCTTCCGGGTGGGGGATTTTATTGAAAGCGGCGGCACCAAAGGGATGGTGGAACATATATCCCTACGTTCCTTGAGGCTGCGCAACCCGCGGGGACCGATCCATACGATTCCCTTCGGCAGTATGGGCACGGTGACCAATAACAGTCGGGACTACATCATATCCAAACTCGACTTCCGGGTGCGCTACGACACGGACGTCGATAAGGTCAGAAAAATAATCAAAAAAATCAATAAAAAAATCATGAAAGATGAAGAGATGGGCCCGGTCATGCTGGGCAAGCTTAAGTCCCAGGGCGTCAGAGAATTGGACGACTCGGCCATGATCATGCGGGTAAAGTTTAAAACCGTCCCGGGTGAGCAGTTTGTCATCCGGCGCGAAGTGTTTCGCATGATGCAGGAATCTTTCAAAGAAAACGGCATCGAATTTGCCCATCGCAATGTGACGGTTTACCTGCCGCCGGGTGAAGAGGCCGGCGCGCCGGACAAAAAAGCTCTTGAGGCCGGAGCCGCAGCGGCTGCTGCAGCGCAGCAGGCCGAAGAAGAGCAACTGGCGCAGCAGAAAAAATCGAAATAGGGTAAAAAGGTTCGGGGTTCCGAGGTTAACGAGTTAAATATCGGACCTATAGTATAGGTGGCTTTTGTAATTAAAATCGCATGCTCCAGACATAGATGCCATATCATCGTAGAATAAACTCTTCGAGGCTAAGGGGACTGTGCCGGAGATTAAATCTTGAACCCAGCGCCCTAACCTTGAACCCAAACATAGAACCTTGAACCCACACACCTGAACCAACGCATAAATATTAATCAGTATCGCCCTGGGAGGATGAAGATGTTGCGTCCCAAGAACAATGGTGTGCCGGCCCAGACAGGTTCAACCCAGAAATTAACTCTTGTCATTTTGTCAGCCATCTCTTTTATCGGGCTGGTGATATTAATAAGCTGGGTCGCGCTGGGTATGGTGCGGGATAAAATTCAGCAAGATACCGGAGACGCCCTGCGGACAGTTTTGCAGACGACCCAGGAATCGCTCACCGTGTGGGCTGAAAATAAAAAGTTTCATCTCAGCCGGCTAGCTGCCGATCCACGGATCGTTTTCCCGGTTGAACTCCTCTTGCAGACGCCGCGTGACAAAGACGCGCTGTTGAAAAGTCAGGGGCTGCTTGAATTGCGCCGATTTTTCCTGAACAACAAGGATCGGTTCGGAAATGCCGGCTTTTTTGTCATTGATCCGGACTTTATCAACATTGCCTCGATGCGGGACAGTAACATGGGCAATAGAAATTTAATTGCCAACCAGGCCCTTGATCTTCTCAACAGGGCATTTCGAGGGGAGACGGTTATAGTTCCACCC